>Ga0098044_1000040_pt1 | contig 71639 bp, 61 predicted proteins | sample 10_taG_FD_75053 | JGI IMG/M metagenome (GOLD analysis project Ga0098044, IMG submission 75053) | Marine viral communities from the Subarctic Pacific Ocean - 10_ETSP_OMZ_AT15264 metaG | ecosystem: Environmental > Aquatic > Marine > Oceanic | place: Pacific Ocean | collected 2015-01-16 | reverse complement strand
TTGCCAGCAGAACGCTCACTGGCCAACGGAAACAGCTCGTTGACCGGGAAGTTACGTTCTTCCAGGATACTGATCAGTGTCTCGCCGACAGCGCCTGTGGCACCGACAACGGCAACATTGTACTTTTTCATAATGACTCCCTCACTTCATCCATTCAGCTGGAAATACCAGGGTGACTTCTCCCGCCACTGATTCTCAAATGTCTTGATGGCATCGGCGTCTTCCAGCGTCAGACCGATATCATCCAGACCGTTCAGCAGGCAGTGCTTACGGAAAGCATCAACCTCGAAGTCGATGGTTGACCCATCTGGTCGGGTGATCTTCTGTGACGGTAAATCGACCGTCAGTTTATAACCCTCATTAGCTGCCACATCCTTGAACAGGCTATCGACCGTCTCGGCGTCGAGCACAATCGGCAAAATACCGTTCTTGAAGCAGTTATTGAAGAAAATGTCAGCAAAGCTCGGCGCGATAATAACGCGGAAACCGTAGTCATCCAGCGCCCACGGCGCGTGCTCACGACTCGAACCACAGCCGAAGTTATCACGGGCCAGCAGCACGCTGGCACCTTCGTAACGTGGCTGGTTGAGGACAAAGTCCTGGTTAACCGGGCGCTTGCTGTTATCTGCATCCGGCTCACCCTTGTCCAGGTAGCGATGTTCGTCAAACAGGTTAACGCCAAAGCCACTGCGCTTGATCGACTTCAGAAACTGCTTGGGAATAATAAAATCCGTATCCACATTGGCCCGATCCAGAGGCATGGCGATACCGGTATGTACATTAAATTCTTTCATAGTGTTGTCCTGGTAACTGTTATCGGGTCAATGAATCAGTGCGTGGCTGCTTTTTCCAGCAGCATGTCACGCACATCCACGAAGCGACCATGAATCGCTGCCGCCGCAGCCATCGCCGGGCTGACCAGGTGCGTTCGGCCACCGAAGCCCTGTCGACCTTCGAAGTTACGGTTGGATGTGGACGCACAATGCTTGCCCATCGGCAACTGGTCGGCATTCATGGCCAGGCACATGGAACAGCCAGGCTCACGCCACTCCAGGCCAGCTTCCAGGAAAATCTTGTCCAGCCCCTCTTCTTCAGCCTGTTTTTTCACCAGACCCGACCCGGGTACAACCATGGCCAGTTCAATATTGGCAGCCACCTTGTGACCTTTAACCACAGCCGCCGCCGCGCGCAGGTCTTCAATGCGCGAATTGGTGCAGGAGCCGATAAAGACGTACTGCAGTTCAATGTCACGAATCGCCGTCTTCGGAGTCAGGCCCATGTATTTCAACGCCTGACGGATGTTTTCTGCTTTGCCGGCATTGGTCTCGGCATCCGGATCAGGTACTTCACCAGTCACCGGCGCTACCATTTCCGGCGATGTACCCCAGGTAACCTGAGGGATGATGTCAGCCGCATCAATGACCACAACGCGATCAAACTCAGCGTCAGCGTCACTGACCAGATCGCGCCAGGCCTCTGCTGCCTTATCGAACATCTCGCCTTGCGGAGCAAACGGACGGCCGCGCATATAGTCGATAGTTGTCTCATCCACACCAATCAGGCCGGCACGTGCACCCGCCTCAATTGCCATGTTGCAGACAGTCATGCGGCCTTCAATGCTCAGTGACTGAATCGCATCACCACCAAACTCGATGGTGTAGCCTGTGCCACCGGCTGTGCCGATTTCACCGATAATGGCCAGCACGATATCCTTGGCGGTGACGCCAGGATTCAGGTTGCCATCAACACGCACCAGCATGTTCTTCATTTTACGCTGAATCAGGCATTGCGTTGCCATCACGTGCTCAACTTCAGACGTGCCGATACCGTGTGCCAGCGCACCCAGTGCCCCGTGTGTTGACGTATGAGAGTCACCGCAAACAATGGTCATACCTGGCAGCGTTGCCCCCTGCTCCGGACCAACGACGTGCACGATACCCTGACGGATATCGTTCATGTCCAGTTCAGTGATGCCAAAGCTCTTGCAGTTATCGTCCAGGGTCTTTACCTGAATACGGGAAACCGGATCCATAATGCCTTCCAGACCACGGCTACGCTCCGCCTTGGTCGTCGGAATGTTGTGGTCCGGCGTTGCCAGGTTGGCATCCGCACGCCACGGCTTCCGCTTGGCCAGTCGCAGGCCCTCGAAGGCCTGTGGCGATGTCACTTCGTGGATCAACTGGCGATCGATATAAATCAGCGCTGTACCGTCGTCACGCTGCTTCACCAGATGAGAATCCCAGAGCTTGTCGTATAAGGTTTTTCCAGCCATGAATCAGTCTCACTATGATCAACCAAACCTTGTGTTTGGCATTAGATTAAACAATTATTTTATTGATTTAATTATATTTTCGGCGTCTCACACTGTACATCTGCGTTCTGTGCGCGATGACGTAACAGGTGGTCCATCAGCACCAGGGCCAGCATGGCCTCGGCAATCGGAACAGCACGAATACCCACACAGGGATCGTGACGTCCTGTGGTAATCACTTCTGCCGGGTTGCCATGCACGTCAATACTCTGGCCCGGCAAACGAATACTGGAAGTTGGCTTCAACGCGATGTGCGCAATGATGTCCTGACCACTGGAAATACCACCCAGCACCCCGCCAGCATGATTGGACAGAAAGCCATCGGGAGTCATCTCGTCCCGGTGCTCTGTCCCTTTCTGGCTGACACTGTCGAAGCCGGCGCCAATCTCAACACCTTTGACAGCATTGATACTCATCAGCGCATGCGCAATTTCTGCATCCAGGCGATCAAAGATCGGCTCTCCCAGCCCAACCGGCATGCCTGTGGCGTATACAGAGACACGGGCACCAATCGAGTTGCCCTCTTTGCTCAGTGCAGCCATGTAGCTTTCCAGCTCTGGCACCTTATCGGCATCCGGACAGAAAAACGCATTCTGCTCAACCTGGGACCAGTCAAGCTTGTTGATGACAATCGGCCCCAGCTGGCTCAAACAGGCCCGGATTTCAATGCCGGCCGTTTCCAGCAAATACTTCTTGGCAATGGCACCCGCCGCAACTCGCATGGCGGTTTCGCGCGCAGAAGAGCGCCCACCGCCACGGTAATCACGGATGCCATACTTGTGCTGATACGTATAATCCGCATGAGCAGGCCTAAATAAATCTTTGATCTTACTGTAATCTTTTGATCTCTGATCGGTATTTTCAATCAGCAAGCCAATCGGTGTACCCGTCGTCTTGCCTTCAAACACACCGGAGAGAATGCGGACCTGATCCGCTTCGCGACGCTGGGTTGTGAATCGTGACTGCCCCGGCTTGCGGCGATCCAGGTCGCGCTGCAGGTCTTCTTCACTGATGGACAATCCAGGCGGGCAGCCATCGACAATACAGCCAAGTGCCTTGCCATGGCTTTCCCCAAAGCTGCTGACACTGAACAGTTTTCCTATACTGTTTCCTGACATACCACCTTTTCCTCAAGATTCGCGCCAGGCGAATCGGGCCCAATAAAAAGGCGGCTATTATACACGAATCATGGATTGCACACGAATGAGCGCATCCCTGCCAATTGCCATGACGCCTTCACCACCTTGTTCAAACTCAAGCCAGACCACCGGCAGATCAGGATAGCGTGCCATCAAGGCCTGCCATGAGTAGCCGACTTCCATGACCAGTACGCCGCTTTCTGTCAGATAATCCGGCGCCTGACGCAGGATCCTCAACGGTATCAGGAGCCCGTCCTCATCAGAGAGCAATCCCAACGAGGGCTCGTGGCCATACTCTGCCGGCAAACCCATCACCTCTTCTGCCGACACATAGGGCGGGTTACTGACAATCAGGTCGTAAGTGGCTTTCGCCTCATGCAAACCGTCAAACAGGTCGGAGGCAACCGTCCTGACACGTGATTGCAACTGATGGCGCGCAATATTCTGCTCAGCCAGCGCCAGTGCATCGACTGAAATATCTGCCAGATCTACCTCGGCCTGCGGAAAAACAGCAGCCGTGGCAATACCAATGCAGCCACTGCCGGTACAAAGGTCCAATACTCGCTGAGGCAGCTCGTCCAGTAATGGCTCGTAATGATTCAGAATCAGTTCCGCCAGCGGAGAGCGTGGCACCAGGGCACGCGAGTCACTGTGAAAAGGCAGGCCTGCAAACCAAGCTTCATTCACCAGATAAGCCACGGGTACACGTTCAGTGATCCGGCGTTGTGCCAGATCACGCAGCGCAACGAGTTCGTTCTCGCTCAGAGGACGCGCAAACTGGCTGTCGTCCCCTGTGTAATCCAGCCTCAGATAGGAAAACACCAGATACAGTGCTTCGTCGGCGGCATTATCAGTGCCGTGACCGTAGAAAAGGTCGGCGTTTTCAAACTGATCCGCCGCCTCTTGAATATACTCCCCTACCTTCATCTATGCATCCTGTTGGTTAAAAAATACTTTACCCTCTGCTCCGGTTGTCGTAGGGTATCGATCCTTTGCGACAGTGGTGGACAGAACAGCAACTATGACAAACTCAGCATCCGGCAAATCAGCGCCAGGCGTTTCATCAGAGAGCGACCAGAGCAGCGAACAAACCATCGTCACGATGGATCAGGCCTACCGTGACATCATGACCGCTATCGGTGAAGATCTCGATCGCCCCGGGCTGCGTGACACGCCTCTGCGTGCCGCCAAAGCCATGAAGTTTCTCACCCGCGGGTATGAGCAGGACATTGACGCTGTTATTAACGATGCGCTGTTCCCATCCGATTCCGAGGAGATGGTGATTGTCAAAAACATCGAATTATATTCGATGTGTGAACATCATTTACTGCCTTTTATCGGCAAATGCCATGTTGCCTACCTGCCCAAAGGCAAGGTCATCGGACTCTCAAAAGTTGCACGCATCGTAGACGTTTTCGCCAGACGATTACAAATCCAGGAGAACCTGACCAAGGAAATTGCGGAAACGATTGTGCAGAAAACCAATGCAGCCGGTGCGGCAGTCATTATCGAAGCCCAGCACATGTGCATGATGATGCGCGGTGTCGAAAAGCAGAATTCGATTATGACAACGTCCTGCATGCTGGGTGCGTTCCGTAACAGTCAGAACACACGCAACGAGTTCCTGTCACTGATTCAGTAACCCCGCTTTACTGTCTGACAACGACTTCAATACGTTGCCCGCAGGGGCCTGGCCGACAATAAGGTGCCAGCGGGCCAACACCAGCCGCGATGATGCGACCACCATCAACCCCGGCCTCAATCAGTTGCTGGCGTACCGTTTCGGCACGCGCTAGAGACTGCTGCTGCAAGGTTTGCAGATCAACATTACTCTGCTGCAGATGGCCGACGACAAAGACTTCCAGCAAGCGGTCTCGCTGCAACACATCAGCTAATAGCGCGATCCCGGCATCTTCTTCCAGCTCATCACTGTCATTGAACCGCAATGACGGCACGACAACACTGCCTTCACGCGTTAACCGCTGCTGCATTGCCGCCGGAGTCACCAGTTGTGCTGCGCGCTGCTCTTCTGCAATCCGGCCAGTCAGGGCCAGCAAATCAAGGTGAGCATACAGGCGCTGATTGGCCCGACGGACCACATATAACGCGGCATAACCGATCTGTGAATCACCCGGCACGCCGGTTTCGAAGGTGGCTGCCAGATAGCGCTGGTTCTGCACGGGCCCATACAGGATCCGGTTATCAAATATTTCATTGGCCCAGTAATTACTGCTGCCACACCCCCTGCCCTGGCAGGTAAAGAGCTCACGCTGACCTTCGCTAATAAGCTGATCACGATAAAACGCATAAACTTCGGCTTCAGAGAAGCCATTGGGAATCTGATAGGTTATGCGCGTCAGGTTGCCCTGGAAGCGTTCGGAAGCGCTGGCTGTGACTTGTCCGGCAATGCGCTGCATACGCCCCAGTACCAGCGAATAATTGATACTGTCAGCTTCACGGTAATCAGCAATCTCTGCGCCGGGGAAACGATCAATACCTGGAAAATCAGTAGCCTCTGCTGCTTGTGACCAGGAAGACCATGCCAGCAGCAATACAGACATTGCTGTTACCAGTGATCGCCAGGCTGTCAGGCAGGGTCTAGCTGTCATTCTCATCTTTTTCATGATGCTCTTGAGCTTTCCTCGCCTTGGCCCTTGCTGATAACTCAGCAAATGAAAGTGGCGGCACGCTGGGGAATTTGACAGCCTGCCCGGCTTCATTGTTCTGTTCAAAGCCTCCCAGAAAGCCTGCCCTGGCAGAGTCCACATACCGAGCCTCATCGTCAGCAACAGAGTCATTTGCGGAGGCGGCGTGCTCTGTCTCTGTCTCTGTCTCTGTCTCTGTCTCTGTCTCTGTCTCGGTCTCGGTCTCGGTCTCGGTCTCGGTCTCAGGTTGGGACATCACGCCAGCCGTTGCAAGCGTTTTCGGCTCTGGCTCTGGCTCTGGCTCTGGCTCTGGCTCTGGCTCTGGCTCTGGCTTTAAGTGTGTTTCAGATTCATCCGGTTGTGAAGCATAAACCGGTACAGTTTCAGCCTGGCTCGGGGGCGCAGTGGCAGGCTTTGCGGCGGCTGGTTGCTGCCGCGCGGTAGCCTTGGCATCGCCGGTTGTGGCCTGGGGGAAAGGAGCAAATGGGAACGGTCGATTCTCTGAGTTATAACTCAGGAAACGCAGAATCTCTGACATATACATGGTCAGCTCTGACGAAACGCGGCGTAGCTGTGAGTTGTCACTGCCTGAAAACAGATGAAACAGTACCTGCGCCAGGATCAACACCAGCATCAACAAGGCAACGATATATATCGCTGCAATGAACAGCAGCATGAAAGCGACTCGCTTCCAGGTATCTGGGCGCGTCAAATTCCTTAAGACACTCTCTATACTCGATACATTCGACATGGACTTATGTTTCCCCCAAAAGTCATCGGCAGGATGTTGAAACCGCTCTGTCAGAGCTGCTTGCTGCGATGCGCTTCAAACTCTACGTCTAAAGCACCTTCTCCATGCATCAGGGCTGATAGCACCTGATCAACCGTTTTACCTTCGTAGACGATCTGATACAAACCATCGGCCAGTGGCATATAAACATCCATTTCTTTGGCCTTTTGCTGAACCTGTTTCAGCGTATTAACGCCTTCTGCTACCTGACCCAGTTCGCCGACCGCATCATCAAGCGTTTTACCCTCACCTAAGGCCAAGCCTACACGAAAATTTCGACTCAGCGAAGATGAACAGGTCACGATGAGATCACCCACACCAGAGAGGCCAAGGAAGGTCATAGGATCGGCGCCAAGCTCACGCCCGAAGCGAGCCATTTCTGTCAGACTGCGTGTCACCAACATGGCGTTGGTGTTGTGCCCCATGCCCATGGCAGAGGCCAACCCAGCGATAATGGCATAAATATTCTTAAGTGAACCACCCAGTTCAACACCGTACATATCATTATTGGTATAGACGCGGAAATACTCCGAACGCATCATCTCCCGCACACGTTCTCGCACCGACTCATCGGGGCTGGCAATGACCGTTCCGGTCAGGCTCTGCTGGGCGATCTCACGCGCAAGGTTTGGCCCACTGAGTACACCAATCGTTGCCTCAGGCAATTCTTGTTGCATCACCTGGCTCATCAGTAAAAAGGTACCTGCCTCAATCCCCTTGGTGGTACTGACCAGCAGAGCATCCGGACGGATAATCGGGGCAAGGCGCTGCACCACAGTACGGAAAAAAGCGCTGGGAACAGCAACAAACACCACAGAGCTGGATTCAACCGCTGCCTGGATGTCGGTGGTGGCATAGACATTTTCGTGTATCTGATAGCCTGGCAGGTAACGCGAATTCTCACGTTTCTCGTTGACCTCGGTAGCCGATTCTTCATTGCGCAGCCAGAAATTCACCCGATAGCCATTACCTGCCACAATATTGGCGATTACGGTACCAAAGCTGCCGCCACCTATTACACTTACCGTTTCCATGGACTCTTTTACTCCCTAAACTGACAATAACTCAGAATACGCGGTTCAACCCATCCAGCGCAGCGATTCGATACGCTTCTGCCATTGTCGGGTAGTTGAACGTCGTATTGAGGAAATACTTCATGGTATTGGCCTGACCGTCCTGTTCCATGATCGCCTGACCAATGTGTACGATCTCAGATGCCTGGTCGCCAAAACAGTGGATACCCAGAATCTCCAGTGTCTCGAAGTGGAAAATAATCTTCAGCATACCGACCAGTTCACCGGTAATCTGACCGCGCGCGGTATTGCTAAAGAATGCTTTACCCACCTCATAAGGAATTTTCTCGGCAGTCAGTTCCTGCTCGGTTTTACCCAGGGTACTGATTTCCGGGATGGTATAGATACCGGAGGCTACCCGGTCAATGGCAACGAACTCTTCCGGGCTGAAAATGGCATTGGACGCCGCACGCCCCTGGTCGTAGGAGGCACTGGCCAGCGATGGCCAGCCAATGATGTCGCCGGCGGCAAAGATATTTTCTACAGATGTCTGGTAGCGTTCATTGACGTGCAGTTGTCCCCGTTTATTGGGCTCAATCCCCAACTTGTCGAGCCCCATCCCATCTGAGTTACCGGCACGGCCATTGGCCCAGAGGATAATTTCACTTTTGATTTTTTTGCCCGATTTGAGGTGTGTGATGACACTGTCATCGCGATACTCAATTTTCTCATATTCTTCATTGTGACGGCTGCGCACCCCGATATCTTTGAGGTGGTAGCTCAACGCATCAGAAATTTCCCAGTCCAGGAATGACAGCAGTGACTCAGCCGGGTTGATCAGCTCGACCTTACAGCCCAGCCCACCAAAAATGGACGCGTATTCACAGCCAATCACACCCGCACCAATCACTGTCACTTTTTTGGGGGAATGATCCAGGGTGAGAATTTTGTCGCTGTCAAACAGCCGCGGATGAGTAAAGTCAACATTTTCCGGACGGTACGGTCTGGAGCCGGTGGCAATGATGAAGTAGTCAGCATGTAGAATCGGGCCTTTCTTACCCAGTTTGATGGTATGAGCATCCTGGAATTCGGCATGACCCTGAATGACTTCGACATCATTCTTTTCGTAATAATTGCCACGCAGATAGACTTGTTCATCAATCACACGATCCGCATGTCGCATGATTTCCGGGAAACTGGGCTTATTCAGATTGGCAAATTCACGCAATAACGGGTTGGAGCGAAACTGCATAACCTGGCGTACATAATGGCGCAACGCCTTGGACGGAATCGTGCCCAGGTGAGTGCAATTGCCCCCGACGCGTTCCCGATCCGAAATCAGTGCAACGCGCTTGCCGTGTTTGGCTGCATTGATTGCCGCTGATTCCCCTGCCGGGCCACTACCAATTACGATCAGATCGTATTTACTGCGCGCCATGTCGTTTTGCTCCCTCTATCGTCACTGCTGATATTAATGCGGATTTCTGCTGACAGGTTGATTCCCTGACATAAACCCTCAGGCCCTGCTCTCCTCACACTTGTTGGGATTGCCACCACAAAGCTCGCAGGATTCATCCACACCGGCTTTATTCAAACCACCACATGAACCTTTGATGGGCTGGCGGCCAAACAGAACACCAATTGCCATGCCGGCCATCACAAACAGGATAAGTACGAAGCTAGCCACGATCGTTGTCATGATTCTTCCTCCAGGTACCGTGCAAATTGACGGCTGTATCGCGAGTCAAAACCCGACTCGTTATCTGATTTTACTATAAAGTAGGCGGCAAGACCGATTTCCTCTGCCAGGGCCATGGAAGACTCGGCGCCCATGACCATAAAAGCAGTCGCCAGGGCATCCGCACGCATGGCATTGTCTGCAATAACATAGCAGGCAGCCAGATTGTGCGTTATGGGGCGGCCCGTCGCCGGATCAATCTCGTGTGAGTAGCGCTGCCCGTCCTGTTCGAAATAATTTCGATAATCTCCGGAGCCTGCCACACCCAGCGATTCGTCGCGGGTATAAATGATTTGATGAACTTCTGGTGATCCGTTCACCGGGCGCTCAATACCTGGCACCCAGGCACTACCGTCACGTTTACGGCCTTTGATGCGCAACTCTCCACCAATTTCTATGAAGTAGCTATCCATTTGCAGGCTGTCAAAATACTCGGCGATATAGTCAGCGCCATAGCCTTTGGCGATACCGCTCAAATCCACCTGCACATCCTGTTGCTTGCGCAGCTGTGGCGGCGTCAGCTTTACATCCAGATGCTGATAGCCCACTTCGGAAAGCATTCGCTGTATGGTCTGCTCATCCGGCATATCGATTGGCCGCATTTGGGGACCAAATCCCCAGCGATCCACTAACGGCCCCACCGTGACATCGAAGGCTCCGCCGGTCAACTCACTGATCTGCAGCGCCTCCTGCATCACCTCAGCCAGCTCAGGCGAAACATCAAACCATTCTCCTGCAGGCGACTGATTGAATCGCGACAACTCGGAAGTGGGTTCATAGGTAGACATCAGTTCTTTGTCAATCCGGTGTAGACGGTCGCTAATACCTGCGGCCAGTTCTTCACCAGAGACCGCTGCCGGAAACCCTGTCACCAAGACACGGTAGCTGGTTCCCATCGTGTTGCCGTCGAGCTGGTATATATCCGGGCCTTCAGGCGCTGGACGCAACCAGATCCATACGACCAGAATGCCAAGCAACAGCAAAGTAAACTGAAAGCGGCTGACAAAACGTTGCAGATAGGACTTCACGAATTTCTATTCCTGACAAAGCAAACAGGGGAGCAGAAGTATCACTTCGGCTCCCCTGCATGGTGTGCGATTCAACGGGTCTGTCGGATCACGAGAACTCGTCCAGGGCGATATTCTCGTCTTCGACCCCAAGATCCTTGAGCATCTTGATGACCGAGGCATTCATGATGGGCGGCCCACACATATAGTATTCACAGTCTTCTGGTGCCGGATGATCTTTCAGGTACTGATCATGCACGACGTTGTGAATAAAGCCAGTGTAACCTTCCCAGTTATCTTCGGGCTGAGGCTCAGATAGCGCCACATGCCATTCAAAATTGTCATGCTTCGCAGCCAGCTCATCGAAATCTTCCACATAGAACATTTCTTTCTTGCTTCGCGCACCATACCAGAAGGTAATTTTGCGGTTAGAGTGCAGGCGACATAACTGGTCAAAGATATGTGAACGCATAGGCGCCATACCGGCACCACCACCAACGAACACCATCTCATTATCAGTCTCCTTGGCGAAGAATTCACCGAAGGGGCCAAATACTTTCACTTTGTCGCCTGGCTTCAGGTTGAAAACATACGAAGACATGATGCCGGGCGGATGATTACTGCGCGGCGGCGGCGTGGCCACACGGATATTGAACTTGATGATACCCTTCTCTTCCGGATAGTTAGCCATTGAGTAGGCACGAATCGTGGTATCGTTGCTCTTGGAACTTAAATCGAAGAGACCAAATTTCTCCCAGTCATCACGGAAACGCTCTTCAATGTCAAAATCCTTGAAATGGACTTCATGAGGCCCGACCTCCAGCTGCACATAACCGCCAGCGCGGAAATCAACGCTTTCACCGTCCGGGATTTTCAGTACCAGCTCTTTGATGAATGTAGCGACGTTGTGATTGGAAACAACTTCACATTCCCATTGCTTCACACCAAAGAACTCAGGTTCAACTTCGATCTTCATGTCCTGTTTGACAGCAACCTGACAGGACAAACGCCAGTGGTCCTTGGCCTCACCCATGGTGAAATGGCCTTTTTCGGTTGGCAGCATGGAGCCACCACCATCAATGACCTGGCATTTACATTGCGCACAGGTACCGCCACCGCCGCAGGCAGATGACAGGTATATGCCTGCGTCTGCCAGAGTGTTCAGCAGTTTGCCGCCAGCGGGGACTGTGATCGATTTCTCGGGGTCACCGTTAATCTCAATATTGACATCGCCTGAGCTGACCAGACGGGCACGGGCCAGGAGAATCAGTGTCACCAGCACCATCACCACGACGGTGAACATCAAGGCACCAGCTACAATTGTTGTGGTATCCATTATTTCTGTAACCTTCTCACTTCAAAGTCGCTGACAAGTCTTAGAGGCTCAGGCCGCTGAACGACATGAATCCCAGTGACATCAATCCCGTTGTAATGAATGTAATGCCCAGGCCGCGCAATCCGGCTGGCACATCGCTGTACTTCATCTTTTCGCGAATGCCGGCAAGCAATGCGATTGCCAGTGCCCAGCCGACACCAGCACCCATGCCATATACCGTACTCTCCGCAAAGGTGTAGCTACGCTGCACCATGAACAGTGAGGCACCGAGGATGGCACAGTTCACTGTGATCAGGGGCAGAAAGACACCCAGCGCGTTGTACAGGGCGGGCACAAACTTATCCAGGAACATCTCCAGGATCTGTACCATGGCGGCGATCACACCGATGTAACACAGGTACCCAAGGAAGCTCAGGTCCAGGTCAGGCAGCCCTGCCCAGGCCAGTGCACCGTCTTTCAGCAGGTAGTGAAAGATCAGGTTATTGACCGGTACTGTGATGACTTGTACCACGATAACGGCAACGCCCAGACCCAGCGCGGTATCAACCTTCTTGGAAACAGCCAGGAAGGTACACATGCCCAGGAACATCATCAGCGCCATGTTTTCGACAAAGATAGCGCTGACAAACAGACTCAGATAATGCTCCATCAGTGTACCCCCGTCTCAGTCGTGTGTGGCATCATTTCAAACTCGTTATCTTCCACCTGCTCTTCATGCTTGTTACGCAGCACCCAGATAAGGAACCCGATAATAAAGAAAGCGCTTGGCGCCAGCAGCATCAGACCATTAGGCTGATACCAGCCGCCATCGGAGACCGTTGGCAAAATGGTGTAGCCCAGCAGTGTACCGGAGCCAAACAGCTCGCGAATGGTACCCACTACGATCAGTACCACGCTGTAGCCCAGACCGTTACCGATACCATCCATGAAACTGGGGATGGGCGGATTTTTCATGGCAAACGCTTCGGCACGGCCCATCACAATACAGTTAGTGATGATCAGGCCCACAAATACGCTCAATTGTTTACTGATCTCAAAGGCGTAAGCTTTGAGTATCTGGTCAACCAGGATCACCAGCGAGGCAATAATCGTCATCTGAATGATGATACGAATACTGCTGGGTATATGGTTTCGGATCATGGAGATAAACAGGTTGGAAAACGCTGTTACCGCCGTGAGCGCCATACACATGACCAGCGAAACCTGCAGGCTGGTGGTCACCGCCAGTGCCGAACAAACCCCGAGGATTTGCAAGGCAATCGGGTTGTTCATAAAGATCGGTTTGATCAGGATTGTTTTGGTAGCAGACATATTAAATCTCTTCAGCCCTGTATTTCGTTTTCAAGAAAGGGTCCAAAACCATTTTCACCCAGCCAGAATTGCACCATGTTTTCCACACCACGGCTGGTCAGAGTAGCGCCAGATAACGCATCAATTTCGTTATCACCGGAGCCACCGCCTTTGACAACCCGGAAATTCACATTACCGTTGTCACCGTACACTTCCTTGCCGACCCATTGGGCCTGCCAGTCCGGGTTGCTGATTTCGCCACCCAGTCCAGGCGTTTCCTGATGATCATAGAAACCAATGCCGCGCACGGTAGAGCCATCACTTTCCAGTGCCAGGAAACCATACATGATGCCCCAAAGCCCATAGCCATTAACCGGCAATACAATGCTTTCAATTTCACCGCTATCATTTGTCAGCGTGTAGACAGTTGCGTAGTTCGCCCGGCGACGAATCGAGGCAACGTCCTGGTCACCGATCAGGTTAATTGACATCTCCGGATCATTTTTGGCGCTTTGCTGATCATAGGATTGCGGGTCAACTCCCAGTGATTGCATCTCTTCTTCAGTCAGGAAGCGACCTTCCTGCAGGTCAACCATGCGGGCATTGAACTCACTGAAACGTGCTTCTACATCCGCATTGGCATCCACATCAGGGTTGAACATACCTGCTGCGATCAATACGTTCTTGTTGCGATCCAGCAACTGGTTGGCAGTCTGGCGAGGTTTCAGCAACACCGCTGCACTCGAGATCATGATCGAACAAATCACGCACAGGCCCAGCGCCACCTTGATAACGTTCTGGACGGAGTTCACATTAGACGACATTGCGAGCAATCCTCCGTTTGATATTGGCTTTAACGACGAAATAGTCAATCAGCGGTGCACACAGGTTACCGAACAGGATAGCCAGCATCATGCCTTCCGGGTACGCCGGGTTAAGCACGCGAATCATTACCACCATCACACCGATCAGCAAGCCAAACACCCATTTACCGGTATTGGTCATGGATGCTGATACCGGGTCTGTTGCCATGAACACCATGCCGAAGGCAAAACCGCCCAGCACCAGGTGCCAGTACCACGGTGTAGCAAAGGCCGGGTTGGTATCTGAACCGATCGTATTCAGCAGCAGCGAGAACAACACCATACCCAGGAAGACACCTGCCATGATGCGCCATGATGCAATGCGTGTGATCAGCAGGATGGCACCACCAATGAAGATAGCCAGTGTGGATACTTCACCAATGGAGCCAGGCAGGCGCCCAAAGAATGCATCCAGCCAGGTCAGGGTCTGACCACCGGCAACAGTGATCGCTCCCATACCGTCTGCAGCAATCTGGCCCAGCGCAGTCGCGCCGCTGAAACCATCTACAGCAGTCCAGACCGAGTCACCGGACATCTGCGGCGCATAGGCAAAGAACAGGAATGCCCGACCGGTCAGCGCGGGGTTAAGGAAGTTCTTACCCGTACCACCAAAGACCTCTTTACCCACAATGATGCCGAAGGTAATACCCAGTGCAGCCAGCCACAATGGCAGCGCCGGTGGCACAATCAGGGCAAACAGAATCGAGGTAACGAAAAAGCCTTCATTAATTTCATGGCCGCGCTTGATGGCAAACAGCACTTCCCAGAAACCACCCACGATAAATACCGTGGCGTAGATCGGGATAAAGTAGACCGCGCCGTACCAGAAATTGTCCCAGATACTGCCTGGATCATTTCCTGCAAAAGCACCAATCAGCGCAGCACGCCAACCTTCTGCAGCCTGAATACCGGTATCCATCAGCGCCATGTTGGCCTGGTAGCCCAGGTTATACATGCCGTAGAACATGGCCGGAAAGGCAGCCAGCCACACCGTGATCATGATGCGCTTGAGATCCACGCCATCACGCACATGCGAACCGGAAACGGTTACCTTGCTGGGAGTATAGAAAATGGTATCCACAGCTTCGAACAGTGGATACATTTTTTCAAATTTACCGCCCTTCTCAAAGTGCGGTTCGATGTCGTCTAATATCTTACGCAGACCCATGCTTATAATTCCATCAAGTCTCTTTTTCGATTCGCGTCAGGTTGGCACGCAGAATCGGGCCGTATTCATATTTGCCCGGGCACACGTAGGTGCACAGCGCCAAATCTTCCTCGTCCATTTCCAGCGCCCCCAGATCCATTGCCGACTCAATGTCACCAACGATCAGCGATCGCAGTAACTGTGTCGGCAGCACATCCAGGGGCATGATGGTTTCGTAACTGCCAACCGGCACCATGGCACGTTCACTACCATTCGTAGCGGTGCTCATATCCAGTTTTTTGCCCTTGAACAGGCTGGTCAGATAGATACCAAGGTTGGAGTGTCGTTTGGTACCGGCTGACAGGTAGCCCATGAATGGTCGCTCACGACCTTCACGCACGACAGTAATTTGCTGATGGTACCGGCCCAGGAAGTTAGTCTGCTCAGCGACTTTACGTCCTGACAACACAGAACCGCTGATGACGCGGTTTTCACCGTCTTCCAACTCACCGGCCAGCAACTCATTGAGATCAGCGCCAACCCGTGTGCGCAGCAGACGTGGTGATTTCACCTGGGGACCGGCCAGCGCAACAACGCGCTCATTCCAGATCTGCCCGGTTGCAAACAGCTTGCCGATGGCAATCACATCCTGCACACCAATGCTCCAGACCCACTTGTTCAAACTGACCGGATCAAGGAAATGGATGTGTGTACCCGTCAAACCGGCAGGGTGAGGACCGCTGAAGCTCTCTACCGAAACATCGCCGGCAAAGGTTTCTTTTTCCAGGCCGTCAAAACTGCCCTCACGACGGCACAGAAAAACTTTGCCATCAGTCAGGCGGGACAGGATATTTACGCCTCGCACCAGATCCTGTGAATGCGCCTGGGCAACCAGCTCCGGGTTCATGGCCAGTGGGTTGCTGTCCATCAGATTGACAAAGATGGACGAAGCCTGGCTTTGCGGATCCGGCACACGGCTGAATGGCCGGGTGCGTAATGTCGTCCACAGCCCTGACTCAACCAGATTTTCAACCAGCGACTCACGCGGTGCAGAGGCAATCGCATCATCGTCCAGTTTACTGAAAGTCACCTGATCGGATTCATCTTCATCAAGATCGATAACCAAAGACAGAAACATGCGTTTCTCACCCCGGTTAATCGCCCTGACAGTACCCGTACCCGGCGCAGTATACTTAACACCGTCGGTTTTTTTGTCAGTAAACAAAAGCTGACCGAGTTTGACCCGATCTCCCTCTTTCACTTCCATCGTCGGCTTCATGCCCACGTAATCCTGCCCCAGTATGGCGACTGAACGGACCGGTTTCGCGTTCTCGATTGCCTGCTCCGGAGCGCCCTTGATGGGTAAGTCCAATCCGCGCTTAATTCTGATCATTCATCAGGCCTAGTGTAATAATTTCAGGATAATCGTTGTCTAACTATGTCGTACAACCACGTCGTTCACGCCATTGTGATACAGCATACGCATCAAAGCACCACTGCGGCCTCGCGCCGCCTGAGAGACATCACCCGCGTACGGGTAGCAAAATGTGGCTGCCAGGTATCGGCAGGCGTTGTGAAAACGCGCAATATTATAGGTTTTGATGCACTGATTTGCCACCATTTTTCGGCTTAAACGAACAAATTCAGTTTTGTGACAATATGAAACTCTGCCTGATAAGAAGCCAAGCGCCCGTCAGACAAGGTGTCGATGAGTAGAATGATATCAGCGATAAATCGAGCAAACCAGTAAAGTATCACTAAAATCTTACAGAGTGTCACAATCGGCCACCCCCTGTTTTCAGGGGACTGGCCGATTGCAAATCAACAGTTACCGTACAGGATTAACCGGCAACAGGATAGGTTCGATAGTTAACGCCAGCCATTTTATAGACCATACGCACTACCTGGTTGCAGTAACCAAACTCATTGTCGTACCACAGATACAGAACGCAGCGCTTGTCATCAACAATCGTGGCAGTCGAGTCGACTGTTGCCGCTTCCCGGGTGCCGACAAAATCACTGGACACCGCATCAGGGTCCTGGGTGTAACTGATCTGATTCTGAAGCGGCGAGTGCAGTGCCAGCAGACGCAGGAACTCGTTAATTTCTTCCTTGGTCGTTGACGTTTCCAGGTTCAGCGCCAGTATGGCCATGGACACATTCGGCACGGGTACACGCACAGCGTTACCGGTCAGTTTGCCAGCCAGTTCCGGCACCGCCTTGACCACGGCCTTCGCTGCACCGGTCTCAGTCAGTACCATGTTCAGTGCCGCGCTACGGCCACGACGGTTACCCGAGTGGTAGTTATCAATCAGGTTCTGGTCGTTGGTGTAGGCGTGAACAGTTTCAACGTGACCACCGACGATACCGAACTTGTCATTCAGTACTTTCAACACAGGTGCAATCGCATTGGTGGTACAGGACGCCGCCGTGATGATTTTATCGTCCGGGCTGATCTGGTCGTGGTTGATGCCATATACGATATTTTTCAGATCACCTTTGCCCGGCGCTGTCAGCATCACCTTGCTGGCTCCCTTGGACTGCAGGTGCAGAGACAGGCCAGCTTCATCACGCCATTTACCCGTATTATCGATGATCAGGGCATCGTCGATACCGTAATCTGTGTAATCGATTGAGTCAGGGTTGTTGGCATAAATGATGTGAACCACATTACCGTTACAGATCAGGCAATTGTTCTCTTCATCAATACATACCGTACCCTGGAAAGCACCGTGCACGGAGTCTGATGTAAACAAACTGGCGCGCTTGATCAAATCGCCTTCCTTGCCGGGACGAACCACAACCGCTCGCAGGCGCATCACGCCGCCGGTGCTGGTGCGCTCAATGAGCAGCCGGGCAATCAGTCGACCAATACGACCAAAGCCGTACAGAACGATGTCCTGGGACTTGGCACTGGGCGGCGTTTTGTCGCCAGCCAGTGACGTCATTTCTTCTTTGACGTAGTCATCAACTGACGGGGCATCAGCACCTTTATCCTGCTGAAGCTCCATGTATTTGACGGTTAATTTGCCGAGGTCAATCTGGCAGTGCCACAAATCCAGCTTGGCCAGCGCCATCAATACCGGATGGCTCTCAAACTCGGACATTTCATTGCGGCCGACCTGTCGGACAAACCGGTGTGACTTCATGATATTGGTAACCGAACGGTTATGCAGCGGACGGCCATAGATGAACACACCAACGTTGCGCTCACTATATAGCTTGCCGACCACAGGAATCATTTCCTGGGCCAGGGATTCGCGTTGCTTCCAATCACTGAAATAATCTTCCGGGCTGGGTCGAGTCACGTAAAGTACCTGTGTAATCAAGTGGATTTGGTAGTAAAGGGGCGCATATTATCTTGTTATTACGCAGTCGGTGCAACTTTATCGCGACTGTGCCAGAATACGCACCCCGATTTTTCACCTGTTTAACGGTTGCACAAAGACAGTATTCCCTGCGATGGATACTTCCTGCCCTCACTTTCGGGTACAGTCTTTGCTCAATGAACAACAGGCAAACGATTAATAATTGGACTCATGGCTGCTTTCGACATATTTTCACCACCTTTACCCGCTGAAGCCCACACCACTCAGTGGCGCAACCTCCACCCGGGTGAACGTCCCCAGGCCATGGTCCAGGCGGCCCGTGAGATTGCCGCGACCCGGCAGGCTCCGTTACTGGTTATCACTGACAGCAGCGAACAGGGCGAACAACTCAGGCGCGAGCTGCTTTTTTACAGCGGCAACCAGAAAGAACTTCCGGTCTACCTGTTTCCGGACTGGGAAACGCTACCCTACGATGTCTTTTCACCACACCAGGACATCATTTCCGAGCGATTGAATGCACTATACCACCTGCCCATGATGCGCAGTGGCATTCTGATCGTACCAGCCAACAGTCTGATGCAACGACTGCCACCAGCTTCTTATATACAACAGCACAGCCTGATGCTGCATTGTGGCCAGGAACTGGATGTGGACGCTTTCCGCAACAACCTGGTTGCCGCTGGATATCAGCATGTGGAGTCGGTATTTGAACATGGTGAGTTTGCGGTTCGCGGCGCGATTCTGGATATTTTTCCGATGGGCAGCCGCCACCCTTTCCGAATCGATCTGTTTGATGAAGAGATCGAAACGCTGCGCAAGTTCGATCCGGAAACCCAGCTGTCTGGAGACAAGGTAGAGGAAATCCGTTTGCTGCCAGGCAAGGAATTTCCCCTCACCGAAGACGGGCGCAAACATTTCCGTATCAGTTTCCGGGAACGGTTTGACGTCGATACGCGGGACTGCGCGCTTTATCAGGATGTCAGTGAAGGCCTGGCCTCCCCCGGCATTGAGTACTATCTGCCGTTATTTTTTGAAGTCACCAGCCACCTGTTTGAATATCTGCCAAGCAATACTGTCATTGTTCGCAGTCGGCAACTGGACACGGCAGCATTACGGTTCTGGCAGGATATCGAAAACCGTTATGAGGATCGTCGCTATGACCGGCACCGTCCCATACTGCCACCCAAAGACGTCTTCCTCACACCAGAGGACATCTTCCGACAGATCAAACCGTTTAGTGTCATTACGCTGGAAACACCTGACAGTGAACCACCATTAAAGTCCCTGGCGTCTGCCAGCACGGCTGATAACGCCATGCCAGCCCTGCAGGCTTTCCTGGCTGAGCATCCGGACTACCGGATTCTTTACTGTGCCGAGTCTGCTGGCCGGCGGGAAGTCCTGCTGGAACTGTTAAAGCAAGCCGGTGTTCGACCCGCCCCGGTCGATAGCTGGCAGGCATTCCTGAATAGCGACGCCAAAAGCGCCATGACTGTGGCGGCGCTGGACCAGGGCCTGCTGCTTAGCGACCACAAACTGGCCTTGATCCCGGAAAGCCAGTTGCTGGGCCGCCGCATTGCCCAGCGCAGACGACGTCGTCGCACCCAGGAAAGCAACAGCGATTTTATTATCAAGAGTCTGACAGAACTGCACCCGGGTTCTGCCGTGGTCCATATCGATCACGGTGTGGGTCGGTACTGCGGACTGGAAACGCTGACCATAGAAGACGAAACGACAGAGTTTCTGACCCTGGAATATGCCAAGGGTGCCAAACTTTATGTCCCGGTAGCCAGCCTGCACCTGATCAGCCGATATGGTGGTTCAGACCCTGAACTGGCACCGATTGACACCCTGGGTAATGACACCTGGCAGAAGAACAAGCGCAAAGCTGCCGAGAAAATCCGTGATGCCGCCGCGGAGCTGCTCGACATTTACGCCAAACGTGAAGCGCGACCGGGCTATGCCTGCAAACTCGAAGACAACGAATACAGTCAGTTTGCTGCCAGCTTCCCGTTTGAAGAAACGCCCGATCAGCAGGATGCCATTAACAGTGTACTGGAAGACATGCGCTCACCACGCAGCATGGACCGTCTGGTCTGCGGTGATGTGGGTTTTGGTAAAACCGAGGTTGCCATGCGCGCTGCCTGGCTGGCCGTACAAAACGGCAAACAGGTGACCATGCTGGTGCCGACCACCCTGCTCGCCCAGCAACACTTTGAGAGTTTCCGCGATCGCTTTGCCGACTGGCCCATCCAGATCGACCTGATGTCACGTTTCCGCAGTGCCAAAGAGCAGGACAATACCTTGCAAAAGCTGGCCGAAGGCAAAGTCGACATTGTGGTTGGCACGCATAAACTGCTCAACAAACAGATCAAATACAAAGACCTTGGCCTGCTGATTATTGATGAAGAACACCGCTTTGGTGTGCAGCAAAAAGAACGCATCAAGGCACTGCGGGCTGAAGTGGATATTCTGACCTTAACAGCAACACCTATTCCCCGCACGCTGAACCTGGCAATGACGGGAGCGCGCGATCTGTCGCTGATTGTCACCGCGCCAGCAAAGCGGCTGTCGGTTAAAACCTTCGTGCGGGAACACCAGGACAGTCTGGTCAAAGAAGCGGTATTGCGTGAACTGCTGCGCGGCGGCCAGGTCTTTTACCTCCACAATGAAGTCAAAACCATTGAGCGCAGTGCTGAACAGTTACGCGAACTGATCCCTGAGGCGCGCGTATGTGTGGCACACGGCCAGATGCCGGAGCGTGAGCTGGAAGCCATCATGGCGGACTTTTACCACAAACGCTATAACATCCTGGTCTGCTCCACCATTATTGAAACCGGTATCGATGTACCCAGCGCCAACACCATTATCATGGATCGTGCGGACAAACTGGGCCTGGCCCAGTTGCATCAACTTCGCGGACGTGTCGGTCGATCACACCATCAGGCCTATGCCTATTTGCTGACACCGCCCTGGAAAAGTCTTTCCAACGATGCCCAGAAACGCCTGGAAGCCATCAGCTCAGCTGACACACTGGGCGCTGGCTTTACCCTGGCCAGTCATGACCTGGAGATACGGGGTGCCGGTGAAATTCTGGGTGAGGAACAGACCGGTCACATGCAGAAAATCGGTTTCACGCTTTATACCGAAATGCTCGAAGAAGCCGTAAAAGCGATGAAGGAAGGCCGCACACCCAATATCGACCTGGTGCTGCAAAGCGGTTGTGAAATTAATCTGCGCGTCCCGGCACTCATTCCGGATGATTACCTGCCGGATATTCATACCCGACTGATCATGTACAAGCGAATTGCCGGCGCCAAGGACAAAGACGAACTCGAAGAGCTGCATGTGGAAATGATCGACCGGTTTGGTCTGTTGCCCGAAGCAACCAAAACGCTGTTTGCCGTCACACGCCTGAAACTGCGTGCCCAGCAGTTTGGCATAAACAAGATCGATGCCAGCGCAGCCAGTGGCCGCATACTGTTTGCGCAGCAAACCAGCATCGACCCGCTATCGATTGTTCAGTTAGTGCAGAAACATTCACGGATTTACAAACTGAGCGGCCCAACGCAGCTGAGCTTCACCCACGGCAAGGAAAAGCCGGCAGCTCGCATCGAGTTTATAGAGCAAACGCTGGATCAGTTCAGGCTACAGGCCTGATTCACGAATCAAGCTCAGAATAAGATGTGGCTCCAACACCAGTGCCAGGGGCAAGAAATAAGGTGAGGAGTGAGGAGCGAAAAATCAGGCGACCCTGGACTCGCCGGAATCACTGGCATTCGTTGCAGGCGCATCACTCTCCCCTGACTGCACACTTGAGAGCAATCTGCGTCGACGACTTTCCCGTCGCGCTCCCAAGGCTCGCTCCCAGAAACCCAGTCGCTGCTGTTGCTGGTGACGTCGCTCGGCATGTTGCACTGCCAGGTTTAACAGGTCCTGTAACTCCTCGGCAGTCACATCAAAGTAGCCATCCATCTCTTTCATCGCTGCTTCAATGTCCTGCTGGCTGACCTTGTCGGCCACCTGGCGCTTCTGACGGGTTTTGCGGTACTCCAGGTGCTGGTGGCTTAAATGTGCCGGATAGCGTCGCCAGGGAAACACACTGTTGTAAAGCACAGCCAGCACCAACATGACCATGACATTAATCATCACTGGGGCCAGCACAAAGCCATACCCCAGCGCTTGCACATCAGCCCCGCCAAGTACGGCTGTTAAGGCTGTAGCGCCGCCAGGTGGGTGGATGCAACCCAGATAGGTCATCACTAGCACCGACAATCCCACCGCCATGGCACTGGCCAGCACCACATCAGGTATCCACTGAGAGCAGGTAACGCCTATCAAGGCCGAAAAGAAATGTCCGCCTATCACCTGCCAGGGTTGCGACAACGCCCCATGCGGTGCGGCAAACAGCAGTACTGCCGTAGCCCCCATCGAGGAGATGACCAGCATCTTGCTGGTACTGTCATCAAGCCACCAAAGACAAACAGCAATCAGCGCCAGCATGGCCGAAACCACCCCAAGCGCAGATAAGAGCTTTTCTTTATGGCTGCTGGTATTTCGTTCAATACCAAGCAGGGATTTGAGAGTTTGTTGCATGAAAAGGAAGGACGCTCGCACCAAAATTGTGCGCGATCTTATCGATTTCTCTGTCAGTCTGCAACCGGGTGGTTTTATGCGTCAGCTTCAAGCGCAGTTCTGGCCCCAGTTTCAGGCACCAGCTTCAAAGTCAGCCAGATGCGCCACCAGGACTGCATCACCACCCTTTCCGCGCCACGGTCACAGGTTTGACGATCAGCGCCGCGCTGACAAATTGGCAAAATAGGTTTTTGCCGCCGCCATTACTTTCGGCGATAGCATGAAAGCAACCGTCATCGATGGAATCGCCATCAAGGCATAGGCACTGTCTATGAGGCCAAACACTGCCTCCAGCGGCGCCACGGCCCCCAGCACCACCAGTAATACATAGAAGTAGCGGTAATAATGCTGACGCTCGGCACCGATCAGGAAGCCCAGGCATTTGGCACCGTAATACCAGAAAGTGAACATGGTGCTGGAGGCAAAAATCATCACAATGAAGGCAATGGCCCAGGCACCGATTTGACCGGGCAGCACTTCAGCAAAGGCACTGGCAGTCAGGCTGACACCATCCGCCCCGCCACTCTGCCAGACACCGGTCACCAGAATGACCAGTGCAGTACAGGTACAGACAATCAACGTGTCGATAACTGGCCCCATCATGGCGACCAGACCTTCGCGCACTGGCTCTGTGGTTTTGGCGGCACCATGAGACATCGCTTCCGTACCGATACCGGCCTCATTGGAAAAGGCGCCACGCATCACACCGATCGTCAGTACCCCCACAAAACCACCCGCCACTGATTCGGCCGTAAAGGCTTCCCTGACGATCATTACCAGATAGCCTGGTAATTCAGGCAAATGCAACGCCAGAACCATCAGTGTCATCGCCATGTAGACAATCACCATCATGGGCACCAGCCTGACAGCCACATAGCCAACCCGCTTGATGCCACCAAAGATAACACTGCCCACAACGGCCGCCGCAAAGATACCAAACATCAGATTAAAAGCACCAGGACTGGCCGGATCTACCAGGCCGGAAGGAATAAACACCACATCCCTGACAACCTGGGTCAGTTGATTGATCTGAACCACAGGCAAGGTGCCAATCAGACCGGCTGCCGCAAACATGGCAGCCAGCCAGTGCCAGCGCGCACCCAGCCCTTCACGAATGACATACATCGGGCCACCCTGAACGTTGCCCAGACTGTCATTGCCACGGTACATCACTGCCAGGGTACAGGTGAAAAACTTGGTGGAAATACCCACAATCGCTGTCATCCACATCCAGAACACAGCCCCGGGGCCACCCAGCCCGATTGCCAGCGCCACCCCCGCAATGTTGCCCATACCAAGCGTACCGGACAATGCAGCTGACAGCGCCTGCGCATGGCTCAGATCGCCGGGATCATCCTTATCATCAAACTGGCCTTTCAGGATGGCAATAGCGTGAGGAAAATAGCGGAATAACTGAAACCTGCTGTAACAGGTAAAAAAGATACCACCGCCAACCAGCAGCACAATAAGCGGCGTCCCCCATAAAAAACCGGATAGCGCCTGAAGTGCCTGTGCCAGTTGATCCATGTGTCCGCTCCTTGTCTTTTGTTATTGGCCTTTTGTTATTGGCCTTTTGTTATTGGCCTTATGATATTGGTCAGCCGTTATTGTTTGAAATCACATCAATGACAAAAGCCTAACATGCTGATTTCTCAATGTCCCACTTGCCTTGCAGGGCTGCTTGTAAGACGATACCCCTCATTCATGCTTGCCGATGACACGGCAGTACCGGCAGTCTCACCGAAATACCGGCTGGGCGCTGACCGTTACAAGCACATGACCAATGAGAGAAGATTGTTAATATCCATGCCTGATGTAATTGCAGTAATGAAAAACTCACACCAGACAATCGCCTTGTTGTGCGGTATCGCACTGACGGGTCTGGCGGCGCCTCTCATCGCGCAGAATGCGATACCAGCAAGTGTGACAGCAACATCGGCCGAGACACTGGTGACCGGGTTACCCAATATCAACAACAGCAGCGAGCGCTGGTACCAGGTAGAAGTGACGCTGTTTCTGCATAGTTTTTATGACCCGCAAGAAGAAGCCTGGCAGCAGGCAGACTCTTTGACAGCGTCACCGGCTGGTACCACCCGGTTACTGTCTCTGACAGAGTTGCTGGCACTGCCCGAGTGGTCCGAAACTGAGCAAAGCACCGACATGCAAAATGCAGATCAGTCCGGACGTTCTGTGTCACGAACCAGCCGTACACAACGGGACGCTGTTGCCGTTGAGCAGGAAGCAGCCCCGGAACCTCTGATTAACGGACCGGAGCCTGCCCATCAAAGTGATTTCCGTATACCAGATCCGGTCACGGACGGTTTTATCGCATTGACACCTGACGACTGGAACTTCTCCGAAACCAATGCAGCGCTGCAACGCTCGGCTGGTTATCGCGTGCTGTACCATAATGCATGGCGTCAGCCGATGCGGCTGGCAAATGCGACTCAGGATATGGTGATTCAGGCAGGACAACAGGTCGGCGACCGATACGAGCTTGAAGGTACGTTACGCTTCTATTTCAACAATCGCCGCGACCGTATCATCCTCGACAATCAATTACTGCTGAATATATGGGGTGAAACAGAGACGCCTGGCACCGCTAGCAACAGAATCACAACAGGGCGTGCGCAAGCAAGCGCAACGGGGGAAGCCGGCTCAGCAGTGTCGTCAACTGCATCAATCGCACAAAGCATTCCGGTCATGACAACGAGGGAACTGCGCAGTGATGAATTCCATTACCTCGACCACCCCGTGGTCGGTGCGTTGGTAGAAGTCTTCCCCTATGAGTTGGAAGTATCAGAATAACGCTGTACGGCAACCAGTAACAGCTGCTCGATCACTGCCATACCCTCTTCCAGTACGCGATGAATCGCCTCCATGGTGATCTCTTCCTGACTGATCCCGGCTGCCCAGTTGACCGACAATGCCAGGCTGGCATACGCCATGCCCAGCTCCCTGGCCAGAGCGGCTTCGGGCATACCTGTCATCCCCACTATGTCACAACCATCCTGAGCCAGACGTTTGATTTCTGCCGGTGTTTCAAGTCGCGGGCCCTGCGTTGCTCCGTATACAGCCTGGGTCACAACCGGATGCCGCAGATTCACGGACGCGTCCTGCAATAGTGTTCGCAATGATTCGTCATAGGGGTATGTCATGTCTACATGGGCGACAGTCTGGGAAAATTTGTCCGGTGAAGACAAAGCGCTGTCACTGCCATCAAAGAAGGTGTGCTCCCGTCCCCAGGTATAGTCAATGATCTGATCCGGTATGACGATCGCTCCCGGCCCTGTCGCTGAGGTGATACCGCCAACCGCATTTACGGCCAGCACAGCTTTCACACCCAGTTCGTGCAAGGCATAAAGATTGGCCCGGTAGTTGATACGGTGCGGCGGCAACACGTGCCCTTTACCATGACGGGGCAGAAAGCAGACGGGGAGTTCTACACCTGGCAGATGTCCCTGGGTCACCAGTACCCCTCCTTCTGAATATGGCGTATCTACCCATTTTTCTGAGACTTGCTCAAGCGCGGAGAGATTGTTCAATCCGCTGCCACCAATGATTGCGATCATTCTCAAAGTACTCCGCAAAATTGCTTTGCCCGGTTGTCTGGAGCCTGTGCAGGCTGACAGGGCAATTATCCTACGTTCACCCGGGGAAAGAAATAGATCAGGCAGCGGTCAGGACATCATAGATCCGATGGCAGACGACCACAGCACCTCGCTTGTCGCTCGGCGGACGGAAACTCAGCCTGGCGGCTTCAGACAGTCCGTCCGCTTTATCGAGCGGCAAGCGATGTGCTAAACGTGGTCTTACTGTCTGCCATCGGATCTATGATGTCCTTCCCTTGTGGCGTGCCTGCTGTGTTTTGGGTTCAAAATAAAAAGGGCCACCTTAACAGGTGACCTTTTTGATATGGCGCGCCCGGCAGGATTGACTCGAGCCATCCTGGCCCTCGCCCTGCGGGTGACCTGCGGTCATCCAAAACGGCTCTCCTGCCGTTTTGTCGATCCTGGCAGGTTGTTCCGCCATAAATGGCGGATACGCATTTTTTGCTGGCGCAAAAACTGCCTCGTCCTTTGGGCCCGCCTAATAAAAAGGGCCACCTTAACAGGTGACCCTTTTGATATGGCGCGCCCGGCAGGACTCGAACCTGCAACCCTCGGCTTAGAAGGCCGATGCTCTATCCGGTTGAGCTACGAGCGCATGTGATCAGGCGGGGTATTTTACAGGAACCATTGATGTTGTCCATTAATCTGCGCCCACGATTTAGGATCTGTTTTTAGTTGTTACCGATATTCTTTCAGCCGCTTAATCACTTAACCAGGCAATCAACCAGACTGTCGAGGCAAGATTTCGCTTTATCCCAACCGTTCAATAAATCAGGGGCAGGTTGATATTATTGAAAATAAGCGCTCAGGCCACTCAGGGCCGTGGATTTCGCCGACTTCTAATACCAAGCAAACCAAATGGAGCGATTATGGAAAATAACAATAACCTGCAAGATAAGGAAGTAACTGGAAACCTCAACCAGGATCAGGAAGCCACCCAAAGCCGACGAGAATTTTTCCGAACGGCATCCCTGGTTGGAGCCATGGGTGCAATCGGCGTGGGTGCCGGGTTCACACCATCTGTTCAAGCACAGCCGCAATCACCCAGTAGTTTTGCCAAACCGGACGGACTGTTGCCCGGCGGGCAATCAGACTCCCGTTTCCCGGTATCATTTGAGGACTCTGTCGGAAATGGCCTGCGACTGACCATGGCGTTTTTCACCGCCCTGAACCAGCGCGACCTGGAGGGCATTGCCAGTCTGCTTCACTTCCCTTTTGCGATATATGAAGGCATTGAACCACTGGTTTATCAGAGCGCCAGCGAGTTTATAAACAACCCGCCGCCCTGCTTGAGTGAAACGGGTAATCGGGCTCTGGGGCAGCGTGCCATGCTGCCCGGCTCTTACGACATGCTGGAAGGCATCAACGTGCATCTGTATTGCCCGGTAGGGGGAGTCTTCTCACTGAAGTTCAAACGCTTCACACCGGACGGTCACAAGCTGATGGAGTGTGACAACCTGCTTTCGGTCACCAACAACGACGGCCGCTGGGCAATCCAGCTGATTTCTACCATTTTCCATGAAGCAGGCTATGAGAATAATACCTACCCCGATGCAGAGGTCGCCTATCGACTGGGCAGCCAGGGTTATCTCTCCGCATTTGGTTACCGTGATGAAGAACTTCTCAATGATCGCAGTAATGGTCGGGGTTCGTATGAACCTTCCCTGCCCCTGGGCACCAGGACAGCCAGTGTCAGCTTCAATTATAGCCCCAGAGACCGAACCAACAATGCCCGTAACAATGAGCCCATGAAGGGCTGGGTTACCGAGGGTGTAACGTCACGGCTGCGCGTCAGTGAAGTGAGCGAACCGTCTGGCGAGTACGACACCAACCTGGATCAGTTTGTGGAGCTGGCCGGTGGTACCGTGGGGGACTACGGCTATACACGCATCATCCCGGTAGAACCTCTGGTTATTCATGCGACACACGACAAGGCTCATGTGATGGGTGGTTACTGGCGTTACACACCAGCAGGGGTCCTGATTTCAGAAACCCGCAGCGGGGGTATACGGATCCGTAAGGCCGGGAACTGGGGTTCAGGAGGCAACCTCGGGCAAGTGACGCACCACGATCGCTCCAACTCAAAAGGCTAAAACCCCCTGTTTCCTGGGATCAGCGCCTGTTCTCAGGCCAACAAAAAAGGCCGTATCGTTAGACGATGCGGCCTTTTTTGCTTCACGCTGCCAATCTGGTCAGGGTGAAAAATATGGGGTGGCTGATGGGGCTCGAACCCACGACAACCGGAGTCACAGTCCGGGGCTCTACCAACTGAGCTACAACCACCACTGTTCGCGAAATAAGCGAGAAATTGGTCGGGGTAGAGAGATTTGAACTCCCGACATCCTGCACCCAAAGCAGGCGCGCTACCAGACTGCGCTATACCCCGAATATCACTGCTGAGGACTCTGCCCTCATCGCGAGGACGGCATAATACCTATGCAGCCCTGAGTCGTCAATCAAAGATTGCGATTATTTATCACTTCCATGACGTTCAATGCGCCAGCGACTGCCATCGGCACCGTCTTCCACCACGACATCCATTGCCGTCAGTTTATCGCGGATTTCATCAGCCAGTGCCCAGTTTTTATCAGCCCTGGCCTGGCGGCGCTGTGCCACCAGTGCATCAATCGCATCCGCATCGATTCCGGCATCTGCACTGCCGCTTTGCAGGAATGTTTCAGCATCGCCCTGCAGCAAACCAAGCACGCCTCCCAGGCGCACCAGCAGACGTGCCAGTTGTGCTGCCCGCTGCTCTGCATCAGCTTCACCGGACTTGGCCACCCGGTTACATTCACGCGCCAGATCAAACAGCGCACTCATGGCTTCCGGAGTGTTGAAATCATCGTCCATGGCCGCCTGAAAGGCTTTTTCAAAGCGACTGTTGGCCAGATCCTTGGCAGATGTCACATCATGATCACGCAGCGCTGTATAAAGTCGTCCCAGCGCTGCTGCCGCCTGGTCCAGCCCCTGATCCGAGTAGTTGATCGGGCTGCGATAGTGCGAACTGACCAACAGATAGCGAATAACTTCGGCCGGGTACTTTTTCAGCACATCACGAATCGTGAAAAAATTGCCCAGCGATTTGGACATTTTTTCATTATCAACACGAACCGGACCGTTGTGCATCCAGTAGCGGGCAAACGACTGCCCTGTCGCCGCTTCTGACTGCGCGATTTCATTCTCGTGATGCGGGAACATCAAGTCGGAACCACCGCCATGAATATCAAAGGTATCCCCCAGGCAGCAGGTCGACATGGCTGAACACTCTATGTGCCAGCCAGGGCGACCATAACCCCAGGGAGAATCCCAGCCCACATCTTCATCGCTGGCCGACTTCCACAGGGCAAAATCACGCGGATCACGTTTCAGTTCACCGATATCAATCCGCGCGCCAGCTAGCAGCTCTTCCACGTTTTTGTTGGACAGATGACCATAATTTTTAAACTGCTTTACCGAAAAATATACGTCTCCATTTTCGGCCCGGTAGGCATAATCCTGTTCCACCAGCCGCTCGATCATCGCTACGATATCAACAATATGGGCCGTAGCCCTGGGCTCCTGGTCAGGCCGCTGAATGAACAGGCTGGCCTCATCCTCATGCGTTGCGGCAATAAAACGCTCGGTCAGATCGGCGAAATACTCTCCGTTCTCCGACGCACGCTTGAGTATCTTGTCATCGATATCGGTAATATTGCGCACATATTCAACATCCAGGCCGCTGTAACGCAGATAGCGCTGGATCACATCAAATGCCACCAGCATGCGGGCGTGACCAATATGGGCATAATCATAAGTCGTCAGGCCGCACACATACATGCGTACCTTACCGGCATCGATTGGCTGAAATTTTTCTTTCTTACGCGTTAGCGTGTTGTAAATTGTTAGCACTTAGCACTCACTTGCTTGATAAAATGTTGCAGAGTCGGTGACGATTATCGGCCACCCTGCTGCTTGCCCCAGGAATCACGAAGACTCACGGTCCGGTTGAACACCGGTTTCTCAGGGGTGCTGTCCTTGCTATCCACACAGTAATAACCCTCACGCTCAAACTGGAAGCTGTCCCCGGCTTTGGCACTGGCCAGTGAAGGTTCAACCAGACAGCCCGTCAGCACCTGCAGAGAATCCGGGTTCAAACAGTTTTTGAAATCACCATGTGTCTTGTCATTGGGGTTGGCTTCATTAAACAGGCGGTCATAGACACGCACCTCGGCCTCTATCGCTGCCTCAGCCGGAACCCAGTGAATCACACCTTTGACTTTGCGACCCTCCGGGTTTTTACCCAGGGTATCGAGGTCGACAGTACACTTCAGTTCCACGACATTCCCGTCGCTGTCTTTGATGACCTCATCACAACGGATGACATAGGAGCCGCGCAGACGCACCTCAGTGCCTGGCATCAGGCGTTTGAAGCCTTTCGGCGGCTCTTCCTCAAAGTCAGTCTGATCGATGTATATCGTTTTACCGAAAGGCACATCCCGTGTTCCCATGTCTTGCTTGGGGTGTTTGGGCAGGTGCAGCATCTGTTCATGATCGGCATCCACATTCAACAATGTCACTTTCAATGGCCGCAGCACACACATCGCGCGTGATGCAGTCGCATCCAGATCCTCACGGATACTGTGCTCCAGCATCCCCACATCGACAATACTGTCGCTGCGACCCATGCCAATAATGTCACAGAAGTGACGGATGGCTGTCGGGGTATAGCCGCGACGACGCAGGCCAGAAATAGTTGGCATACGCGGATCGTCCCAGCCGGATACGTGCTGCAAATCAACCAGCTCTTTCAGTTTACGCTTGCTGAGCACCGTGTAGTTGATATTCAGACGGGCAAACTCGGTCTGTCCTGGCAGAACATAACGCGGCGCATCATCAAAATTACCCAGTTCCCGGCAAGCGTTCTCTACTGATTCAATTTCCAGGTTATCCAGAATCCAGTTATACAGAGGGCGGTGGTCTTCGAACTCCAGCGTACACAAAGAATGCGTCACATGCTCCAGTGCATCCGAGATGCAATGCGCATAGTCATACATCGGATAAACGTTCCAGGTATCGCCGGTCTGGTGGTGAACCAGTTTGCGGATGCGGTAAATCACCGGGTCACGCATATTGATGTTTGGCGATGCCATATCAATTCGCGCCCGCAGACTGTGCTCGCCATCTGCAAACTCTCCTGCCTGCATGCGCTTGAACAGATCCAGGCTCTCCTCAACACTGCGGTTGCGGTAAGGGCTTTCCTTGCCAGGTTCAGTCAGCGTGCCGCGATACTCGCGAGCCTCTTCCGGCGTCAGGCTGTCAACGTATGCCTTGCCATTTTTGATCAGTTGCAGTGCAAACTCATACAAATACACAAAGTAATCAGAGGTATAGCGAATATCCCCGGCCCACTCAAAGCCCAACCACTCAATGTCCGTCTGAATAGCGTCAATGAAGGTCTGCTCTTCCTTGGCCGGGTTGGTGTCATCAAACCGCAGGTTACAGGCCGCTTGAGCCTGCTGGCCGTAACGCTCCGCCAGGCCAAAATTCAGGCAAATCGACTTGGCGTGGCCAATGTGCAGAAAACCATTGGGCTCCGGCGGGAACCGGGTCTGCACACGACCATCATGCTTGCCGCTGGCCAGGTCCTGGTCAATCAGGTGTCGGATGAAGTTCGACGGCGCACCATCGTTGCTGTCTACTGTTTTATCATCAGTCGCCACTGTGGTTTCCTTGCTAGGTGAATCGGTCATATTGGCAAATCTGCTTTCTCATCAGAGCTAAAGTCATTATTATAGCTGCTACCAACCTTAAGCTGAAACAACGAGTCCGTTTAAACATGATAGTTTTCAAGACAAATTACGGTGATATCCAGATTGAACTGGATTTCGACAAAGCGCCAGCGACGGCTGCCAACTTCCTTGCCTATGCCCGGGACGGTTACTACGACGGTACATTGTTCCACCGGGTTATCGACAATTTCATGATCCAGGGCGGTGGTTTTGCCAGCGGCATGGAACAGAAAGAGACCAATGCATCGATTGAAAACGAGGCTGATAACGGCTTGAGCAACGAGGTTGGCACTCTGGCCATGGCTCGTACGCAGGACCCTCATTCTGCCAGTGCTCAATTTTTTATCAATGTCGCCGATAATACATTCCTTGACCACAAGAACAAGACCCTGCAAGGTTGGGGTTATGCCGTGTTTGGCCGCGTGACTGACGGCATGGACGTGGTTAACAAGATCAAGCAATGCCGCACTGGCTATGTTGCTGGTCACCAGGATGTGCCACTGGATGAAGTGGTCATCAACGAAACGGTAGTCACCTACCCGGAAGACCAATAAGCACATAACAGGACTGTAATGACGGAAACGCAAAACCGGAAAACCGGCACCAAAACGCTGTTCCTGTCGGACTTGCACATCGAGTCCGATCAGGGCCCGATTATGGATAGTTTGCTCAGAATCCTGCACAACGATGCCAAAGGTGCCGATGCCATTTATTTTCTTGGTGACGTGTTTGAAGCCTGGATTGGCGACGATGATGATTGCCCGGCTGCCGACAAAATGGCTGAAGTCCTCAGTTCACTCAGCCAGAATGGCACCGGCATTTACTTTATGCACGGCAATCGTGACTTCCTGCTGGGCGACGAATTTGCCAGCCGCTGCGGCGGCAAGCTGATCGATGACCCGACAGTCGTCGACCTCTACGGCCAGCGCGTGGTCCTTATGCACGGTGACTCGCTGTGCACACGCGACTCAGCCTACATGGAGTTCCGCCAGCAAGTACGCGACCCAGCCTGGCAGCAAGCTTTCCTGGCCCGCCCCCTGCTCGAGCGCATGATGGTAGCCCAGCAACTGCGCCAGCAAAGCCAGGCCGCCAACTCCAACAAAGCCTCGGACATCATGGATGTGACCCATGAGGAAGTTATCAAATCACTGGTCAAGCATGACGTGAATCTGATGATTCATGGTCATACGCACCGGCCCGGCATTCACACAATCCGATTGCCTGAAGACGTTAATGGCAGTACTGAGGCGCACCGTATTGTGCTGGGGGCCTGGGATCAAAAGGCGTGGATTCTGGAGTTTCGGCCGGATGGGTATGATTTGAAGCCGGTGGCACATCAGTCCGCCTGATTTTGTTTTTACTTCTCTTCCCGACACCTTCTGTGGGGAAACCCAGACGCCAGACACGCCCGTGAACCCATCACTGGGGGGGCTCGGCGTCGGACATCCATGTCCGCCGACGGTCTGGCTTTTGAATGTACTATCAGTTCACCCTGCGACAATCGGCGAATTACCTGGATAGATATGCATGCAGTACTATTCAGATAGTCGTGGGCACGCCTATATCTGTCAAAATGCGGTTGTGACGCTTTGAATATTGCGATAACAGTTAGTTAGAGTGGGTGCCGGATAAATATACGTGCCTGGATAGTGTGCAGCGGGATAGAGAATGTGCGCCTGCGCACTAATATAATGTTAGAAGACGATCCCTGCTCCAGCCCCGGGGCGTAAAATTGACCTTGCAATTCGTATCCTATGGGATACAATAACTGCATGAAAAGGATTCAAACTACCAGTCAGTTCGCCAAATGGCTGGATCGCCTAAAGGATTTAAGCGGCCGGGCTCGGGTACAGACCCGTATTCAGCGTTTAGCGCTTGGTAATCCTGGCAAACACCGGAACCTTAAGAACGGAGTCTCTGAACTAAAGGTCGATGTGGGATCTGGATATCGAGTTTATTACACCGAACGCGACGATGTGCTGATCATCCTGCTCTGCGGTGGGGATAAATCCAGCCAGAACGGCGATATTCAACTGGCCTACGAATTGGTAAAAGGCTTGGAGTCAGGCAATGACAACTAAACTTCATGATTACGATGTGGCAAAACATCTTCGTACCCCGGAAGAGATGGCTGCCTATCTTGAGGCTGCTATTGAAGAAAGCGACGGGGATGCCGTGTTTATCGCAATGGCGCTCGGAGATATTGCCCGTGCAAAAGGCATGGCGGAACTATCGAGGGAGACTGGACTTGGGCGCGAGAGCTTGTACAAAGCACTGTCAGCGGAAGGTAATCCTCAACTTGGCACTGTGCTGAAAGTAGCCAAGGCGCTAGGTCTGCAGTTTCATGTCAAACCCGCAGCCTAAGTTCACTATCTATTCAAGAGTAAAGCCGTCTAACCAGGCGCAGCAGTTCGCGCCTTCAGCGCTCGGATGGCAGCTGCGCTGCCACCGCTGTGCGCGGCGTTAAAGCTTGTAGCAATTTGATTCCTTTCCTTATCTCTAACTCCTCCAGGCTTGTATCTAAAATCTTCGTTGCATGTAGATAATTAATCTCCTAAAATGTAATTAGTTTCCGCGACATTAAGTATATAAAACCCCATATATCAATAATTTATATTTATTTTATGTAAATATTATGAACAAAGTGAAGGATTTTAATCTAAGGCTTGTCAGTCCAAGCTTTGATTCTCAGCTAACAGACACCCTTATAGAGCTCAATCATCTGCGAAAGCTCAAGTTGCAAGGCTCAACAGCGCCTTGGATATTCTTTCAGCTAAAAAATATCTTCCATATCTTAGAAAGCGTTGGTTCCGCCAGAATCGAGGGTAATCGGACTACCATTTCTGAGTACATTGAAAGGAAAATTGAGCACCAAGAGCGCTCAAGTGAGCGGTTCTCAGAAATCGCTAATGTTGAAGCCGCCATGGATTTTATCGAAGAGAGTATTGATGAAGGTACAGAGATAACGCACCACTTCATCAGAGAGCTTCATCACCTGGTTGTAGGCGAACTAAGTGATGAGGGTGACAGAACACCTGGGGCGTACCGAACATGGAACGTTGAGATATCTAAGTCCACACACATACCACCTGATCCTATCCAAGTACAATCTCATATGGATGAATTTCTTGAGTTCATCAACGAAAAAGCCCCGGATAAATATGACCTATTGAAAACAGCGATTGCACATCATAGATTTACTTGGATACACCCATTTGGTAATGGCAATGGTCGTGTAGTTAGGTTGTTAACCTATGCATTGCTAATTAAATATGGATTTAATGTCAAAGACGGGAAGATCCTAAATCCTACTGCCGTATTTTGTAATGATCGAGACTTATATTATGAAAAGCTTTCGGAGGCCGATTTAGGAGATGATACATCTTTGCTAAATTGGTGTGACTATGTACTAACAGGGATACTTGAGGAAGTAACAAAAGTTAACAAGTTGTTGGACTTTGACTATTTGTACCAAATTATTTTGGTTCCTACGATTAATCTAGGCATCGATAGAGGCTACCTAAATAAAGAGGAAGCCAAAGTTCTGAATATTGGTATTAAAAAACAAAAGTTCAAAGCCAATGAGTTGGATGCGGTCCTTGAGGGGCTTACCTCAAGGCAAAGAACGCACCTTATTGCTAAAATGAAAGATTCTGGGTTTATCCGGCCATTGAAAGAAAAGGGGCGAACATACTGCGTTAGTTTTATGAATAATTTTCTCATGAGAAGCTTAATTCAAGTTTTGGAGAAAGAAAATTTTATTCCTCCAATTAATCAGTAATGCTTTAACAAATCAAAGCACTCGGACGCAGCGAAGCTGCGCTGAATGCAGCGTTAGACCTGAAAAGACACTCATTAAAAAATAGAAAGCCCATTGAATAAGTGCATTTGATCAATGACTCCGGACATCGTTTTGTAATGACATATGATGGTTATCACGCCAAAATTGAGTATGACGCAGAGTTAGATACATTTAGAGGCGAGATTCTAGGGTTGAATGGAGGCGCAGATTTTTAAGGCTGCAACCCGAAGGAACTACGGGCAGAATTTAAGAGGTCGTTACACGCCTTTCTTGAGGTATGCAAAGAGAAAGGTATTGAGCCTCGTCGCCATTATTCAGGAAAATTTAACCTCCGAATCCCGCCGGAGCTGCATGAACAACTGGCGATCACTGCACAGGCAAAAGGTACAAGCGTCAATAAACTCGCTCAAGAGGCACTTCAGAAAGAGATACGAGATGCCGGCTAACAATCTCATGCAGTTCGCGCCTTCGGCGCCGGATGCAACTTGGAGAGTTCAGTGAACGTTGAGCGTATTTTTATTTGCCCAGAACGTGGTGTGAAGCAAATTGAATGTGAAAGAATCACAGTCAAAATTGGAATGGGGGTATTAGGTGATCGAAACTTCGGAAAAAATATCTATCCCGGTCAAAATATCACATTGGTAGAAGCAGAAGAGATCGAGCGCTTCTGCTCAGAAAACCAACTAGCAAAAAATCTATCAATCACGCGCCGAAATATTGTGACCAGAGGCGTAAAATTAAATAGTCTTGTGAATAAAGAGTTCAGTATTGGTACAGTAAGATTACGTGGAGTTGAGCTTTGTGAACCATGCAGCCTTCTTGGAAAAAACCTAAGTACTGAGTCACTTCCTGCTTCAGCAGTCATAAAACGCTGGCTTCACCGTGGCGGCCTGCGAGCAGATGTACTAAGCAATGGAGAAATCATCCGTGGAAATCATATTGCTATCACCTATGAGCCTTCTCCGAGTCAATAGGCAATAGGTTTTTGATTGGCCGCGACAGCGGTCAATATCAATTCCCTGAGCGTGTGATCCTACTTCATCTGTCATCGTTGGCTGTGAGTGACTTACAGCAAACACCTATTGAGGCTCACTTATTGTGGTTGAGCATTTAGCGGTCGAAGGTGGTCATGCTTCAGTATTAGACCATTTTGATGAAGTCTCAAACTTTCTCCAAACTACTTTGATGCTAGAAAACTCATTGGAATGTCCAAGATAGTTACGTGCCGGCCTGATGTTCCACTGTTTGTATATGAAACCTTCTGGAGATTCAGGCCACAATCCTGAAGAAAGACATATGATACCTGATAGTATTAAATTCCCGCGACTGAAGCTTGGTTTGCTCCTGTTCCTTGCAGGCTTGCTTGGCGTGGCTGCACTTGTCGTAACGTTACTTCCCCAGATTTGTGACGATGTGTCTCTCCCTGCCCCCTTATGGCTGGTAATGGTGGCAAGCATCACGCAGAGTGCGCTGCTTGTCGCACTCGCCGTGTGGCTGGGCGTGTTACTGACACCCAGAATAGGTCTTAGCGCCCCGGCTTTTGAAGCCATGGTGACCGCCAGATCAGTAATGACAGCACTACGGCCCCAGATCTTTCCAGGACTCATTGCCGGCGTACTGGGAGGGATCGGACTCTTTGCGATTGGTGGTTACGCCTCACCTGCGGTGATTGCCGGTGCGGAACAGCAGTTCACCATCCCGCTTCTTGCCCGCGTGCTATACGGTGGTATCACAGAAGAGCTGCTTTTGCGTTGGGGTGTCATGACGCTGCTAACCTGGATAGCCTGGCGACTTTTGCAACGTCAAAAAGGTACACCACAGCCTGTCTTTGTATGGCTTGCCATTGTGGTCAGTGCACTCTTATTCGGCGCAGGTCACCTGCCAGCTGCAGCTATGCAGGTCGAGGAACTGACGGCTGGATTGATAATGTTCGTGGTGGGCGCAAATACTGCCTTCGGTGTGCTCTTCGGCTACCTCTTCTGGCGATATGGCTTGGAAGCAGCCATTTTCGCTCACGCGCTTTCACATGTGGTGAGCTATATCACTGCCATGCCAGCAGCATAGCCCCTGGCTTAAGAGGCCGGATCAAGAACACGCTCACAAAGACTGCGCCCCCTCCCCCCGATACTCCGGAAAATACCGCTGCAAATGCGCCTCCGCCAACGCCAGCAACCGCAAATCCAGATCCTCCGCCAGGTCTGCCAATGACATCGACTGCCACTCTGGCCGCACCTCGACCCCTACATCAGCCAGGTTATCCAGCTTGCCATGGCGCTTCTTCAGCAGGTTATGCAACCAGATCGCCGGTGACAGGTCCGGGTTACAGGGCACACTGTGACGTCGCAGGCCAGCTGCCAGATCGTCTTCCGAGCGAATGATAAAGCGCGCATCTACTAGTGGTATGACCAGCGCTTCTACCCGGTTCAGTACTGCCTGTTTTTCAACCTCGCTATACAGATTCCAGTTGATCACTTCGAACCCGAAACGCTTGCAGCCCCGGCATATCCGGTCGCCGAAGGAAGTGGCCGAGCAAACGCCAATACAGGGTGTACGTACTTTTTGTTGCATGATGAAACTGCCGTGAAACTGGAAATTTCAGCCATTTTACACTAAAATAGCGACCCATTTTTCACCGCTTACCCGATTTACCATTATTAACCTGAAGGGGAATACTGTGTTAGAAGCCTATCGTAAACACGTAGCCGAACGGGCTGAACAGGGCATCGTGCCCAAACCTTTGGATGCAGCGCAGGTTGCCGATCTGGTTGAATTGCTAAAAGCACCGCCAGCAGGCGAAGAAGAATTCATCCTGGACCTGATCAGCAATCGCGTACCGGCTGGTGTGGACGAAGCGGCCTATGTCAAAGCCGGCTTTCTGTCAGCCCTCGCCAAAGGCGAAGCGACTTCTCCACTGATCGATCGCAAGCACGCGGTCAAACTGCTGGGCACCATGCTCGGTGGTTACAACATCAACACGCTGGTGGAATTGCTGGACGACGCGGATCTGGCAGAAGCTGCTGCGGAAGAACTGAAACACACCCTGCTGATGTTTGACGCATTCCATGATGTGGAAGAAAAAATGCAGGCTGGCAACGCACACGCCAAAGCCCTGATCGAGAGCTGGGCCGATGCCGAGTGGTTCAAAGCGCGCAAGCCGGTTCCTGAGAAAATGACGGTCACGGTATTCAAGGTTCCTGGTGAGACAAACACTGACGACCTGTCGCCAGCACCTGATGCCTGGTCTCGTCCTGATATCCCGTTGCATGCACTGGCCATGTACAAAATGCCACGTGAAGGTGTAACCAATGCCAGCGAGCAGATTGAAGAACTGAAAGAAAAGGGCCACCCGGTTGCCCTGGTCGGCGACGTGGTAGGTACAGGCTCTTCTCGTAAGTCCGCCACCAACTCCGTGCTGTGGAAAATCGGTGATGACATTCCTTACATCCCTAACAAGCGCAATGGTGGTGTTTGTATCGGTGGCAAAATCGCACCTATTTTCTTCAACACCATGGAAGATGCCGGTGCTCTGCCATTTGAGTGTGACGTAGAAAACATGGAAACCGGTGACGTGTTAGATATCTACCCTTACGAGGGTAAGGTCATGCGTCATGGTACAGACGAACTGGTCTGCGAATTCCAACTGAAAACTGACGTGTTACTGGACGAAGTGCGTGCCGGTGGCCGTATCCCGCTGATCATTGGTCGCGGCCTGACGGACAAGGCCCGAACTTCACTGGGTCTTGGCCCTGCCAAAGATTTCCGCAAGCCATTTACTGTCGAAGAAAGTGGCAAAGGCTTTACCCTGGCCCAGAAAATGGTGGGTAAAGCCTGTGGCGTTAAGGGCGTTCGCCCTGGCAGCTACTGCGAACCGAAAATGACGACGGTTGGCTCTCAGGATACGACCGGTCCAATGACCCGTGACGAGCTCAAAGATCTGGCCTGTCTCGGCTTCTCTGCTGACCTGGTCATGCAGTCTTTCTGTCACACGGCCGCTTATCCCAAGCCTGTTGATATCGATACCCAGCACACACTGCCTGATTTCATTCAGACCCGTGGCGGTGTTGCCCTGCGTCCGGGTGACGGCATCATCCACAGCTGGCTGAACCGCATGCTGTTACCTGACACCGTCGGTACCGGTGGTGACTCACACACCCGTTTCCCGCTGGGCATTTCCTTCCCGGCTGGCTCCGGTCTGGTAGCGTTTGCTGCTGCCACAGGTGTTATGCCACTGGACATGCCTGAGTCGGTACTGGTTCGTTTCAAAGGTGAAATGCAGCCAGGTATCACTCTCCGTGATCTGGTTAATGCCATTCCTTATGCTGCGATCCAGTCTGGTGACTTAACCGTCGCCAAGAAAGGCAAGAAGAACATCTTCTCTGGCCGTATCCTGGAAATCGAAGGTCTGCCTGACCTGAAAGTGGAGCAGGCATTTGAGCTGTCTGACGCCTCTGCCGAACGTTCAGCGGCTGGCTGTACGATCAACCTGGGCAAAGAGCCAATCATCGAGTACTTCAAGTCCAACATCACCCTGCTGCGCTGGATGATCAGCGAAGGCTACGGCGATGCCCGTACACTGGAGCGTCGTGCCCAGGCGATGGAAGCCTGGCTGGAAGATCCTCAGTTGATGGAAGCTGACAGCGATGCCGATTACCACAAGGTCATCGAAATTGACCTGAATGAAATCAAAGAGCCGCTGCTGGCCTGCCCGAACGATCCGGACGATGTGAAAACACTGTCTGACGTTCAGGGTACGAAAATCGATGAGGTCTTCATCGGCTCCTGTATGACCAACATTGGCCACTTCCGTGCCGCCAGTGAAGTACTGAAGCAGGTTAAGGGCACTCTGCCAACACGCCTGTGGGTGTCTCCGCCAACGAAGATGGACCAGCACCAACTGACAGAAGAAGGCGTTTACAGCGTATTCGGTGTCGCCGGTGCACGCACGGAAATGCCTGGCTGCTCACTGTGCATGGGTAACCAGGCACGTGTGGCACCAAATTCAACGGTGATTTCAACGTCAACGCGTAACTTCCCGAACCGTCTGGGTGACGGTGCCAATGTTTACCTGGCCTCTTCCGAGCTGGCTGCGGTGGCATCTGCACTGGGCAAAATCCCCAACATGGAAGAGTACATGTCCTACATGGGTGAAGTGAAAACCATGTCTGACAGCATCTACCGTTACCTGAATTTCAACGAGATCAAGTCGTATATGGAAGCGGCTGATCGTGCCAAAGAAATTCCCGTGACTAACGTGGCTGTCACCTCTTAATAGAGACAGACCGCACCGTTAAAAAAGCCTGCCGTTCAGCATGACCGGCAGGCTTTTTTTTGTCAGCCATGAGTTCACAAAGCCCACCGACTGTTGCCTTGCAAAATCTTTTGAGCACTTTCCCCGGTTAACGGTATTCCACCCACTGATCGGTCACCACACCGTTCTCCAGCGTTAACGCCAGTGTCTCCGTGGAATCGCTTTCAATGTTAATATTGAACAGTAAAATCAGCCCCACCCGTGACTTTGAGCGTTTATCATTTTCATAGCGCCAGATCTCAGCCCCTCCTTCCAGGCGACTGACTTGATCGGGTTCGCCAATATGCGTTCGCAGCCACTGCGCATCCGTCTGGCCGACAACCAGCTGGTCACGCTCATGATCGCTCCAGCTGCTTTCTCGCGTTGATTGCTTGGAGTCCACCGTAAACAGGCAACTCATCAGCGACAGACACAAGGCACCCATCAATAACATTCGCAACATAATCCCTCCGTGATCGTTCAGTTTTTAATTTTTTAAATCGTGACAGGGTAGTGTTGAGCACATTTTGTGCCAATTACCACATATAAACCCAACCCTATGATTTATATACCAATAGATACGTTAACGGGGCTTAACAGAATAAGTCGCTGATTCCTCATATTGGCGAAATCACCAAACATTGGTGAAATTGGCATGACTTTCGTCACCTGTTCAATGCAAGCACCCCTGTTAAAAATGCTGACAAATAGTGAGCAAAATAGACACACCGTCGTGGATACACGCCCAGTGACACTGACTAGAAGGTCTCGCTGACCTATACTCTCGCAAAATTGGGCAGTCGATAAGACAGCCCCCGCTTAAACACGCTGATAAAGGAATACAGTATGAAGCGAATGAACACCCTCCAACATCGAATCAATCAGTTTATCGGCACGGCCAGTGCATTGGCGCTGTGTATTGGCATGAGCCAGGCCAGTGCCCAGGATGAGATCATTCGCGGCGACATTCCTGACATGCCCGAAATGCAGTGGGTACCGGAGCCTGAAGGCATTCAGGTTGAGCAGTTTGCCAGTGACCTGGAAGTGGTCTGGAATATCCGCTTTGCGCCTGATGAGCGCATGTGGGTAACCGAGCGACCCGGGCGCGTGAGAATCTTTGAACAGGATGGCAGCACCTCAGATACACCATGGCTATCGATCGAAGACATCACGTTTTTCCAGGGCGAAAGTGGCCTGACCGGTCAGGCCTTTCACCCGGATTATCCGGAAACACCCTGGGTGTATCTGATGTATACCTACCAGACCGAAGAGGGGCCACTAAACCGTATCAGCCGATTCCAGGATCTGGGTGATCGTGCCGGTGAGGAAGAAATACTGCTGGATGGCCTGGCAGCACAAGCCCGCGGAGGCAGTCATAGTGGCGGCACACTGGAATTCGGGCCGGATGGCAAACTCTATGCGGCAACCGGTGATGCCTTCGAAAGGCAGCGTTCAAACAACCTGGAAGACCCTAACGGCGCTGTATTACGCCTGAACCCTGATGGTAGCGTGCCAGCCGACAACCCCTGGCCCGGCAACCCGATCTGGGCTCACGGCATGCGTAACCCGCACGGCCTGAGCTGGCAGCCTGATACTGGCCTGCTGTTTGCTGGTGATCACGGTCCAACAGGCGAAGACCGTCTGATGGCACATGATCGCATTATTGTGCTGCAAGGCGGCGAGCACCACGGCTGGCCAGTCATGGTCGGTGCCATTGATTCACCTGAGTATGTGGACCCCATTCTTGCGTTTGCGCCCAACTCCTCACCTCCCGGTGACGTATTGTTCTATGACGCGGACCTGATGCCTCAGTTTCAGGGCGACCTTTTCGTCTCTGTGCTGGGCTTCCAGCCTCAGGATCGGCAAAACCTGATGCGGATCCGTTTTGAAGATGAAAGTCAGCCCACCAAGCCAACTGCCATTGAGCGATGGTTCAATGATGCCGAAGGCAACAGCGTTTACGGACGCCTGCGAGCACTGGCAGTAGGCCCTGATGGTGCACTCTATGTCGGTACCAGTAATCACGATGGCCGGCAAATGACACCAGCCAAGCGGGAGCAGCCAGACCAGATTCTGCGCATTACACCCGCCGATTAAACCTCCCCTTCACTGGCAGGTAGAGCAGCCTTTGCTCTGCTTTACCTGCCCTCACCTCCCTGCCCCTGATATCACTCACTACAGCCCAGATGTGTCTGCAGTCACACATTGCTTACATCAAGTCGTTAATACATTGACGCCTCCCCGGAAAAACTGATAAAAATTCCCACACGAATTTACCTTAACGGAGGTTAGCAATGAAAGCAGTTACATCATTATCCGTCCTGATCGCCAGCGCCGCGATAAGCTCAGCAGTCATGGCCGAGCCTGTTCCGAGCTACGACGAAAACAGCGGAGAGCTGTTTATACCCATGGTTGATGCCGCAGGTATGCCGGGGCATTTCCAGGATATTGGCCTGGAGCCTGCCGGGGATAACCAGTGGAAACTGACCAACATCAAGGAGGGTGTACTACTGGATGTGATTGAAAGTGTCGAAGTCGTCCAGACGTCAAACACACCCGCCCAGGTATTACTGCGGGTTGAGGGAACCTTCCCCACTGGATGCGGAGGTTTTGGCTATGTTCGGGAAAAGCTGGCCGAGAACCATTATGAAGTCCGGGCGTATTACCTGAATGATACCTGGCTGGAGAGCCCTGAAGTGGTCCTGTGCACACAGGCGACACGACCCTTTACCAAGTACCTGCCTCTGTCTGTTTACGGGCAGCCAGCCGGTGAATACACCTATACATTAAACGAAGAGTTCAGCGGCACCTTTACCCTGGAATCGGACAATATCATGGCGGACAGTGCGCCAGCGCAGTAATGCCGCTGACGCACTACCCTGCTGTTATTTAAGGCTCTTGCTGACGACCTCATAGACATCGGGAGAAAGATCGCTCTGTTGGGCAATTCGCTGCAACTCAGCTTTCATCTTCTCCTGGCGGTCGGCATCATACTTACGCCACCGTGTCAGAGGCGTCAGCAAACGAGCGGCAATCTGCGGATTTAAACCATCGAGCACGATGATCTGATCAGCCAGGAAGGCATAGCCTTCACCACTGCGGTCATGAAAATGCAAGGCATTGTGCTGACAGAAAGCACCAATGACTGATCGCACCTTGTTCGGATTACGGATATCAAATGCCGAATGTGCCATCAGTGCTTTAACACGACTCAGCGCACCAGGACGGTCACTCAAAGCCTGAATCGAGAACCACTGATTAACCACCAGGGCTTCGTGTTGCCACTGCTCATAGAATGCACTCAGGGCTTTCTCACGTAACGGTTCGGCATAGTCGGACTGAGCATTGGTCAGTAATCGTAACGCCGCATCGCGATCTGTCATGTTTTCTGCCTGTTCAAACTGGGCATAACAGACTGACAGTGCTTCTGGTGTCTCGGCTCTTACCATCCAGGCCAGCGCCGTATTTTTCAAGGCACGCTGACCGATACCGGCCGCATCAGCCACATAAGGCGCGTCGCTGCGGCACAGCTCAAAGAGGCGTGAGAAAGCCGCTTTATGCGTTGCAGCCAATTCGCTGGCAAGTCTCTCGCGAACCGCATGAATGCCGTCCACATCCACGACATCATAGAGTTCACTAAGATAGGCTTCACTGGGCAGTGCCAGTAACTTGGCCAGCATTGCCTGATCTGCAAATGCATCAGAGTCTTGTGCATTGTTTGCTCTGGCTTCGGCGTCCACAATCGCTGTGTTCAGTACATCGGCAAAAGCCTGGCTCAGAAGAGGGTCGGCACTGACACTGCTGCCGGACTGGTGAGCCTGCAACAACTCCTGGATAACATCCACTGCCAGCGACTGTGCCGCATTCCAGCGATTGAAACCATCACTGTCCTGAGTCATTAAAAAGACCAATTCGTCACGACTATAATCACACTGCAGTTTGACGGGAGCCGAGAAGCCACGTAATAACGAAGGTACTGGTGCTTCTGGCACGTTTGCAAAGACAAACACCTGCTCAACTTCGGTGACATCCAGGACCCGCTCCTGCTGTGGATCGGATTCTCCCGTGTCTTTCGATTCACCCTGCAACTGGCACGCTATTTCCTGCCCTTGTGAATCCAGCAACGCCATTTTCAGCGGAATGTGTAGGGGCAGTTTTTCGGGCTGTCCGGGTGTGGCCGGACAGGTCTGTTTGACGCGCAGGTGATACTCCTGCTCCTCACTGTTATACCGCCCACTGACAGTCAGCACCGGCGTACCCGCCTGGCTGTACCAGCGGCGGAACAGGGTCAGATCTCGACCACTGGCTTCTTCCATCGCCACGACAAAATCTTCAGTGGTTACCGCCTGGCCATCATGGCGCTGGAAGTACAGATCAGACCCTTTACGGAAATTTTCCGCGCCTAACAGCTCATGAATCATGCGCACGACTTCTGCACCCTTTTCATAAATGGTCAGCGTATAGAAATTGGAAATCTCCATATAAGAATCAGGTCGCACAGGATGCGCCATTGGACCGGCATCTTCTGCAAACTGGTGCGTGCGCAGGAAACTGACATCTTCCACACGTTTAACGGTGCGAGAGCCCATATCCGCAGAAAACTCGGAATCACGGAATACAGTAAAACCTTCTTTGAGGCTGAGCTGGAACCAGTCACGGCATGTGACCCGGTTACCGGACCAGTTATGGAAGTACTCGTGCGCAACAACGGCTTCGACGCGCTGAAAAGCGGTATCGGTTGTGGTTTGTGGGTTCGCCAGGACGCAGGAAGTATTGAAAATATTCAGGCCCTTGTTCTCCATGGCGCCCATATTGAAATCATCCACCGCCACGATCATGAAAATATCGAGATCATATTCGCGCCCGTAAACTTTCTCATCCCAGGCCATGGCATTTTTCAGGGACACCATGGCGTGATCACATTTGTCCAGGTCTTTGGCTTCGACAAAGATTCTCAGGTCAATCGTACGACCGCTCATGGTAGTGTATTGATCATCAATGGATTTCAGATCGCCGGCCACCAGGGCAAACAGGTAGCAGGGCTTGCGAAACGGATCCTCCCAGGTGACCCAGTGCTTGCCACCTTCAAATTCACCTCGTTCGATATCATTACCATTGGACAATAGTACCGGGTACTTTGCTTTATCGGCTACGACCGTTGTTATGAACTCAGACATCACATCCGGGCGGTCCAGGTAGTAGGTAATCTTGCGGAAACCTTCTGCTTCGCACTGAGTACAGAACATGCCACTGGATTTATACAACCCTTCCAGGCTGGTATTCTCCTGGGGCTTGATCAGCGTCTCACAACTGAGCAGGAATGCCCCGTCGTCATTATCACCCTGCAGTGCATCCAGTCCATGAATCGTCAGCGAATCGTCATCCACGCTATATTGATCGGGGGTCAGTTGCCGGCCATTCAGACTGAGCGTGACCAGCTCCATCTCCTGGCCATCAAGGCGCAACGTGTTTGCGGCATTGCCCAGCAATTCCGGGTTACGGCGCATGGTTAACTGAGAGATCACGCGTGTCTCTGATTCACCCAGTTCAAAACGTAACTCTGTGCGGTCTATCAGAAATTCCGGCACGCGGTAATCTTTTAAGTAAATCGTGCTTGCCTGTGCTTCTTTCATAATCAGTCTCTTGCCAGTTCCAGTTCATAACCGCCGAAACGGCGAATGTTAATCACTCCGGTATCAAACATCAGGTACTGTCCTTTGATACCTAACAATGTGCCTTCCACCACCGGATCTTTGTCAAAGTTAAACGAAGAAATCTTCTCCGGGTACCCGTGCACCGGGTACGTAATATCAGTCGGTTCGATTCCCTTGATCAGACTCAAGGCATGAAAGCCGTATTGTTCTGTCATCTCTTTGAGGTCTTCGGCACTGTTTTCCAACAGGGTATTCCGCTCATAAATCAAATCAACCGGCTGGTCTCCTTCGCGCAGCATATCGCGCCAGTTGGTTTTGTCGTTGACGAATTTCTTGAACATCACCTCCAGCACACCGCTTTGCAGGCGGCTGCGAACCCGGGCAATGGCCAGCGCCTGAATGGCGCCCTGGTCAATCCAGCGGGTCGGTATCTGGGTTGAGCGGGTAATGCCGACTTTCAACCCGGAAGAATTGGCCAGGTAAACAATATGATCCTGCATGCAGAACGCTTCACCCCAAGCCGGTTCCCGGCAGGTGCCCTGATCAAAGTGACAACGCTCCGGGTGAATAATGCAGCTGTCACACTGCGCCAGCGACTGGAAGCAGGGATAGCAGTATCCCTGGTTAAAGCTCTTGTTGCTGGCACGACCGCAGTGCACACAGAATATCCGCCCCAGGTAACGCAAGCGGACAGTGCCACCGATCAGCTCATTCATCCCGACCGATGACTCGCCTAACGGCATCTCATAACTGACAGGTGCAGTTAGACGGCTACGCATTTTTCTTGCGACGCCTGTAGCCAGTGTTTCCAACATTATCCCCTTAACATTTTCACAATCAGTGCTTGATGATATTCAATGGCACCGGTTCATCTGTCGCGACCGGATCATCACAATGCGTCTTCTGCTGACCACTGCGGTCAATGTAGCCGACGCGCTGCTCTTCCGGCAAATTTGCGCGTTCATAAGCAATAATCGCCTGCAGGCAGTTCGCCCGCTGCTCATCGGTCAGCTTGCGGCCATCAGGCCATTTGCCCAATTCCACTGCCGTTTTCAGGTTCATATGCACTTCCGGATTCATCATCTCCAGAATATCCTGAATGGAATTGATTTCTTTTTCTGACGCTTTAGCCAGGTGATCTGGCTTATCTGAGTTATCTGACATAAACACTCCCTCTGTCTAATCCGCTTAACGGCGACCCAATGAGAACAGGCCTGCTGCCGCCATCCCGGCTACCAGGCCACCGGCATGCGCTGCGGTAGCAATAAACGAGGACGCCAGCACTTCCATGGCAATTAATGCGAAGATAAACAGGCCAATCATTGCCCTGGGTAATCGTAATGGACTGGCCGGGTTGAGCGTTTGCCAGATCCAGATAAAGCCGATCTGGCCATAGACGACACCGGACAGTCCGCCAAAATTATTTTGCCCACCACTCCACAGATACTGGGCAGCGTTACCCGCCAGAGCCAGCCAGAGCAACAGTGGCAGGTACCGCTGCCATCCTAGGTGGGGTTCCATCATGCGGCCGAAAAACCATAGCCACAAGGTATTAAAAATCAAATGAATAGCACCAAAATGCAGTAATGCCGGCGCCAGCATCTGCAGCCATAGCATTGGCGACAGCCAGCTCATGCCACCGCGAATCACATCCGGAAACAGCCAGGCAGAGATCACAACCCGGTCGGTACCAAAGCCACTGGCCAGTGCCAGTAACACCGCTGCCAGAATGGTACAAACGGTGATCGGGGCTCGCCAGTATGCGGCCAGGAAGTTGTTGGCCAGGTCTTTGACCGGAATACCGGCAGTACCATTTGCAATCTGGCTGTCAGGCACTTCTATTCGTCCTTCCAGCCAGGCTTGATAACTGGCCTGAATAAGCTGGGCATCCGCTTCACTGCGCGTCCAGACCACCAGTTCGCCAGCGGCTTCGGTCACCTGATGCGGAATCGCCTGGCGACGCAGAATGGCCACCAGGGGCCGCAGATCTGTACCTTCGGCAACCTGTAATGCTTTAATCATTGTCTTTGACCAGCCGATTGCCCCAGCCCAGTTTACTGCGACAAGCCTCATAGTAATTGTAATCCAGTGGGTGGATCAGCCGCAGTGCGCCTGGCTTTTTACGAATAATGATCTGATCTCCCGGCTCTGTATAGAATTGCACCGCACCATCACAACTGACCAGCGGTAACACTGAGCGTTGTTTAACCACATTTACGCAAATTTCCAGATCAGCATCTATCACCAGTGGCCGGCTGCTTAGGGTATGCGGGTTCATTGGCACCAGCACCAGTGCATTCATATTCGGATGCATAATCGGTCCGCCCGCAGACAGTGAATAGGCGGTTGAGCCCGTAGGCGTTGCTACAATCAGCCCGTCAGACTGCTGGGAATTCACAAACTGCTGATCCACAAACAGCTCAAACTCAATCATTTGCGCGGCTGTGCCCGGATGCAGAACAACATCATTCAAGGCTGTCCCGCCGCTGAGCAATTCATTGTTACGCCGGACTGAGAATTCCAGCATAAAACGGTATTCGTCGCGAAATTGCCCATCGAGCACTTTTGACAGGGCTGTTTCGATTTCATCCGGGCGTATGTCGGTGAGAAAACCCAATCGCCCCCGATTAATGCCAAGTACCGGAACAGTATCATTGGCCAGTGCCCGGGCCGCGTTGAGCATACTGCCATCACCACCAACGACAATCACCAGGTCAACCTGAGCACCGAGTTCATCACGATGGCAATGTGGTTGATGAATTTCCGGCACCATGTCGGCAGTGCGGGACTCAAGCTTCACATCGAGTTCACGGGACAGAAGAAAATCAATGAGGCGGCGTAACGTGGTAACAACACCGGCATGATCCGGTCGTCCCACCAAGCCGATTTTTTGGAAACTGGACATGTTGTGATTTCGCCCGCAAGAGTGGAGTGCCAGTGCGCGAGTATATCAGGGCTGTCCCTCAATCTGCACCACTAGTGGCTCGACGGTATAAACCAGTTCACCGGTAGCTGGCAATTGGTAAGCGATATATAGCACCAGAGGGTGTCCGACCAACTCTGGCAACGGTTGGAAGTTGTCCAGTATATTGAGATATTCCACAGGCGATAGCGGCTCTTCCGGCCGGTAGGGAACAAGATCTCCGGCAGTACCATCCCAGCTGTGTATCTGCCCGTTTTGTTCCAGTTGCAAATAACCCAGCCCTGCCGCACTCAGGTCAGCCAGAACATGGAACTGTCCCTGTTTACCCACATGCACCGGATCGATATAAAAACCAGCATTGATATCAAGCTGCTGGGTCGGCGTTACGGTGTAGGAGTAATCCAGGCTGCCGTCAACCATGGCAGCAAGTGAAATGTGAGCATTGCTGCTGTTACCCGTCACACTACCCACGGTTCGGGACGGCAATAATGGCATCCGGGTCGGCATGTAATCGGCAATCTGGAAACGTACCAGATTCAAGGTTCGCACAGCATCAGCGCCTGCTTGCAAGTCACGGTGATCAACACCGCAAGACTGTCCCCGGCAGGATAACGCCGGACTGGAGAACAACGGTATACGCAGCGAGGCGTTGAAATCGGCCGGGTTGGCCATCACCGTAGCAAACCGTCCGTCAACACCATGCCCTGTGGCATAAGGGAAGGTGCCGCCCTCACCGTTCTCGCGGCGCGAATGCGTTAACCCCATCAAATGCCCGAGTTCGTGGGCCAGTACCGAGCTAACGCCGCAATCTATACCGATCAGCGAATAAGCATAGGCCTTGTCATTAAAGGCAGTGAAATCGCCCAGGCTGCGATGGCCACCCAGGTTAGCCAATCCGCACAGCGGATTACCATTGCCGACCGGACGAAACATGGCGACCAGGTCTGCACCGTAACGCTGTCTAAGAGACGCCAGGTCGCGGAATTCAGGATGTGAACCTGCTGTCAGCTCATCGAGCTGCTGATGCATGTCCACTCCGGCGGAGGGGTAATCAGCTTCATGGTAATACACTGGCCGCAGGGTGATACCGATACCACTGTCCTGAAAGACCTGGTTACTGACGCTGATCAGCTGGTTAATTCGCGTGGTTACCTGTCGCCCATACAGACCAGCGGTATCGCTGGAATAGACCGCCATCAGATCAATGATGACATTGTCCAGCCGGTCCCTGTCCAGCTTCTCATCAAGAACCTGGTTAAACGGACTCAGTTGTGCGTCGCGGTCACCACTTGCCTGTGTTGCCGCCACATCATGCACCACGTTTATCCAGGCATCATGGCGTTGCTCGTCAACAAACACGGTACTCCACAGCCGCATGGGTGATGTTTTGGGCGGTACCCGTACCTGGTAACGCAGCTCTGCCCGCTCACCAGGAGCGACTGTTTCATTCAACTGGCAGGACAGGACCGGCTGGCCTTGTGAAAAACGTTGTTGGCAGGCCGGTGCAGACAGTAGCTCACTGTCTTCCAGGATGAAGTAAATATCAATAATGGGGCGTCTTAGAGTCAGTTGGCTGCTGTTCTCAACCTCAATCGTCACTTCCAGGTCCTGACTACGATCCAGAAATAATGCTGTCTCACTAAAGTGCTGGCTGATCGACAGACCAGAAGTCGCTGCCACGACATCACCGGTTCTGTCAGAGCGCGAGGGTTTTGGCGATTGCTGCAATGTCTGACGCGGCAACACATAATCCTGCAAAGAGCCGTGTCCAGACTGGGTTTGCGGCTCAAAGAAACGCCCCTGCATCATTTCACCGGCGCGCTGGCCTTCAAACAGCCAGTGCCTGTTCGGTGTGACAATATCAGCAAAAGCAGCCTGGCTATTGATTGTCAGTACCAGTGAGAAAAGCCCGTCGTCGCTGTAGCCGCGGATAACCCGGTCACCATTGGGGTAAAAGCTGTCATGACGAATTCTGACAGCCACTGGCTGGTTACCCGGCAGGGTAAAGGTAAATAGCTGCCCCTGGCGTAAACTTTCGATATCACTGACTGGGAAATTGAACCGACTGCCTGCAGTTGATTCCTGTACACCCCTTGTCGTAGCAGAGGTAGCGCTGACAGGTGCCGTTTCCTGGGCCGCTGACACCCTGCTCACAGCGAATACGGACAACCAGGCACAGAACGCCAGCAGTACCATCGTTAATGATGATGAATGCAGTGCTGAACAAGGCAAAGCGCGCGCCTGAATGCGCGGTTCAGAGCCTTGATGTCGTGGTTCAAAACACGGCTGATCGGCTGTCATAGGTTCAAGCCAGGTTCAAGAATCAGTGTCGGATCGACAGCTTACCTGTTTGTGGGAATTTTTACCACTTACTAACAAAGAAGACCATCAACACCGCCCTCATGCAATATCGGCTTCGTCTACACTGCGCCCCTGCAAACCACCCGTATGCAACGCCAGCAATCGAGTTCCGTGCGGATAGTAACCATCCTCAATACGCTGAAAAAGCGCTCGCATCATGCGGCCACTGTAGACCGGTTCAAGTGGTATGCCGTGCGTTTGCCAGAAGGAATAATTAAAGTGGCTGATTTCTGCCGAACGTTTCGCGTAGCCACCAAAATGCGCAGAGGCATCCAGGCTCCAGTCGACACAATGTTTGACGCCCTGGCAGCGCAGCCAGTGCTCAATCTCAGCCTGCAATGACGTCATGCCTTTCAACACCACCATGCCTCTGACAGCAGGGACTTTCTCTCTCGTCTCGAGTGCAGGGTGTCTTAATGACAGTGAAGATGTACCTTGTTGCTTCGAAAGCAGACTGATGCCTGCCACCAGACCTGCCAGCGTTGTTGCCGTTCCGCAAGGCAGCACGACTTCATCATACCCGCCAGGCAACTGTGAAATCAGAAATGCCAGTTGCTGACACCCTTCCACTCCTGCAAGGTTTGCTCCCCCCTCTGGAATCAGCCAGGCGGGACCATGTAACGACAACAGTTCCTGCTGCCACACCGGATCATGACGCTGGCGGTATTGCTGACGACTGACCGGATACAGTTCCATGCCACAGGATTTGAGGAAAGACAGACAATGATTGCCCTGGGCAGGTAATTCGCCACGAATAATGGCTTTGGTTTTCAGACCCAGGCGCTGCCCGGCTGCAGCCAAGGCATAGAGGTGGTTAGACCAGACACCACCAAAGCTGATTAGCGTATCAAACCCCAGTTTCTGAGCAGCGAGCAAATTGCCGTAGAGCTTGAAGATCTTGTTGCCACCCAGTGCAACATCGATCAAATCCAGACGAAGCAGGTGCAGCCTGACACCCCGCTTGCGCTGCAGATCGTCATGGATGGCAGTAATCCTGACAGACCCAGGGTTGCCGGCCAGCGTGAGAATGTCCTGGCTGATATCTGTCAGTGCCATCGGGAATCACTGTGTGAATGTCGTGAAACTATCATAGTGTGGCCGGCACAATTGGCAAAGACCAATGAGGCAGGCGTACAGAAATATCAGACATAAAAAAAGCCGTTGATAAACAACGGCTTTTTAAAATAATGGCGGACCGGACGGGACTCGAACCCGCGACCTCCGGCGTGACAGGCCGGCATTCTAACCAGCTGAACTACCGGTCCGCATACCGCAATACTGCGAATGAACCCAGACTTTGTCACTAGACTTGCGTTAACAACGCAAGGAAGTCTGGTGGGTGGTGAGGGATTTGAACCCCCGACATTCGCCTTGTAAGGGCGACGCTCTACCAACTGAGCTAACCACCCGCTGTATTGAGTGACGCGCATTTTACCGACTTGAGCAGACTTGTCAAATGAAATTTACAAAAATGTCGCTTTGTTTTTTAATTTACTGAGAGTACTATGTGCGCCCTTGAATTCAGCCAGATTTTGCAGTAAAGGCAGGGTAATCTGTCTACGCAATACCTGGCACTGTCAACGAAAGTGGAGGCAGAATTTTCATCATCGCACTTTCATGACACAGTCGACTGTCTCAACCGATTAATCACGGGTTACCATGGAAATTTTTAAAGAATTTAGTTTTGAAGCGGCACATCGTTTACCCAATGTGCCAGAAGATCACAAATGTGCCCGCCTGCACGGACACTCTTTTCAGATACGCCTGAGTGTATCCGGACCCGTTGGCGAGGTATCCGGCTGGGTGATGGACTTCGGTGACATCAAACAGGCCTTCAAGCCCATCCTGAACCAGCTGGATCATTATTATCTGAATGATATTGAAGGGCTGGAAAACCCGACCAGTGAAAACATCGCACGCTGGATCTGGGACAAACTCAAGCCGACACTGCCCGAACTTAGCGAAATCCAGATTCGCGAAACCTGCACCAGCGGTTGTGTCTATCGAGGCTGACACCCAAGATGCCACTAACCTGTCACTAAATCTGTGACACTAGACCAGGCTGTTTTTTATTGCCATAAAATCTTTGGGGCGGTTGATGCAATCGGCTGCAATTAATCGGCCTTGATGGTAGTACCTGACAACGAATCCGTCTTTGTTCTCAGGACTGACCTCGCCATCCGTTTCCACCTGGTCATAGCCTTCGCAAAGACCCGCTGACTGAAGCTTGATGTCAAACTGATCCGACCAGAACCAGGGAGTAGCAGTGTATTGCTGCTGTTCGCCACACATATTGATTGCCGCCACACGTGACTGGTCATTGGCATTCTGCACAGACTCAAGGCGAATACTGCGTTGATACAATGCACTGGGGTGTGAACTGCAGTCCCCTGCCGCGTAGATATCGGTCATGCTGGTCTGCGCATAAGCATCAACGGCAATACCATTATCGAGACGCAGACCGGCCTGCTCTGCCAGTCCGGTTTCCGGCACCACGCCGATACCCACGATAACCATATCAGCAGCAAAGACCTTATCATCCGCCGTTACGACTTCGCTGACCGAACCCTCGCCATTGATAGCGGTAACTTCACAATGGGTGACCACCTCAACACCATGATGCTCATGCAGTGCTTTAAAATAAGCAGACATCTGCTCACCGGTGACACGCTGTAACAGCCGGGATTCTCGCTCCAGGACTGTCACCTGCTTGCCAGCTTTGGCGAGCACTGCAGCGGCCTCCAGGCCGATATACCCGCCACCGACAACGACGACTCGTGAAATACCATCCAGCTCTGCCTTGATGGCCAGCACATCACCCAGGGTGCGTAAATAATGTACGCCACCCAGACCATCACCCAGGGGCAACTTGACAGGCCGGGCACCGGTACAAAGTGCCAGCTTGTCGTAACTTAACTCACTGCCATCACTCAACGTGACGAGGTGATTGTCGGGATCAATCGCCTTAACTTGCGTGCCCAATTTCAGGGTCACTGACTGCTTCTCGTACATGGCTTCCGGGCGCAACAGGATCTGCTCAGCCGTTTTATCGCCGGACATCACAGCTTTTGACAGCGGGGGGCGGTGATATGGCAGGTTATTCTCTGCGCCAATGAGAACGATCTCTCCTTCCCAGCCACACTTACGCAAATGCAGCGCCAATTGCGACCCCGCATGACTGGCTCCGATGACGATAGCGCGTCCGCTTTGACTCATGATGTACTCCAGTATCACGACATGACTGACGTCAGCATCGCGTTCAGTCAATTGCCCAGTTTATTTCTGTCTGGCCGGTTTGACGCAGATAAGCATTACAGCGTGAAAACGGCTGACTGCCAAAAAAGCCACGGTGTGCAGACAGAGGCGAAGGATGTGGTGAGCGAATAACAAAATGTTTATCGGTATCAATGACGCTGCCTTTTTTCTGGGCATAGCTGCCCCAGAGGATAAAAACCAGGTTCTCGCGCTGCTCGTTGAGGGTGGCTATCACTTTGTCTGTAAAAGTCTCCCAGCCTTTACCCTGATGTGAATTGGCTTGCCCTGCCCTGACGGTAAGCACCGCGTTGAGCAGCAACACGCCTTGATCAGCCCAATTGCGAAGATCACCATGCGTGGGCACAGGGGCACTCAGATCAGAAGCCAGCTCTTTGTAGATGTTTTGCAGGGACGGTGGAATCTTCACACCCTTGCGAACCGAAAAACACAGCCCTTGCGCCTGATCTGGCCCGTGATAAGGATCCTGACCAATGATGATCACACGCGTTCGATCAAACGGCGTGGTATCAAGCGCAGCGAATATTTCGGAACCAGGCGGGTAGATCGTTTGCCCCGCCTGTTTCTCAGCCAGCAGAAACTCACGCAATCGCAGCATGTATTGCTGATCAAACTCCGATTGCAATACGGCTTTCCAGGACTCATCCAGTTGAATGCTCCGTGTCGCCGTATCACTCATGCCGAACCCCATCAATAACAGGAAAGTTTAAACAGCCGTCGGGCGCATATGCGGAAACAGCAACACATCCTTAATGGAAGCCGAGTCGGTAAAGAGCATAATCAGCCGATCAATACCAATGCCCTCACCGGCCGTTGGCGGCATACCATATTCCAGTGCATTGATGTAATCGGCATCGTAATGCATGGCTTCATCATCGCCGGCATCTTTCTGTTCGACCTGCTCCCTGAACCGAGCGGCCTGATCTTCCGCATCGTTGAGCTCCGAGAAACCGTTAGCCAGTTCTCGTCCGCCAATAATCAGTTCAAACCGGTCCGTTACCTCCGGATTATCGTCACTGCGACGAGCCAAAGGCGAAACCTCGGTTGGGTATTCTGTGATGAATGTCGGTTGCAGCAGATGATGCTCAACCTTCTCATCAAAAATTTCCATCAGAATGCGGCCACTGCCCCAGCCATCATCAACCTTGATACCAAATTTTTCAGCAGCAGATTTCAGTGAGTCACGATCCGCCAGGTCCGCCTCACTGACTTCATCGCAATGCTTCAGCACGGCATCGCGTACCGAAAGCCGGTTAAAGGGTTGGGCAAAATCGATTTCCAGTCCCTGGTACGTTACGACACTATTACCCAGAACCTGTTCAGCAATATGCCGCATCATATCTTCGGTAAAATTCATCAAGTCATGATAATCCGCATAGGCCTGATAGAACTCAACCATAGTGAATTCCGGATTATGACGGGTCGACAGACCTTCGTTGCGGAAATTGCGGTTGATTTCGAAGACCTTCTCAAAGCCTCCGACCACCAGACGCTTCAGGTAAAGCTCAGGTGCAATACGCAGATACATGGTCTGATCCAGCGCATTATGATGCGTGATAAACGGCTTGGCCGTCGCACCACCGGGGATGACCTGCATCATGGGTGTTTCCACTTCCATAAACTGATGCTGTTCGAAATACTGACGCATACAGGCGATGATCTGCGAGCGCAGCTTAAATGTGCGGCGCGACTCTTCATTGGCAATCAGGTCTACGTAACGCTGACGATAGCGCAACTCGGTATCAGAGAGCCCTTTCCATTTGTCCGGCAGTGGGCGCAGTGCTTTGGTCAGTAACTGCAGCTCTTCCACATTGACCGTCAACTCGCCTTTACCAGTGCGGAACATAACCCCACTTACGCCAACGATATCACCCAGGTCCAGCGACTTAATTTCAGCCATCATTTCCGCAGGCAACGCTTTGTGATTCACATACAGTTGAATTTGATCACTGCTGTCCTGAATCACAGAAAAAGGGCCGCGTTGACGAATCAGGCGCCCGGCCACTTTCACCGGATGCCCCTGTAACTCAAGCTCTTCACGAGAATGCTCGGCAAACTTGGCATGCAGGTCAGCAGCCAGCGAATCGCGTCGAAACGCATTCGGGAAAGCGTTGCGTTTTTCTCGAATGGCTGCCAGTTTTTCACGACGCTGAGCGATCAGCTTGTTATCTTCAGCTGCGCTGGCAGCGGCGTTGTCGACTGATTGATTTTCCTGGTTCGAGCTCATTGCTTACAATCCCATTTTCAAACTGGCTTCGATAAATTTGTCCAGATCACCGTTGAGCACAGCACCTGTGTTGGTATTTTCGACATTGGTACGCAGATCCTTGATGCGCGACTGATCCAGCACATAGGAACGAATCTGACTACCCCAGCCAATGTCTGACTTTTCTGCTTCCACCGCCTGTGCCTCTTCGCGGCGTTTCATTTCCTCCATCTCGTACAGCTTGGCTTTTAGCTGCTTGATGGCACGATCCTTGTTCTTATGCTGGGAACGTTCATTCTGACACTGGACAACAATACCGCTGGGGATGTGCGTCAGGCGAATCGCCGAATCGGTCGTATTAACGTGCTGACCACCTGCACCACTGGAACGGTAAGTATCAACCCGAACATCCGACATATCCAGTTCAATCTCGATATCATCATCAATTTCCGGAGATACAAACACAGACGAGAACGAGGTATGGCGACGGTTACCGGAATCAAACGGCGATTTACGCACCAGGCGATGCACACCGGTTTCTGTTCTCAGCCAGCCGAAAGCGTACTCCCCGCTAAAATGCAGTGTGGCACTTTTGATCCCGGCCACTTCGCCAGCAGACACTTCCATGACTTCCACACCAAAGCCCTTGTCTTCACCCCAGCGCATGTACATGCGCATCAGTATCTCGGCCCAGTCCTGTGCTTCCGTACCACCAGATCCCGCCTGAATGTCCAGAAAGGCATTGCTTTCATCCATCTTGCCGGAAAACATACGACGGAATTCAAGCGCTTCCAGATCGGTTTCCAGCTTGTTCAGTTCTGAAATGACTTCGTCCAGCAGTTCTTCGTCACTCTCTTCCTGAGCAAGGTCAAGCAACTCACGACTGTCATCCAGTCCACTGTACATCCGGTCGATGGTGCCGACCACCCGCTCCAGGCTTGAGCGTTCACGCCCCAGTTCCTGAGCATAATCCGGTTTCTCCCAGACGGACGCTTCACCCAGTTCCAGCTCCACTTCCGTCAAACGATCCTTTTTCAGATCGTAGTCAAAGATACCCCCTAAGCGTATCAGTACGCTCGCTGAAGTCCTTTATCTTTTGAAGTAACGGATTAATTTCCATTCGGCACCTGTTAAATTTGTTGCATTCAAAGTAAGGGCGGCATTTTACACCAGCAGACGACTTATTTCACTGACCTGGACTTATTCGTTGCGGCTGACACAAACCTCAGGGTAAGCGGCATTATGCTAGAATGACTGATTACCTGACCCACTGTACGATCCGGCCTTGGCCTGATCCTGTTAACCCGACTCAACGACACCACTTGTGACATGTCCAGCCCTTCCAATAAGCAGCCTCAAAAAGCACATCCAGAGAGACAGATTAAACCGGCAGTCATTGAATGGCAGCCTGACGGATCACCTTATTCTCCGGTGTTTGACGACGTCTATTTTTCCCGTGCCGGCGGTCTGGCCGAAACAGAGCATGTCTTTCTGCAGGCCAATAATCTGCTGCAACGGTGGCAAGACAAAGACCAGGCACTGGCAGATAAGGAGGGGAAGAACGGCACTTTTCTTCTATGTGAACTGGGTTTTGGCACGGGCCTTAACTTCCTGGCCTGCTGGAAACGTTGGCAACAGGCACAATGCAAGCACCTCAGGCTGCATTATGTCAGTTGTGAAAAACACCCGTTAACGCTGACAGACCTGACCCGTGCACTGTCTCAATGGCCAGAACTGGCACATTGGCGTGACCAGTTACTGGCACAATACCATGACCATACCGCAGGCTGTCACCGCCTGGTGTTTGGCAATGTCACCCTAGATCTTTATTTCGGTGATGCCTTAACGCAATTACGCAGCCACCCTGCCCGCATGCCAGTCGATTGCTGGTTTCTGGACGGGTTCACGCCACCCCACAATCCGGAGCTGTGGCAGGATGATCTGCTCGAGCTGATTGCCAGCCGGGCTGCGCCTGGCACAACAGTCAGTAGCTATAGCGTTACCGGTCGTGTTGTTCGCGCCTTGAAGAGTTATGGTTTCAGTGTCGAGAAGCCACCCGGTTTTGGCCACAAACGACAAATGCTCAAAGCCAGCCTGAGCGCAGAGCCAAGTGAACAGGTCGCTGCCAATGCCAAACCGCAGACAAGCACAAACAAGCCGCGACCCCGCGCTGTCGTCGTTGGCGCAGGCCTGGCGGGTGCGACAACCGCTTATGCACTGGCTAAGCGTGGTTATGCGATCACTGTCATTGACGCGGCCCAGGAAGTGGCATCCGGCGCTTCCGGCAACCCGACGGCTGTTGTGCAGTTACGACTCAACCGGCAGCAGGATGCTCTCTGGCAGTTTCACTTGCACTGCTACCTGTTTGCACAGCGCTTTTATCATCAGCTGGATCTTGCTTCTGAGCAGCAAATTCAATGGTCACCCTGCGGTGTACTGACTCTCAATAGTGCTTACGCCAAAACGCGTCGCCGCTTTGAACCCGGTGAGTTCGACCATTATCCGAACCATGCGCTGGCTGAACTGACAGCAGAACAGTCTGCGCAGGGAACGGGCTTTGATCTGACAGAAGCCGGGCTGTACCTGCCAGAGGGAGGCACCATCAATCCTAAGGCGACCACTGAATTTTGCCTGAGCCACCCCGCTATTACGGTACAACTGAGCAGCCGAGTCGACTCGCTACACTATGAGCACGATCAGTGGCATTTGCTTGATGAGACAAACCAGAGCCTGGTTACGGCTGACATCGTCATACTGGCAAACAGTTTCGGTATTCAGGGGCTCGATGTCAGCGAACGCTTCCCTGTCAACCCGCTACGCGGTCAGGTCAGTCTGATACCAGCCACCGAAATCAGTCAGACACAGCACGCTGTCATCTGTGGTGAGCGTTATCTGACTCCGGCAAACAACGGCTTTCACTGCGTCGGTGCCAGTTATGTCAAAGGCGCCAGCGATGACGCCATCTCAGCACAAGAGCACAAAGAAAACCGGGAGAAGCTGGGCATTGTCGGTGAGGTATTGGCTCTGTCTGAGGAAACGCCAACCCAAGGTCGCGCCAGTTTTCGTGGCAGCTCAGGTGATTACCTGCCGCTGGCCGGGGCTATTCCAGACCCGCTGACACCAAGTCGACAATATGGCGGCACCCGTCATCTGCAATCCAGCGCCAGTGACAACAGTGTTGTCAGCAGATTACCAGGGCTTTATATCAATGCCGGACACGGTTCTCATGGCAGCGTTTCCTGTCCTTTGCTGGCAGAATACCTCGCGTCAATCATTGCTGGCGAACCCAGTCCCCTGAGTCTGGAACTGGCTGGCATTGTTGATCCCTGGCGATTTGACCAGCGGGAACAAAAACGTTTGCGCAAGCAAAATAAAGCCGGTTAAGGCGTATCCGAGGTAAAGAAGTCGCACAGCGCTGCAGCCAGATAGGCCGCATCCTGACTGCCTGCTGTCTCACGAATGGAATGCATACCCCAGGTGGGTACGCCGATATCGATGGTTTCCACGCCAATGCCGGATGCTGTAATCGGACCAATGGTGCTGCCACAGCCCATATCGCTGCGCACCACAAAGGATTGATAAGGAACATTGACGCGCTGACAGATATTCACAAATCGCGCAGTGGATTGACTGTTACTGGCATAACGCTGATTGGCATTAATTTTTATCACTGGCCCCTGATTCAACAGCGGACCATGGCCAGCGTCGTGCTTATCGGCAAAATTGGGGTGTAACCCGTGTGCGTTATCAATGGATAAAAACAGTGAGCGCCGGATCATGCGCTCAACAGCTTCTGATTGTTGATTGACCTCGGCATGCGAAAAGCGTGCGGCAATGCGTGATAGCACTGACTGCAGAAACGGCCCCTGCGCACCACAGGCTGAAGCACTGCCCACCTCTTCATGGTCATTGCAAACCATTAATGAAAACTGGCCTTTGTCTTGTTTTGCGGCATGACGGATGGCATCCGTGCACAAAAAACAGCTTAGCAGGTTATCCAGCCGTGCAGATGTAATAAATTCATCATTGATCCCCACCATCGCCGGGGGTTGGGTATCGTATAAAAACAACTCATGTGCAAGCAGTTCGGAAAAATCGTCAACACCAAGCTGTTCATTCAACGCATCCGCTACCAGTGAGTCCAGCGTCGGCGTTGTCGCCTCCCCCTGATTCAGGGCAAAAACCGGCGGCAACTGTGTCTGCGGGTTAATCGTACGATTCGTATTGGCATCGCGATCAAGATGTATCGCCAGACTGGGCACCATGGCAATGGCACGCTGCCAGTCCAGCAAGGCCGAGGCCAGCTCACCATTCTTGCGTTTAAAGGCAACACGACCGGCAAGCGACAGATCACGGTCAAACCATGGTGCCAGTAAGGCACCACCATAGACCTCCACCGCAAATTGCGTGGCTGCCTTATGCGGTTTTATGGCATTCGGCTTTAACTTCAGGCAAGGACTGTCAGTGTGCGCACCTGCCATGGCTATACCGGTTTCAGCCGGATCTGCGCGACCGGTGGTGAAGGCAATGATGGATGATTCATTGCGCGTCACGACATAGGCTTTATCCGGTTGCAGCTGCCAGACATCTTCTTCTTGAAGTAATTCAAAACCTGCAGCTTTCAGCATTGTGAGCATGGTCGCTGTGGCATGAAACGGCGAAGGAGACTGTTGCAAAAACGGCAACAGCTCCTTATTGATGGCAGATGCGTTCACTGACATGGATTCCTTAACTGATATTGGTTATCGAAACAATTACTGGCTAACCACTTCCAGCAGTTCGACATCAAACACCAGGGCGGCAAATGGCGGGATAGGACCCTGACCATTTTGGCCGTAGGCCAGCTCAGAAGGAATGTAGAAACGGTATTTGTCACCGGTCTCCATCAGCTGCAGGCCTTCTGTCCAGCCAGGAATGACCTGGTTCAGGGCAAACTCAGTTGGCTCGCCGCGCTCAATTGAGCTGTCAAACACGTCACCATTGCTGAGACGGCCTTCGTAATGAGCCAACACAGTGTCTGTCTCTGCAGGTGATACGCCACCATCACCTTCTTCCAGCACTTCGTATTGCAACCCTGAGTCTGTCACCATGACACCGTCGCGCTGAGCATTTTGCTCCAGAAAAGCCATGGATTCGGCGCGAGCAGCTTCCACCTGAGCCTGTTGCTCGGCAACCATTTGCTGCTGAAACGCCTGTAAGGCGGCCATGATTTGCTCCTGCGAAAGCTGGACATTGTCTTCCAGGCTGTCTTGCAGGCCCTGCATGAAGATTTCTACATCAACATCCTGCGCCAAACCTTGCTGCATTAAACCCTGACCGATGTTAACGCCGATAGAATATGAAATTTGAGAATCCTGGTCAGTCAGGTCCTGTGCCTGCACGGCAGTACCCAGCATCATTGAAGAAACAGCCAGAGACAGGCCAGCAGCGCGTAAGTAACTCATATAATTTTCCTGTTTTGCATCAAGTATTGCATTAATAAGGCGAATAAAATGTTCGCACGCAGTCTAAACTGAACTGGCAGGTAATTTCCAGTGCCACCCAAGTGGCGCATTGCCTGCTACCCGGGCTTCCGCTATGCTCGCTGTTTCAACCTGTCGCTCAGGATGGAGTTTTATGAGCAAATTAGGCCTCACGCTGGCTATCATCTTCCTTTCAGTAAGCTGCACAAGACAGTTTGCGGTCAGTGTTAACAACAATGTGCTTTATGATCCACGCCCCAACAGCGTGGTCATGGTGGAAGACCCAGGCCTGCAGAGCTGCATCAATCTGGCTCTGGAACAACAAGGCGGCGGCGACCCGGCCAGCATCCGCATCCTGACCTGCCCCTATCTGGAAATTGTCAGCCTGTCCGGCATTTTTGTTCTGGAAAACCTGCAGTATCTCGACTTGTCAGGTAACCAGGTTGAAAATTTCGACCCATTGATGCGGTTATCCCGGCTAAGTTCGATCAATGCGCCGGAGAACAACCTCAAAGACATTGGTGGCGTGCTTGATATCCCCAGCCTGACATCGGCAGTATTGACAGGGAATAACAATATTCCCTGTGACCAGCTTGATGATTTACAGGAGCGGTTGAACAGCAGCCTGCTAAGACCCGAAAGCTGTCGGCGCTCCTGAACTAATAGCGACCGGCACACCACTATGGAAGCGGAAACACTCATCCGGGGATTCAATCAGACTTTTCTCACGTGCCAGGTAGAAAGCCACCCTGGCGTCAACATCCTCACCTGGCATGGCGTATTGATGCGCTAAAGACAGGTAATCCTGAAAATGTCTGGCCTCTGAACGCAGCAGGCTACGGTAGTATTTTGCCAGCGTCTCATCCAGGCGCGGTGCCAGGGCATAAAAACGCTCACAGGATCGTGCCTCAACAATGGCCCCGATAATCAGGCTGTCTATCAGCGCACCATGGCGATCCGTACGCATTCCTTCTCGCAAGGCCCCCGCATAGCGGGATGGACCAATTCGTTCGTAATCAATATCTCGCTCACGCATCAGGTTAACAACCTGCTCGAAATGCAGCAGCTCCTCACGCGCTAACTGAGACATTTTGATTAGCAGGTCACTGCGATCGACATAGCGATACATAAGCGTCATCGCATTGGAGGCCGCTTTTTTCTCGCAATTGGCGTGATCCATTAACAGGAGAGGTAATTGCCGGACGGCTTCGTCCAGCCAGGCTGCTGGCGTTTCGCAAGGCAAAAACGCCAGCAGCTCTTCTATGGCACTGCGATCCCATTTACTCATGTTCGGCAGCGGTATCAGACCAGATTATCGTTCAGCGTGCGGATCAACAGATCCTGCTGATAAGGTGCTGGTTCGCCATCCACAACTCGGGCACGAACCGTGACACCCGTACTGGTTTCAACCAGGTCAATCTCGAAGGTGCGCTCCTCAATCTCATCATCACCACCAAAGAGGCGGGAGAAGAAACCAGGTTCATCACCATCTTCTGTACCCGTGAAGACAACCTGCATGGTCGCCGCATCGCGATCAGACCCGACCACTTCAATGCCGGCATTATTCAGCGATTGGGTAACCTGACTCCAGGCCCGCTCCGGATCAATACGCAAATCCAGTCGGGTATCGCCGCTGCGGGTGGCATCAATACTGGCTTTGCCCTGCACTTCTATGCTGCCGGCCAGCATGGAAACTGACGACCCACGATAAATGTCGGTCCGATCGGCCAGATACTGTGAAATGGATACCAGGAAGGTCGCTTCGCGTTCAATATTGGTGGAATCTTCCGGCCAGGTGATCGGCATGCCTTCAATGCTGCTGCCATCATCACTGGTTTGCAGCACATAAACTTCGGAGTTACCGGCATGCAGGCCGGGCTCAACCCAGACCCGATAGCGGTTGCGCAGATCGCTGTCTGCTTCCGGTACCCAGGTGGTTTCCATGATGCCACTTTCCGGGTCATCAATAGCTAACTGAATGCCTTCCGACACAAAGTAGTCACGCAATCGGGGCCATACCTGGCCAGGGGTTGCACCAAGCACAATCCAGGCACGATCACCAAAACGTTGAATAACCACCTCGGTTCTGACGCGGGTATCAATTGGCTTAGGCGGTGGCGGCGTTTCGTACAATGCCCTTTCGCCAGGAGCCTCCGGCGGAATGTAGTACAGATCATCAATCGTGAAACTGTCCAGATCCGACGGTATATTCATTGGCTCTGTCATTTCCGCCTGCAGGTATTCGCCCTGACGATCACGGAACATGCCATCTTCACCGGTCAATCCCAGCCAGGAACACCCCGGCATGATCAGCAACATGGCCGATACAGAAACAAAGCGGCAAAGGCTCGGCGTAACTACTTTCATATTGACCCCTTGCTTAGTCCAGTCCGGCGTGTCGAATCGCTTCACGCACCGGTATGTGATAGGCCTCGTTCAGCGGAACCAGTGGCAAACGAATACCGTTTTGAATATGCCCCAGTTCAGCCAGCGCCCATTTCACAGGTACCGGGTTCGCTTCCAGGAATAAGGAATTATGCAGACCGGCCAACCTGGCATTGAGCAGACTGGCTTTTTCCTGTTCACCCGCCAGTGCCAGACGACACATCTCATGCATTTGTGCAGGCGCCACATTGGCTGTCACCGAAATATCGCCTTTACCTCCGGCCAGGATCAGATCCAGAGCAGTGGCATCATCACCACTGTAAATAGCAATCCGGTCAGCACACAGACTGATAACCTGCTTGCCACGATCCAGGTCACCGGTGGCTTCTTTCAGGCCGATAATCCGTTCATGATCAGCCAGACGTGCCACCGTCTCCGGCAGAAGGTCACAACCTGTCCGCGATGGGACATTGTAAAGAATCTGCGGGATATCGACTTCATTGGCGATACGCATGAAGTGCTGATACAGCCCTTCCTGGCTCGGCTTGTTATAGTAAGGGGTCACCAGCAGCGCAGCGTCAGCACCCTCTTCTTTAGCGGCTTTGGTGTAATAAATCGCCTCTTCCGTCGAATTCGAGCCTGTCCCGGCGATCACCGGAATCCTGCCACGTACTGCCTTAATACTCCGGGCAATCACAGCACAATGCTCTTCCATCGTGAGTGTCGGAGACTCACCTGTGGTACCTACCACGACAACAGCGTCAGTGCCGCTGTCTACATGCCACTCCAGTAACCGATCCAACGCCTCAAAATCCAGATCCCCATTGGGGTGCATCGGCGTGACAATGGCTACAATACTGCCCTGAATCATTCAATAACCTCAAACATATTTGGTGTCGCCAGGCTGTGGACTTTACCACATGGGCCTATTGACACAAAAATCTGACAACAAAAACCTGAACTGCGCAAAAAAACGCGTCACTCATTGTAGGATGTATCTTCGTAATGTGTTGGCCAGGCACTGATGATCGCCTTGATCAACGTTGCCAGCGGAATGGCGAAAAACACCCCGGCCAGCCCCCATAATCCGCCAAATACCAATACCGCTGCAATAATTGCCACCGGATGCAGATTGACCGTTTCCGAGAAAATAATAGGCACCAGCACATTGGCATCCAGCAGCTGGATGACGGTATAGACCGCTAATACGGTAAAAAATTCACTGCCCATGCCCCACTGCACGTAAGCGACCGCCATAACAGGTACCACAACCACGCCAACGCCAATGAACGGGACCACCACACTCAGCCCCATCAGAATGGCCAGCAGCAAGGTATAATTCATGCCCAGCACACTGAAGGCGATATAGCTGCTGCCACCGACAATCAGTATTTCCAGGAACTTGCCACGCACGTAGTTGGCGACCTGTAAATCCATCTCATCCCAGATCTTGCGCATCAGGGGCCGATGTCTTGGTAACAGGCCGGCCACCCAGTCGACCAGCACCCGCTTGTCTTTCATCATAAAGAACACCAGCACCGGCACCAGCACAATAAAAATAATCCAGGAAAAAATATTGGGAATGCTGGAAATGGATGTGGACACCACATATTGCCCGAGAATTGCCAGTTCGCTCCGGATACCGGCAATGAATTCCTGAATTTGCTGTTCGGACACCATGTTCGGGTAATTTTCCGGCAACACCATCAACAAGGCCTGCCCTTCGCTGATCAGCCTGGGCAACTCATTGATCAACCTGACTGACTGATTCCAGGCCTGCGGCAGGATCAATAGTAACAGCGCCATAAATGTGCTGATAAAAAAGGTGTAAACGATGACCACCGCCCCCAGATAAGGGACATTGAACCTGACCAGCGAATTGACCATGCCTTGGAGCAGGTAAGCAATAATCAGCGCTACAATCAGTGGTGCCAACGTCGACCCCAGCGTCAGCAACACCAGTAAGGCACCCAGCAGGATCAGGGTGAATATGACGGACTCTTCATCATGGAAGTAACGATCGAGAAAACCACGAAAGAAATTGCGCATGCGCGTTAACTGCCTTTGCGAATCCAATAACTGTATGTGCCGCCTTCTTTCTCAAAAGCGAGTATCTGGTGTCTGCTGTGCTCAACAAAGGCATGAAAATCGCGTTCCGAGCCTGGGTCAGTGGCAATCACTTTAAGCACCTGCTCCACGTCCAGTGCATTCAGCGCCAGTTTGGCCTTGAGCAGAGGCATGGGGCACTGCAGGCCGCTCACATCCAGTTCTTGATCAGTATTTATTTCCATGCCCGCATTCTAGCAAGCATTGCGCTGGGCGACTATATGACACTGACAAGGCTATGGAATTATTTATGCTAAGATGGGTCTAATAGTATGGAATAACATGGACACTCCATCATTACGTGGCGTGCGTCTTAAGTAAATCAGGCAGTAGATCTTGGCAGTTGAGACAGTGACAAACAAACCCGTCATGGCAGACAATCAACGAATGAACGGCTGCGGGATACCCCGTAAAATCTCGCGCCTGGGCAAAATAACCTTGTCCATAGGGTTATGCACATCACTGGCATTGTCTTCGCTTTCCCCATTGACCCCGGCAGCTTTTGCACAAAGTGAGCTACCTACACTGGGTGATCGCATATCCGGCATTATCTCCCTGGATGAAGAATACAAGATGGGCCGCGAATTCCTGAAATCCGTGCGCCGTACGACCAGCACCATCAGCGACCCGCTGATCAACGATTTCGTGGTCAACTTCACCCATGATCTGGCGGTCCATAGTGACCTGCAGGACTACCGTCTGGCTTTCATTGTCATCGACAGCCAGGCTCTCAACGCGTTTGCGACTCCTGGCGGTGTCATAGGTGTCAACGGTGGCCTGTTTCTCAATGCGCAGACTGAGGACGAATTTGCCTCAGTGATCGCGCACGAAATTGCCCACGTCAGTCAACGGCATTTTGCCCGCAGTGTCGAGGACGCCCAACGACGCCGTATTCCCGAACTTGCGACCCTGCTGGCCAGCATCATTCTGATGGGCACAGGCTCGGATGCTGGACCGGCCGCTATCATGGCGGCCCAGGGCCGCTCCATCGAGAATCAGCTGCGTTTTTCACGTCAAAATGAAGCGGAGGCTGATCGCATTGGTCTGCGCACCATGGTCAATGCCGGTTACGACCCGGAAGGCATGGCCAGCCTGTTTGACCGGTTAATGGATTTGAGCCGCTTCAGCAGCAGGCCTCCCGAATTCCTGCTAAGTCACCCGCTCACTGAATCCCGTATTTCGGATGCCAGAAGCCGCGCCAACCGTATTCCCTTCCGGGATGCCACCACCGATTACACCACCAAAGAATACAACTTGATGCGCGCCCGGATTGAAGAGCATTACCAGTCCAACAAAGCAGACGCGATCACCGAGTTTTCCCGGCGGCTAAGCCAGGCAGAAGCACAGGCTGAGAAGGATGTCGCCAGGTATGCACTGGCACTGGCTTACTCATCCGATGATCAGCATGAGAAAGCACTGGAGGAAATAGATACCCTGCTGGCCAGGGAGTCTAACCGTATTACCTATCTGGTCTCGCGGGCTGAAATATTGATAGATGCTCGACGCGCTGATGAGGCCTATCATTTTCTGCAGCGCCCGTTGCTGGTCAACCCGGACAATTATCCGTTATTGATGGCACGAGCAGACTCTCTTATCGCTCAGCGAAATTATACTGAGGCTGTCACCGTGCTTGATAAAATGGCTCAACTTCGCCCTGAAGATCACAACCTATGGTATCTCATTGCAGAGACACAAGGGCAGGCAGGCGATATCAGCAAAGTACACCAGGCTCGTGCGGAATACTTTATGCTGGTAGGCGACTATCGTAGCGCACGCGAACAGATTCGCTACGCACTGCGCATTGAAGAAGATAAAGACAGTAATTTCCCGCTGATCAGCCGGCTGCGCCAGAAACTCAAAGAAGTCGAGGAACTGGAACGCGAAGCCAGGCAAAGCTAAAACTGCCTGGCTTGGCAGGACTGTATCACCTGCCCCGGTTAATCATTTCGTTCAAGCCTTGCCTTTAACTGCAATCTGCTTCTGCTGAGAGAAGTCCAGCATGCGACGCAGCGGCTTCATGGCCTGCTCTGCCAGCTCTTCATTGACATGCACTTCATTGTTCTCATTGAGCAACGTATCGTACATCGCTTCCAGCGAATTCATGCCCATCCAGGGGCAGCTCGCACAGCTTCGGCAGGTCGCATCATTGCCCGCTGTCGGCGCAATAATAAACTGCTTGTCAGGGGCCAGTTGCTGCATTTTATAAAAAATGCCTTGATCGGTAGCGACAATAAAGGTCTTGTCCGGTAAATCACAGGCAGCCTTGATCAACTGACTGGTCGAACCAACGACGTCAGCCATGCTCAGCACACTGGACGGTGACTCGGGATGAGCCAGTATTTTCGCATCCGGATATAGCGCCTTCATATCAAACAGGCCTTTCGCCTTGAACTCTTCATGCACAATGCAGGCAGCATCCCAAAGCAGCATATCGGCACCGGTCTTCTCTTCGATATAGCGACCGAGGTGACGATCAGGCGCCCAGAGAATCTTCTCGCCCTTGGCTTTCAGGTGCTCAATCACGTCCAGGGCAATACTGGACGTTACCACCCAGTCAGCACGCGCTTTGACGGCTGCAGAGGTATTGGCATAGACAACAACAGTCCGGTCCGAATGTTCGTCGCAGAACGGCGCAAAGGTTTCTATCGGGCAGGCAATATCCAGCGAACAGGTCGCCTCCAGCGTGGGCATCAGCACCTTCTTTTCCGGACTGAGGATACTGGCCGTCTCCCCCATAAAACGCACGCCGGCAACCACCAGCAGATCGGCGTCACAATCACGACCAAAACGTGCCATTTCCAGGGAGTCTGCTACGATACCGCCGGTTTCTTCAGCCAGCGCCTGAATCTCCGGATCAGTATAGTAATGTGCTACCAGAACGGCCCGCTTCTCCTGAAGCAGGGTTTTGATTTTGCTGCGCAGACCCTCTCGCTGATCGGCATCCAGCGACGTCTGGTGTGGCACTGTTGCCAGATAGTCTCTGACCAGTTGCGTGTCCGCCATTAATCGTTCTTCATTTGCCGATTTGTCATTCATCATGTGTCACTGCCTCGTCATTGGACAGCAAATGATACCATGCCAATGAAAGTTTGATTAATTCTCAGGACAGTAGACCGGGCTGGCAGGCGATTTATCTCATCAACTTGACAACTTGTTGTCAGCAGTAGCTCTGTTTTTCCGATAAATGGGAATGCCATCCACTTAAGAGGCCTCTCGGGGCATCATGTTTGTTAAGCAGGACCTTATGCGGACAAGGATGTCCGCAGAGAGCCAGCAGGGATGCTTTCACGGCGTGTCCTGCGTACAAACATGATGCCCCGAGAGGCCGGTGATAGATGTTCGGATACTAACGGGTAAAGGAAGGAATAATTTATTCTTCCGGTTAATTTTCCGGTAGTTATTTTTGTTAGCGGGTGCTAACTGGTATAGAAAGGAATAGGGCTCTACATCATTAACGGGGGACACCGGCATTACATTAAACTGATTTTGCGACGATCACTTTAATGGAGAACACCGATGTCCCTCGCAGGCACAATTATAGGCATACCTGAGCTTCAGATT
>Ga0098044_1000036_pt1 | contig 74205 bp, 136 predicted proteins | sample 10_taG_FD_75053 | JGI IMG/M metagenome (GOLD analysis project Ga0098044, IMG submission 75053) | Marine viral communities from the Subarctic Pacific Ocean - 10_ETSP_OMZ_AT15264 metaG | ecosystem: Environmental > Aquatic > Marine > Oceanic | place: Pacific Ocean | collected 2015-01-16 | reverse complement strand
TCTTTACATAACTATGTCCTTCGGGTTCGATAGTTAATGAAGGTCATTAAAGAGGGGGGCTTCGGTCCCCCTTTTTTAGTGTAATTATTTATTTTAATTATGACTACGTTTACACCAGTTGCACTTACATCTGACGATAGGCTTCCCTTCGGTCCTTTCTTTGAATCAGAAGAGGCTGCCTGGAAATGGCTGCACCTTGCAGACATGGATGAGTATCTAGTTCCAGCAGATATAAAATCCTTCGATGTAGAGCAACAAACCTAAGAGAGGGGGCTTTGATCCCCCTTTTTTAGTGTGAAATAGGCATAAACAAGGTATTTATACCCGTTTTCCCCTATTTTCCCTCCTTTTTAACCGTTCCCGCTCCTTATATGGGACGGGGCCGTCAGAAGATGAGTCGCCTTACAAGGTCTTGTACTCCGGCAGAGCTTGTGGAAAACTGAATTACTCAGTCTAGAAGACACTTCTTTAACTTATATAAGTATATCTAGGGTTATTAACCCGCATAGTATTTAGACCTAAACATGTCTTTAAACTGTGTGTTTTCACTGAGATGGTGTAGGAGAGGTTCGATTCCGCTCCCTCGGTATTTATAGACCTAAGTATGTCTTTAAACTATTTCGTCAGCTCCCAGCGGAGATGAGCACCGCACTCATGGAGGTTATCCATGTTTTATGTGGATTTCTACGTCGACCGCGGTGGACGTATGTGTCCTGACACTAGGGAATTTAATTCTCTAGTGGAAGCTGAGTCCTTTGCTAAGGATTCGGGTGGTGAAGTCTGTTCAGATTTCCCACACGATGAATTAGCAGAGTTCCAAGCTTCACTGAGCTAGCAATAGCTCAAGACCTAAGCATGTCTTTAAACTGCTAAATGCTTCATTTATTCGTCCGTCGAGCTGTCCCTGACGTTAAACATAGCTTTCTTTATATCTATCATTCGCGTCAAGCTGGACGTTAAACGTAGCCTTCCTGTCTAACCAGCAGGTCGGAAATGTGTGAGTGGTCCTCACCAGAGCCAGGTAACGCCTGGTGGCTAAATATGCAGAGTCGTTCTCTGCCTTCTACCTAACCAAGTAGTCGTAAATGTTGCGAGATGGTTCCTCGTGGCTGGCCTGTCTGCAGCAGGTCAGTCTATACAGTCCACATCCTCTCTTAGCACCAACAGGTGTCGTCTATCGAGACGATAAATCGAGCCGAGATGATGGAACACATTTTATATGTGTTGGAGAGGTTCAATTCCTCACCCTCGGTTTTGACCTGAATATGTCTTAAAACTATTCGTTATCCTTTGCACTTTCTACCATGAAAGGTAATCAAGCTGTCTTACTCCTCGGCACTGGACTTGTTGCTGGTACTGGAGTCTTGAGTTTCCTTGGTGCTACCACCGATGAGAAATCTAAGCTACGTACCGCAATAAGAGCTAAGACCGACGAAGCAAGAGTTCAACTTGCTGAGTGGATAAGACCTGATGCAATAGAGGTAACTAAATCTACAACTAAAGCGAAAGCTACTAGAAAGCCTCGCGCTGCCAAGAAAGTAGAACCCAAGAAACTTGAGGTTGTACCTTCTCCTGTCAGCAAAGTCGAAGTTGATGTAAGTGATTTCGTTGAATTTGTAGAGACCAAGTGATCTCTGTACTTAGTCCTTCCTCCCTTCTTGGGAGGTGGATTTCCTACAGGGTTCTTCCCTGTGTCCTTCGCACTTACCACCATGTGGGCTTCTTTTCAATATCAAAAGAACATTCATGATGCTTATCTCGTGAATGTACATGGTGATATGGCTGAACTATTGCATGTTGATCCTGCTAATGGTTGCAGTCGTTACACCATGTTGAGTGCTCCAATCGCAGTGATTCGGAAGTCTGTAAAGAGTTTAATAGACAACAAAGGCTACAAGAAATGCGAGAGCATTGATTTAAGTCTTAGAGGTCTAGTTAACAACTAAGCAGACAAGATTTAGACCAGGAGTTATATCTTCTGGTCTTTATTTTTTCTTAATCATTCGTATTAACACTATGGACTACCACACAAAAGCCTTTCTTGCGACTTGTACTTTCATATTAACTGTTGGAATTACTTATCCTTTAGTGACAATTACTTCCTTCAATTACTTTTCGAGAATGCAATGTCTCACTCAAGACTGGTCTCCAGAACAACATGATAGGCACATGAGGTTCTGCCAAGAGAAAGGTTACTCAACTAACTGACTCTCTCCCTCTGCCTTTTCTTAGGCAGACTGAGGGATTCATTCCCTTGTCCTTTGCATTATTACAATGCCACGTATTCAACCTTGGACTTATCCTTTAAGCCCAGAATTTGATCGTGTTGCTTATCTACCAGGTAGGCAATTACACGCTCTTGAATATCAAGTTCAGATGATTGATTCTGAAGGTAATCCTTACTGGAAGACAGAAGATGTTTCTACTGTTGTTCCAGATACATCTGTTAAAGAATTTCTTGAACAGATGAGAGATTGCTATGAAAAACATTCATGCACTAAAGCTGCCATGTCATAAGCATGAGCTGGGGGATCAAATCCCCTGGCATGGCATTGACCTGAATAAGTCACAAAACTATTCCTTTGTACACCTTATGGAGTTTATCCATGAATCCTACCAACTTCGGTGGTATCACAGGCACTATCGTCTCTCGTATTGCTCAGAGGAATCCTAAAGGTTCCTTTACAGTAACAGAGTTTCGAGTGAAGCCTGTTGGCAGTTCTGATGAAGATTCTGCCATACCTCTTACCGCGTACAACGGTATTGGTAACAACATCCTTAGTCGCTACAACCAAGGCGACACTATCTCTGTAACTTATAGGCTTCTTTATAAGACTTGGGAAACAGAGAATGGTGAGCGTCGCAGTCGTATGGAGGTTGTCTTAACTGACAGTCCTATAACCGTAAGACTTGGTGAAGCCAGCCGAGCACAACGTGTTGAAGCTGAAAGCAACAAGGAAGTTGTAGCTACTTCTTAGTAGTGAGTTGAGTCTAGTGACCTTGGGGAGGTGCAATTCCTCCCTCAACTTTTGACCTGAGTACGTCTTTAAAAGGCTCTTGTCCCTTGCACTAGATTTATGTCTAGACGTAACACCTCTAAGAGAGCTAGAAGACAAGCTTCTTCTATGCCAATCGTGGCTATGGAAACTAATGTCACTACTGAAGTTCCTACAGCTACCGAACAGTTAGAAATTAACTCAGAGGTTGCTGAAGTTATCGAAGATGATGTTAGTAACATGACTCCTGCTCAGTTAAATTTACTTGCTGAGTACAAGAGAGGTTCTAAAGAGTCTTTTTATAAATCATTCAAAACAATCTCCTCTACCATAATAGAAAGAGAACAAGCACTAGCTTCGCAAGCTGCTGAGTTATCTATGGCTTATTCTACGAATGAGCGTTTAAATCTATTGATGGAAGAACAGAAAGTAATGACTGATCAAGAGAAGGCAACTTTAGAAGCCAAGATTACCAGCTTAGAAGAGCACATCTCTTCTCTCAAAGAAGGTACTCCACAGATGATTCCTTTGTTTGGTAAGTCTCGTCTTAGCTATGAAAGTGATTTCAGGTTAAGAACTGATGAACATACCAAAGAATGGAATAACTTAATGGAGGACGGCAAGAAACTTTATGCATATGTTGCACCTAAAGTTTCCAAATTTATAGAGGATACTAAAGTTAAGCTTCAGACTCTGGAGATTAGCTAGTTCTCTATAACAATAAGGCCAGAGGAGGTAAAACTTCTCTGGTTTTTTTATGTTGTCTTAATCATTCCAATATGTTAAAGATACTTGATGATTGCACTGAATCGATTAGATTCTCTGCAGTCTTCTCTGACTGCATTTTATTCTGATGACTACAGCAAAGTTAACATTAAGAGCATTCATGGAATCATCGTCTATAATTTTAACGCTCGCGTTATTTACCTTATATATAGGAAATTAATTCATGCTTCCAATTACAACAGCACATCAACCAACAATTCATTGGGATGACTATGAACTTGACGCTACAATAGGTTTCTTAAAAATTGTTAATCCAGGTACAATTTGTACTCACAATATGATTAAAGAACATGCAACTAAGTATTTAACGCAAGTTAAGCATTCTGTACAAGTTCCTGTTGAAGGTTGTTATATTTCTCTCTTTTTAAACCATAATGATAGTGGCTATGATATTGATTTTGAATATTATGCCAAAGTATCTATCAATCCTTTACTTGCTCGTAATTATATGGAGCAAAGAGAAGATAAGTATAAGAAAATTATTTGTTATCAGGATGATGAACGAATTGATTGCACAACCCTACAAGAGGAGGTTACCTAATGGCTAATTATTATCCATTAACATTCTATAACTCTAGAGAAGTCAATAAAGAATTAGATAAGAAAATTGCTCTCACTATTAAGAAACGTTGTAAAGAGGATGAAGGCAAATGGTCATGTAAGTTTGATAACATGACAACTCATTTTTACTTTAAGAATGGACATGTATGCCAACACTTTGCTCGCATAATGAGTGATAGATACATAACTAAAGCTCATGTTTATAAAGAAGGTAAATTAAAACACGAATATAAAGTCCTAATAAAATCTTAGAGATATATTAAATGACAATAGATCTCTGGTTTCCTACTGCTATATATACTGAATACTTAAACCCTTCTGATGAAGAGCGTCAAGGAATGCTCGACTATGTAGAAGAGTTTATTAAAAGTAATGAAAGTATGTACAGCATAACGGGAGATACTGTTAATGCTTTTCAAATCTCTAAAGATAAAGAGTTTACCTGGTTAAATAAAGAGATTGCTAAACATTGTTATCAGTATCTAAAAGAATTTGGTATTAATATCAATACTCTTGATCTCTTTGCATCAAAATCTTGGCCTGTAGTTTGTGATCCTACTCAAAGAACAGCAATAGATGTCAATACTATTGAGAAACATACTCATCCGAATTCACATTTAAGTGTGGTCTTTTATTTACAAACAGATCCCAATGAAAATACAGGAGGTGAATTAAAATTACATGCTTCACCGACTCATCCTATACGTTATATCCCACTAGCTCCGCATCTTGAAGAACAATTATATTTATCATATGATTCAGGAGAATATACTCCTGTTACAAATCAACTAATTATTTTTCCTTCCAGTGTAGAACATGAAGTTAATTTGTATCGTGGATCAATAAATAGATATTCAATTATCTATGACATTATTGTGACAGGTAAAGCAAACCTAGAAATGGATAATGAAATGTGTATAATTAATCCAGATCAATGGATTCCTTTAACATGTCAGAGCTAGGTCTTGACGCAACACAAGAGACAAAAATTACTGTCATGCAACTCAAGATTGAACGTCTTGAAGAAAAGCAAGAAGAATTAAGAGAACGTTTAAAAGTGGTAGAGAAATGGGTGATAGGTGCTGCAGCAGTACTAGCAGCTGGTGTCACTCTTATTGGTTTCGCTACCAACATCTCTAAGGCTTATCTTTAATGCTTTCTACTCCGCTATTTGAAAGTTTAATGTTAGTCCTAGGATTAATCTGGCTTTGGATTTTAATCCTAGGAAATGATGATGATAATGATAGTGGCTATGGCTATTAATCATTTACATTGACAGTAACAGATGTATGAGCCTCTGTTTTGTTAGCTTTAATTTCTAAGATTCCATCTTTGTAATTAGCTTCAAGTTTATCTCTATCTAAATTATTAGAGAAGGTAAACATTCTTTTCCAAGATTCATAACGAAACTCATTAACTACTTTTGTTACTTTCTTTGGATCATCTATAATCTTTCGATTAGCTGTGACAATTAAAGTACGATCTGTAGCTTTAATATCTATAGATTCCTTATCAGCTCCAGGTAATTCCAATCTGATTATGTATAAGTCTTGATCTTCTAAGATTTCAGCAGAAGGAATACCTGCAACAGTAGAAAACTGTTGTTCAAGTCTGTCAAGCATATCAAAGGCTGACTGATACGGAAGAGTAATCATTGTCTTCAGTTTTTTAGAGTTCATAATACATTCTTACTTGATTTATAACATTTTAAAACGAGGAGAACCGAAGTAAGAGCTTCGGTATCCACGATTCGCTATAGTTGTTACACCTAAAAGGGAGTGACAACCGAATAGTCCTGAAGAATGACTTTAAAAGTCTTATTAATCCTTTGCTATTTAATTATGACTTACGATCCTATTGGCGGTAATCTTGGCAGTACTGATCCAGTAAGAATTGAATCTAGCAATAGATCAGCTCTTGGACAACTTACTGTTCATGCATTTAGATTAGCAGCCTCTAAAGTTTTTCATATCATTGGTAACAAGTCTACTACTCAAGTAGATAGTTATCGTGTAGGTGAAGCAGATGTCTTTAACATCTGGGATTAATTATGACTAGTTTTATTGTTTGGATATGTGTAGTTATCTTGCTATATATATTCCTTAAAAATACAATTAATCATCCTTAATAGTGAGTGGCATCCCTACATCCATTTCTGGTTAGGAGGTGTAAGTCCACTACTATTCCTTTGCTATCACACCAATGAATTCTGAAGAGATGTTACGAATGCGAGAAGGTATGGCTACCTTTGGTGGCTCCTTTGTTAAAGCGTTATCTCAAACACTTGCTTATGCAAGTTCAGAAAATAAAGAACGCATTATAAAAGCGTTCCCAGAATATACAGTTGAACGTTATGGTCCAGGTACTCCTTTTTATACAGATGTTTTATCTCAATTAGAAAGAGAACATGAAGTTAAAACTCCTGTTACTTCTTACGAAACTGAGATAAAGAATACTGCTTATAAAATGGCCAAGGACTTAGTAAAATGACTTCAACTGTGTGTAGCTCTTACTTTAAAGACTATGAACAAGATCTAAATTTCATAGCAGCTGACGCTGTTGAAGAACAGCGAAGGTTGATGATGGAAACTGATCCAGAAGATTGGACAGGTGTTGAAGAAACTTTTTCTAAACGACCTGAAGATTTTTTGATCGGTAGACTTGATGAATTGTAATCTTTAAATAAACGCGATGGAATTATTTTCTGTCGCGTTTTTCTATAAACCTTATGTCTGACCTTTTAATGTTCTCTGTTATTTGTACACCACAACATCATGCCTTTGAAGAAGGAGGTGATCTTTGGTGCTTTGATTACACATTTGAAGATAGTTCTCTTATAAAAGATGAACCATTAATGCCAGCAGCTACTAAATTAATTAATAAATTACTTGAACGTAAATATAAAGATCAATCTGTATCTAAAATTGAAGTAATCTTTAGTAGTAAGAAATGGTCTGGTGATAAGAATGATCTGACTCTTTACTATGTAAGAGCAGAAGATGATGGCAGTATCTATTTTCCAGTAGATATTCCAGATGATATAGAAGATCCTGAAGATCTAGAAATGGAAATCTGGTTATGTCCTGTCTTTGATCAATTCTTTCCTGAAGAAAGACCAGAAAAACTTTATGTTACCATCAACAAAGTAGAGGATAACTATGGAAGCAGCCACTGATGCTTGGAATTCAATGAGTTATTTAGAGGGCTTCCTCTTTACTCTTTGGATTGTTGCTCTTTACTGGGGTAAGAAACGAATCGATTTACATTTCGATAGAAAAATGTATCATCGTTCTCCTGCTAATAAAGTAGCGACAACTTCTACTTCAACGATTAAGAATCCTGTTAAAAAATCTAAGTGGTTTTAAACTTCTTTAGATAAAAATGCAGCAAGATTAGAAGGTATAGGACCTCCTAAAAGTTCTATTCCTTGTGTTCGTCCTGAAGGTAAAATTAAACTATGTTGCATACCTGTAGGATCTAATGGACCCATGGCACGACCATGTGGTAAATAATCTGATGAATAAAGCTTAGCTCTGCTTAATGTAGTTGGATCATTTTGTAACCAAACAGTTTTACCTGGATTTAAATGTTGAACAACAGGTACGATTTTATTATGAAATGCATCTTCTACTGCTCTAGTAATTTTTGAAGTATCAGCTCTACCAAATCCACCAGGTGGTCCTTCCATTGGTTTATATCCTAATGAAGGATGCCAATCAAAATCAACTGCTGCAATACCTTTAAGATTTCTTCCTAGATTCTGTAATCCACTTAAAACTTGAGGGTTAACTGTAATTAAATTATGTGGTTTATTAGGTGCATTAGCAACATTCAAAGTAGTTGCTACTCTTTGAATAAGTTCTGCTGCTTGTTGTCCAGGTCTAGCAAACATTTCAGCCATTGTCATGACTATTGGACCTTTATGTGTATCAATAGTTTGTTTTAAAAATTGTTCTCCCTTTGGAAAATTTATTTTGCCCACTCGATTAAGTGCATTAGCAAATTCTCCAAAGGCACCTGGTCTTGTCAAAGGTGACATTGGAACACCTGATTGTAAAGAATTACCACCAGCTAAACGATGACTACTGTAACTACTTCTCACTTCGGCCTAGATTAATATTCATAGATCTATTTTAAATTCACTAACTCTTAAGAAAAATGTCTATCTTATCTGTTGAATCCTATGATGATATTCTTCTTGATAATGACGAATGTATTTATGAAATAACTGCTATCGTAGAAGACCAAATAGTTATTCATCCTGCTGTCTATAATCCTCCTGACCAAGCTTCACCAGAAGAGTATGGTCCTGCAGAATGTTGGACAACAGTAAGCATTCCACATCAAGATGGAATTGATCCTAAAGATTCAAATCAATTTTTAAATTATTTAAATACTCTAGATTTAGAGTGGAATGTATGTCATGAATTATGATTACCTCCACGTTTGCTACTACAGTTCTCGATGAAAAAACAGAAGGCCGGTATCCTCCTGAAGGAGTACGCTTAGTAACATGCCCAGATTGTTCTGAACCACATCATGTTCATTACTTTTCAGGCCACGGAGTAATCTGTGATTCGTGTGTTAATGAAAAATTTGAACGAATTCCCAATTTAAAAGAATGAAATGAAACTCTTTTGCACAGCTCTTATTACTCTGTTTACAGCAACACCAACTTTAGCTGCAGAGTATCAACCAGGTTATTCATCTTCTCAAACATGTACTCGTAATGAATACAGAGAAGAATATGTACCTGGCACTAGAAATTCTCCTGGCTATGTAAAAGCCTGGGATGAAACTGTTGAAGTTCCTTGTACAACTTCTAGACCAACAGCTATCTATTCTCATCCTCACAGAATAAAAGAGGTAGATGATAATGATTGCTCTGAAGGTACTGTTATTGGAGGACTGCTAGGAGCAGGTCTCACAATGTCAGGAACACGTGGCAAAGATAGATGGTGGGCAGTACCAGCAGGAGGTGCCGCAGGCGCTATGCTTGGCTGCCAAATAGATGGAGGCTAAGGCTAAAGGTCTAAGCCATGAATATATTGACTCCCGACAAGGTAGAGAAGCTTTGGAATGCTTTTACGCATGAGGTTGTTGAACAATGGGATCAAGAAACTCTTAAAGAATTTGCACTTGCACATTTAAGAGAGTCTTATATTTCAGAAGTTTACAAACATAAAGGATATACTCCTGATCCAAAACTTCTAATTAAAGATGTTCTTGAAATGCATGGAGGTGACGAAGATGATGCTGAAAAGTATTTAAATCGTTTCGACATAACACTTGAAACTATCGGCAGTCTTCTATCATGAAATTCACAAAAGGATATAAGCGTACTAAAAAATACATCTATGCATCTTATGATGTACTTTCTGTGCTTGTGATCCTATTAAGTCTTGATAAAGTTTATAAATTACGCTCTATCAAAGGCTTAAAGTCCTGGCAAATTGCCAGATTGATTGAGAGAGTTCCAAAGATGTTTAAGACTTTCAAAAGATTTTAAAATCTAAAAAGTTCAATGAGGCACACAAATTCTCTAAACTATTGGTCGTATCTATCTTGATACAGACATGTTGCATAAGGATAGATTTATATACTGCATAATAAATTACTTGGTGAAAATGATGAATACTACAAATGAACACCCCATCGTGTTGGTGTGGACCATCATGATGAAATGTGCTAATGGCAAAAATGAAGTCATCAAGGTAGTAAGGGACTATCATGAAGCTGACTTGGCTGTTCAGGCTCATCCTGATCTATTTTATAAGTCTGGTCCTATCCCTATCGTCTAAGTACTACTTATGTTTATTACCAATGAGAACAACGTTTCGTATTGTGTTTTCGTTAGGATAGAAACAGAAGGAGATACAAAGCTTTATACTCCATTCTTTCCTTACATAGAGGAAGCAGAAGAGTATGCAAACTCAATGCGAGCACTTCTTCCTAAAGAAAACGTAATCGTAACTGAACCCTATCCAGTTACTAAAACAATTGAAAGTCTTGAAAAAGAATTTCATAAAGTTATTAAAAAATGAATATGGCTTACATAAGCTATCCATGTTATTTTAAGTGCATCTCTTTAATGGTTGCGAGTGGCTCAAGTTGTTAGCGTCAGCGTGCCTGATGAACTCTTTACCAGGTGGAAAGAATCTGACCTTGATATAAGTCCTTCATCTTTATTTCAAACAGCTCTTGAAACTGAACTAGGAAGTACCAATCAACTTCTTGCTTACTGGAGTGAACGAGCTTTAACTGCTGAAAAGAAGTTAAAGACTATTAATAAACTAATTGAAGCTCCTAATCAAGAAGTTAAGCGATTCCTGATGTTGAATGATCTTACATCTAAAGCAGAGTAGACTATCTAAGGAAGCTGAAACCTTTTATGGTTGAGTCACGTTATCAGATAGTTCTTCCAATTGGTGGAGAAAAAGAAGCAAATGAAATCAATTGCTTCATTAAAGATTTAAAAGCACATACATTAATTAAAAAAGATATGGCAGCCAGTGAATTTTTTACTGAATGTTTTACTCTTGGTTATAATGAATATCTAAAAAAACTTTATTACTTCTCTGAAGAATAAAAGTATAAAAAATTAATATTTTTATTTGTAAGATGAGTAGTAAGGTTCATCTGGATACAAACAGAATTACACATAAATTCACGCCCGCTACCAGTCTTGAATATATGCATAAAAAAAGGGTTAAGGCACCACCCTCAACCCACGATCCTTTGCACACATTTTATTGTAAGCATAATGAGATGATTTGTAAAGAAACTACTTAAATCTTTAGCCGTATCTCCTCAATAAGATATGGTAAAGAAGTTGTCAATCTTTTTAAAAAGTACTACATGGCTACTAGAAAAGGTCCGCCAACTCCTAAATATAAGAAAGGAGATCGTGTCATTAAAAAGAATACGAACCAATTCGCAGGAGAAGAAGGCTTAAGTATTATTGGTAAAGGCGCATGGAAAGGAGTTATTGTTGAAGATCTTGAAGATGGATTCATTCCTTCTAAAAACATTCCTGATAAAAAAGGATCGACTCGTTTCCATTACAAAGTATTGAGAGATGGTTTTAAGAGTACTGAGATTTATGTTCAGCACATGTTAGTTAGAGAACAATGATTAAATGGCTTTTATAAGAGAACCTAGTAAGTGTCCTAAGTGCTCTGAAAAAACATTTCAGGTTATAGAATCACGTCCTTCAGGAGGTAATAACCATGGGAACTCAAAGACTTTCTTAAGACGTAGAAGAAAACGTTGTAATCAGTGTGGATACAAAGCTACTACTTATGAGATAACTGCAGATGAATATGAAGAGTATCTAAGTAATAAAAAAATTATTACTAAAATAAAAAACAGTCTTAGTTTAAAGTCTAAAAAATCTTGTCATCAATGCACACATTATTATGGTAATTCTTGTCGGCTAGACATCCCTGAATTAGATGCAGAAGAATGTTCTTATTTTGTATTAACTTAATAAAACTGGCTCTCTTTATAAGGCCAAAAATATTGTGGTATTGAATTCTGATAATAAGGATCTGCACGTTTGCCAGATTGGCTCCACGTCTTAAACCATTCAGCATCGCTACGTAGAAGACGCTTCGGTATGTTGTCTTGTAATTCTTTTAAACCTGAAAGATGATACGGATCTCCTGGATCGAAGTACCTCATAAAATCTTCCAGATTTAAATCATAGATAGGCGATTTATCTTCCATGTAGAAAGAACAACTGCCTTTAGTTTAAAAGACTTTACTTAGTCTTTGTTACTGTGATTTCTGGACGATAATTAATACGTCTGTAAACCAACGGGGATTTAGTTTGTGAAAGCTCTTCTGCATTTTTTGCAACAGCTTTCTGAACGTCGTGCTTAGAGTACTTAACTCCGCGATAAGTAAGAAGTGAATTCATGATCTTAGTCCGATAAATGCTCAAGTCCCCGTTCCTTGGCTTGAGTCGAACTGCGCCTTATATTACATAAGGTGAACGTTTAGTAGCGGTTGCTACAAAAGTATTATAAACCTAAAGGACAAGTTTGTGTAGTACACCCTGTTACAAATTTTAATTATGACTTTTGATGAACATTTAGGAAAAGCTTATTGGGAAGTACTGCGTTATATAAAATATAACGAACCTGTAGACTTTCAAGATCCTGAATCTATTGGAGATCAACCTAGACACTTAGGTACAGCTACTTTTGATATGGATGTTTATCATTCTGAAAAACTAGAAACACGTGCTGAAGCATTAGATAATGCTGAGTTAGATGATTCTTGGTTAAACCTTTATGGCTACTATTGCACAGCAGGTAAAGATGAAAAAACATTCAGAAGAGTTACTGGACTAGAGCCTAATGAACCTTTAAGAAGTGCTGCTATTTATACATGTCATGTTTATTCTTTAAGTGAACAAAAAAGTATTCACTTGCACGGATTTCCTAAAGGTCACAAATCTTAAACAATCTTATGAAACATTCTTTTATTCCTTCTCATCCACCAGCTCTTTATGCATTTCGTGCATTGAAAATGTTACGTTATATGGATGATTGTTCTGATGGAACTTTTAGAACTAAAGGACGAGGTTGGAAACTTTATGAATTAAATCAAAAGGATTTTAAGAATCCTAAAGAATTTAATATGTTTATTACTTTCTGTGTTCATCTTAAAAACCACGCAGAACTAGAAGCTTCTAAGTTATTTATTAAAGATGAATGGGATGATGAAGATCCAGTAGAAGATTATTTCCAATGTATTACCACTTGTACTCCTGATGATAAGGAATGTCAAAGTGAATGTGTAGATACATTGAAGGAGGAATCCTAATGAGTGAACTAACTATTCTTGAGGCTATGAATAAAGATCTTCAGCTCATGTTAAAGAGAGAAGATAAAAGAGATATGCAAGACGAACAGCTCTTTCCAGAACATAGAGAAATGATTGAAGAAATCATTGAGCGTCTTGAAGAGATCATTTATTGGGAGCCTACTGATGCTGATCTAAACAATGCTTACTTAGGTCATACCTCTAATGAAAGGTATGAAAATGCTTGGAATCAACACCAACTTTTGCATTCTTAATTATGAAATTAAAATCTTCTCACTATCTTGATCTTCGTTGTAAGAATGTTCCTAAAGAAAATGGAACAATGCCTTATGACGTTGCTATAGATACAGCTCACCATGTATCTAAATCATGTAAATGTGATGTTGATTTGTACTATCAGGATACAAAAAAATTACATTCAACTATCTGTAATTACTAATGTCTACCATCCACCAAAGATTTATTCAATCCACTGATCCTTACAAAACTGTTTCTCAATCAGAAGCAGAATTCCGCACAGCTCTAGTTAAAGCATTAGTTCTTTATATCACAGCTTCGACTGATGAAAAGGCTAATGAATGTACTGAGCTGATTAATTCTTTTGCTTCTCATTTAAGTGACGAAGCAATTGAAGAATGTCAACAAAAAGTACAGGAGCTTATCCATGATTCTCAACGGAAAACCAATAACTGATTTTATGTTCAAAGATTTTCTGAATAAACTTGATCCTCATTATGAAGAGAGACAAGAAGAATTCAGGAGAGAACTTGAAAATAAATATGCCATTGATGGCGATCAAACATTTGAGGAAATTTAATGACTGAACCTTACATGAACGGTTCTCTTTCAGTAGTCATTCCAATAGATGATTTCGAACTAATCTTACGCCAGATGTGGAAATCATCTAAAACTGAACCAAAGATGGGAGAACTTTATGAAAAGTATTTAAAGCTCACCACTATTAAAAAAGGCTAATGAAAAAAGTTAATGTTGAAATGTCTTTCTCAGAACTTTATAGACTTAGCGACTTAGCTGAAAAACAAATTAAACAAGCTAATCGTAATGGCAGTCTTGTTTGGAGGGCTGAATGTTATGAGCTTCAGTCTAGACTTCTTTATGCATTACATGAAGCGGATATCTCTGATAGAGATCAACGTCTTCTAGATGCGAAAATAGAGAAAGCTGAATCGGATAGAAATTAATGCCTGAAAAAACTTATGAAGAAGAGTTGGAATTTTACATGTCAATGTCTATTCCAGATCAAATTGAAAACCTGAAACGATTAGGTAAAAAACTTGATCAAGCTTTAAAAAAACTCATTAAAGAATTGGATGATTAACAAATGACTACTACTGAACCACATCAATTAAATGTAGTTAAACTTTATAACCTATTACTCGATGAGAATGGCCAGTATCATTTAACTATCTTTGATAAATCAAAGAGTGCTTTTGTAGCTCTTGATTCTGGCTTGGATGCTTTTTCTCTTTGTAGACTTTTAAATCGAGAAGATCAAAATTATTACAAAGTTAAAAAGTAAGTTTAATAATGAGAAGGTTTAGCTCACTAAATTTTCTTTATAAAATTGCTGTCCTTTTAAAAAAGTTTTATGACTACGGAAACAAAACTCTCAAAGATTCCAGAAGAACTCTTGGGATCTTTAAAGGAAGGTGTCCAACAAATTCTTAATGATAAAGATTGGGCAGGCTTTCTTAATACAATGAGGAAGATACATCATTACAGTTTTAATAATCGTTTCTTAATTGCTTTAGAACAACAAAGACGAGGCTATGGAATTAGTTCTCTCGTTGCTGGTTTTAAAACATGGAAAACTAAATTTAATCGCACTGTTAGAAAGGGCGAAAAAAGTATCCATATCCTTGCACCAGTTATGTATACCGTTACTGATGATACAGGTAATCCTTTATTCAATGATGAAGGGAATCCTATTAGAAAGCCTTACCGATTTAAGACAGCTCATGTCTTTGATCACCATCAAACAGAAGGTGAACCTATTAGTGAACCAGATACTTCATCAATGCTGGATCAAATCGAAGCTGACATATCTCCAGACCTCTTTAATGGTTTATGCCAAGTAGCATCGAAACGTAAGCTTGCGGTCCAAGTAGATGTCTCTAAAGAAGAAATGGGAGCTGCATTAGGTCAATGTTGGTTTACAGGTGATGAACAAACAGCAAGCAAAATCAAATTGGTTAAAGGACTTAATGCTGCCACAACGTTTAGTGTTATGTCTCATGAGCTTGGCCACGCAATTCTGCACAATGGTCACGAATATCGTATTAATACTCCAGGGTCTATTAAAGAACTTGAAGCAGAATCAGTAGCTTATCTGGTCTGTTCTCATTACAATATTGATATTGGTAAGCGTTCTTTTGAGTACATCGTTCATCACAATACGGCAACTGATGACGTTCTAGAAGAGATTGCTAATTCAGGAAAACGTATTTTTGATACGTATGAAATGATTACAAATACTGTCGATTCTTATCTTTCGAAACAGAACATTGAATAAACTCTTCAATAGTATTATTCATTTCACGATAGCCAGTTCCTACATAGATCTGTCCTATAACAACACTGGCTGCCATGATTGCCCAAAAAAAATAATACCATTCAGATTTAATCTGATTTGTCTTCGATTCCTTAGCCATGCAACATCGTCTCCGAATTCAAATTGATGCTCCTGCTATTGAAGAATATCATGATGTTCTCTATCATATACAACAACAGCTTGATGCAGGATTTACAGATGGCTCTCATAAAGATTCTACTTTCTATAGTGATAATAGGATTACCTTTGAATGGAGTATCGGTTTAGTACCAGAAGAAGGACATTACTATCCAGATGGTACTTCTATTTATGATGATCCATTATCTTAAATCCTATGAAAGATTTTTTTACTAGACAACAACGTTCTTTAATTATTCATTGTTTGGAAGAAATGTATTATGAATTTACAGAGCCTGAACAAAAAACATATATAGAAATCTGTAAAAAATTAGATGTAATTCCTTATTTTACAGAAGCAGAGGGGTCTCCTACTCAGGATTTCTCTAATGAATAGGAGCTTCCTTACTAGTCATAGGAAACAACAAAAACTATGACTCCCTCTATTAAGAAAGGTTGACGTTGTTCTTCTTCACCTTTCTTCGTTCCATACTATAGGTAAACATGCCCATTAAATACACACTCATAATCTCAACAGTTTGGATAGTATCTAATTTATTTTTCTTATTTAATTTTTACCATCCAGCTGGTTATTTAGTTCTAATTAATATATTATTTATAGTAGCTTCTATCTTCTTAGAAGAAAATGACTACTAACTATCTTGATCCAAGAGAAGATCCCCACCGCTGGTTACGCGCAATTCTAGAAGAATTATTAGAGCAATCTGTAGAAGGAAACAAAGACTCTAAACAGATCCTTAAAGGAATTTTAGGAACTTTAAGCTATCGAGTAGAAACAAATTTTATTCTCGATTATTTTGATTCTTGGATATGGCCCTATGTCGATCTTTTGGAAGAGCATCAAAACAATCAAAGTAATCCTGATCCGAAATTGATCCCAAAGGATCCTTCGGAATCCGAGGAATAATTATTGATGTATCCCAAACAGGATCTCTAGGATAAGGAGGTCTAGTCCAATAAAATTCTTTCTTTACTTCATCGACCTCCCAATCATGATGATGTCTTTTTAAGAAATTCCAAGCTCTAAATTGTTTATCTGGATCTCCACTTGTACAGTCAAGACAAATGGTATCTCCTGGTGGAATTAACCAACGGTATTTTAAAACTCTTTTCCACCCTTGAGTAATGGTTGTTACTCCTTCTTTTCCTATAACTTTTTCAGTAATACTTCTTGCTCTCTTATTTCTACGTTCTGTATACCAATCATTGAGTTGTCGGTTTGATTTTCCTATTACAAAACCTACATTCCATACCCAAAAATTCTTTTGAGATATTCCCCAAGGTTCAATAAAGAGCTTACATAAAGTACTGTTGATTTTGAATGTAGTACTGATAAGCTTGCGGCGTACACGATAAGTCATTATGTATGAATTAATTCAGATGATTCAAAATGATCCCGAATTATGGGAACTGATTGAACGTCTTAAAAATCAAGATGAGGAACTCGAAGATTTCTTAATAGGTTTAGCACAGATGTTCTCAATTGAATTTCGTGAGTTAGAAAGAAGTGATCTCAATGACAAGTTAGAAAGTTTCTTCGGTGGGCTACCAAAGAAAGCAATGTTAATGGCTCCTTTATTACTCCACATTGCTTTAGATATGTACATCATGCATAAGGTTCCCAGCAATGAAGCACCGAGGCAGTGATATGCAACGCGGATATACACTCTCTACTCCAGAGTTAGATAAAGTCGTTTGCATTAATAAAGATAAAGATGGTTTTATCTTATCTGAAATATTTAATTCAAAAATATTAAACAATTCAATGTGTTTCAATACTATTACTGCTGCTAAAACAGTACAAGAAAGAATTGTAAACTTTGATCCTTCCTTTCCAGAATTACAAATTATTAATGTTGCTCGGTTGTATAACAAATTTCTAAAATGAATTCTTACATTTTTGATTTAGAAACAAATGGCTTACTAGATACAGTAAGTACTATTCATTCTTTAGTTCTTCGAAATATTAATGATGGAACATTTATTAGTTGTTGTGATCAAGAAGGTTATGCTCCAATTGAAACTGGAATTTCTATTCTTAATTCAGCACATCTATTAGTTGGTCATAACGTTATTAAATATGATATCCCTGTTTTAGAAAAACTATACCCCAAATTCTTTAAACTGAAAAAAAATTGTTTAGTTTTTGATACACTAATTACTAGCCGTCTATGGGCACCAGAACTAGAAAGTTTTGACTATACTAAATGGACTCATATTGATTCTAAATATAAAGGAAGACATTCTTTAGCTGCATGGGGAGAACGTTTAGGTACACAAAAAATTGCATTTAAAGAAGAAGCAAAAAAAGAATTAGATGTTAAAGACGTCTGGGAATCTTGGTCTTTAAGTATGCAAGAATACTGTGAACAAGATGTTCTAGTTACACATAAATTATATGAGTATTTTCGTGCTCAAGAAATGGATAAACGAGCATTGAAATTAGAACATGAATTCGCTAAAGTTATTTCTTTACAAGAACGTTTTGGTTTCCCTTTTAATTCAAAATCTGCTTATGCATTAGTTAATGATTTAAAAGTAAGACGATCTGAATTAGAAACCAATCTTCAAGATACATTTCCTCCAATTGAAAAAGAAAGGTGGTCAGAAAAAACTGGAAGAAAATTAAAAACTAAAGTAACTAATTTTAATCCAGCTTCAAGACAACAAACATCTGAACGTTTGAAAGAAAAGTATCCTGAAATAACTTTTGAATCAACAGAAAAAGGTTCTCCAAAAGTAGATGATGATGTTCTTGAAAAACTTGGAACTAAATATCCCGAAGCTAAACTACTAGCTGAATATCAACTTCTAAATAAAAGGATAGGTCAAATTGCGGAAGGGAAAGAGGCATGGCTTAAACACTGTGATCGATACCATGATGGCAAAATACATGGTGAAGTTATCACCAACGCGGCAATCAGTGGACGATGTAGTCACAAACGTCCGAATACAGCGCAAATTCCTAGCGTTGGGCACCCTTACGGTGCTGAGTGCCGTGCTCTCTTCTATGCTCCAGAGGGCTGGAAGTTAGTCGGAGCTGATGCTTCTGGGCTTGAACTTCGTGCACTTGGTGCATGGCTTGCTTATTATGATGGAGGTGAATATGCAGCACTAGTTAGTAATCCAGATCGTGATATTCATTTCCATAATGCATGTCTCTTTGGTATACAAGAACAGGATAAACCTATAGAGAAAGCTACTAGAGATCTTAGTAAGCGTCTGATTTATTGCATTCTTTATGGCGGAGGAGGTAAGAAAACAGGTTCAATAATTATGCCAAAGGGTACTGAAGATCAACAGTACCGTAAAGGTAAACAAACTATTGATACCTTTTATAAAAATCTTCCAGCTATTAAAAAGTTAAAAGATAATATTGATGTTGCTTTAAGAGATCGTAACTATCTAAAAGGTATTGATGGTAGACATCTACAAATCAGATCAAAACATTCTGCTTTAAATCAATTACTTCAATCAACTGGAGCTATCACAGTTAAGAAAGCTACTACGATTCTTTATGATGATTTAGAAAATAAAGGTTTAAAGTTTGGAGAAGACTGGGGCTTTGTTGCTCACGTCCACGATGAAGTTCAAGCTTTAGTCCGTCCTCACCATACTGAAATTTTTAAAGAACTTGCAATCGATTCTTTTAGAAAATCTGGTGAATATTTCAAACTGAAATGTCCCTTAACAGGTGAAGCTAGGATAGGAAATAATTGGATGGAAACCCATTAAGTTACTAACAATTTGTATTTTAGCTGCAATTTTTATTGCATTATGTATCATTCTTGTAATGAGAATGATACATGAAAACTCTCGTCCCAATCATAGAGGAATTGAAGGAATTGGGCCTACTGATTTTTTACCTTAGTAATTTAAACCTATCACATCCCATGTTCTTTTAAAAACTCTTGTTGGAATTTTTGGTCGCCAATCAGGAGGCGAATCTAAAACTGTCATAGTTAATACGGTGGCTGAAGAAGGCTATTGCCACCTCTTAAATTAAAAGTAGTGCCGCTAGTTACATCAGGTAACTCTAATCCCCTACTTCTTTTTCTATCTAACCAAGAATCAACTGTTTTGGCTCCAGGAAAACGTGTTGTTCCTGTTATCCATTCAGTAAGAGCTTCAGGTAAACCTGCAACTTCTACATTATTCATATCTTGATAAGGATCTAAACCAGTTGGTTGATCAAGCGGATGCTCAGTACCTATAGGTTTCATTATTCTAGATCCATGTACTGCTCCACCTCCTCTATCAGGCCATCCATGACCTGTCTCTGGAGGATTGATAGGTTCTAATTTACCTGTTTTTGGATTATGCCAACGAGGTATTTCATCCATAACAGGATTATGATCCCATTTCGGTTGAGCAACAAGCCCTTGTCCCGCAAACCTCATCAACTTAAAATAACTATTAGTTGTATTCTAAATCAAAGATTCTTTAGTAAAAACTAAGATGAATCGACAAGAAGTTGATGAAATGATTAAAGAGGCTATTGATTTCGCAATGGCCAAGCATAATCGTAATGCAACCCTGATAAGCATGGCTTTAGGGTTTATTATTATGGCTGCATTTATTGACGGATTATTAAGAGTTTTAGGAATCATTCCACCCTTTATGGACATTGATGTAAGCATTATTCAAAAGATTATAGATAAATTGCTTGACATATTAGAGTGAAAGCATAGAGTAATCCTATTTTTAAAAGCACAATGAAACCTGTCACTGACTTCCGTCATTTAAAAGAATTACTTAAGAAATCTCTTAAAGATTTTGATACAAAAGAATTAAATGCCATGAGTGATGACCTCTGTGTGTTAATTGATTTATTAATACACAGACAGATTGCAGTAGAAGAAGTTATATTAGACAGGCTTGACAATGCTTTCTACAGTACCCCAAATCAAATCACAATCAAATCATGAACACTTTTGTTGGCGTTGGCATCTATCAAGGTGAGTTCACTAGTGACAGTGGCTTACGCTTTCTACATATTAATCTACCAAAAATAGGTACTAAAAGTGCTGACGTTCCTCTTTATGTCGTACCAAATAAAGCTGCTGGAGATATATTAAATTCTTTTGCACCTGGAGTAAGACTATTACTGAATGGTCGTCTTTATCCAAGTCGCCAAGATTATAAAATGTATTTCGTACCTAATTCTGAAATTCAAATTGTACCGGGTAGTTTGACATTGAATAAAGTAACACTAGGAGGTGGTTATGTGAAAGCTAAAGAACAACCTCTGTCTAATTTACTTAAGTTTACAGTTATGTCTAACGCGCCTGCACAACCTTTACTTAATCATGATTGGAATGATAGCTTAAGTTTTAGAATAGAAGCTTGGGAAGATGATGCAAAACGAATTGATATGTTAGGACATAAAGGAAGACAAATGATTATGGAAGGTAGTCTTCGTTATTCAACTTGGCAAAGTGCTGAAGGACAAAGACGAGGCGGTTACAGTATTAGAACTCGTGCTGGTCTCTATCAATTCTTCGGTAAAAAGAAAGTTGAAAACCCTGATACTGAAACAAGAGTTGTAACAAATGGAAAAAAATATGAAGCACCTCAACCCGTTGTAATTGAACCTTATCAATCAACTATTAAGGAAGATAAAGAATCATCAACTATGAAAACAAAAGGTGAGGAAGAGCTTCCCTTCTAGGTAGGCTCTTAACTACCTCAAGTCAGCACCAAGCTTGTCTTGTGTGGGTGCAACTCCTGCATTGAGGACCTGTCACACATTTACCGCATCTAACAATGCCTACTATGTCGCCTTCTAAGCCTGCTAAAACTGCGTTAAGTACACGTAGTTTTGATTCCTTTGCCATCTTTAAAGATCCTGAATACATCACAGGTATTCAAGGATTAGGAACACTACAACCTCTCGTTGATGACCGAGAAGGTACTGCCTACTTCGGTGTTAAAGAAGATAACTGGGCAACTTGTAAATGGACTGCTACTGCAAAAGATTTTGAAGAAGGAAGTGTTCTTTTTAATCATGTTCATACCTTTAGAGGTAGAGCTAAAGAAAGAATGCATTGCTTTATAGAACCTCGTCTTCAAATCATTCATACTTCTGAAATCTTAGTAGTAGATGATTCTATTATTGATCCAAAAACTGGAAAATCTAAAAACATTATTGTTGGAGATTTTTCAATGGAGCATATTCAAGAAGCCTTTAAGGAAGATCAAGAAAAAGCTGAAAGAGATAAGTCTCCTAGGCGTTTCTCAACTAGAGTTAAATATCTAGTTAATGTTCTTACAAAAGACAATACTCCTGCACATGAAGTACCTATTGTCTTAACTGTAAAAGGTTTAGTCAGTGTAGATCTATCAAATAAACTCAAAGATTTCTATACAAAAATGGAGAAGTGTTTAAGCACAGCTCTTGGTATGGATGCTGGAGTTAAATTTGATAATCGTTTTAAATCTCTCTGTGTTTTCTCACCAGAATTAATTGCAGAAGTTAAAGGTCATTATAAAAATGAAGTTTGTTCTATAAAGGATGTAAAACTTCCTGAATATTCTGATCAAGAAACTGCTGAAAAGGCATTACTTAAACTGACTATTCCAGATGAATTAAGACCTGAAACTTGGAAACAGTTAAAAGACGACTTCTTAGGTGACTATATCAATAGACATAGCAGACAGGAAGCTGCAAAACTTGCTGGTGCTTATGGAATTGCCGAAGGTGTTCCTGCACTTAAGCCTCAAGGAACTGCTGCTCTTCCTCCTGCTGAACGTGTTATTGGAGAACGTGATCCTGAAACAGGAGAGATTCCTTTCTAACTTCGTTCTAAAATCTAATAAAGGCCAGGGTAATACCTGGCTTTTTTATTACTTGTTTTACAATTGAAAGATCGTTTACAAAGTAATGTACAAAAAAAGTTTAACTTCATCTTTAGTTACAGAAGCAAAGCCTAAGTTAACTTCTATTGGAGATGGAAGAAGAAAAAGAGGATCTTACAAAGTGAAAAGAAAAAAGCCTTATCGTGGCCAAGGTAAATAGAATGTAATCACTAGTCCTGGGAAGACTTTAAAAGCATCCTTTGCACTTTCACCAACACCATTATGACTATTGTTCAGACAGTCTTAAGTGACTGTCAACAGATGATCTACGGTCGTCGTCGTATCGTAGATGTTCTTCATGCAGCAGATAATAAGTATAAAGATATTCAAGCTACTGATATTGATTTTATTAGCTTAGAAAATGAGAATGTACTTATTCAACTACAAGAAAAACAGCTCGTTGTTAAACGTAAAGCAGTTCTAGAAAATTTCTGGGCACATCGAACACGTGTCCCTTCTTATTTCTCTCACAAAATTTGGAGAGAATATTTTCTTACTGGTCCTTACCAGGGTGAACCTGTTGCTACTTTGAATTACAAAGGAGCAAGTACAGTTGTAGAAGCTTTAGCTTTTCAAATTGGACGTTCACCTCAAGTTTCTGTAGATAAAGAAGGTACTAAACGTGTTTACTATGTCAAGCAAAAAGAACAAACTTGTACTTGTGGTTCTTGGCATCAAATGTATGAGAACAAAGCTGAGTTAACAAAAGAATTTGAGGAATTTACTTCTATTAAATTCACTCCTCTTTGTAAACATCTTCAATGGTATAACTACAATATTGAATTAAAAGCTACAAGCTTTGCAGCACAACAAAAGTTGGCTGGTAAATTTAATTCAAAAATTTGTGCTTACCATTACGACTATCGTAAAGGAGAAATTCTTTATCGAGTTTCCGAAAATGGTCTTAAGACTAATTCACAATGGTTACCTATAAATGGTTGGAGAAAGAAACCAATTTATGATTCAGCAGGCATACCAACTGGTTCCTGTTGGCAAGTATTAACAGGCGCTTTGAATCATGGATATAAAATACACCCTTATTCAGAAGCTATTGCCAGTGTTATGAACAGTTCTTCTCATTAATTTAATCCTTTCACTTTTAAAATCATGTCAGACAAAACTTCTTTCATTCAACTCTCACGAGATGTTGATCATCTCTCTTTCTTAAAAGAGATGCCTGAGATCACTGAAGATGAACATAAACAATTTGAACAAGTTCTTCATGATCTAGTGTCCCGTCAAGCAAGTAAGTTCGATGGGATTTGTCATTACATTAAGGAATGTGAAACTCGTATTGATCTTCTTGATAAGGAGATGAAGGAAATTAAAAGAGCTAAGGAAGCTTGGGAACGCAACAAAAAATTGCTTACTGATATTATTAAGTATGCATACCAGCAAGAGTTAATAACTAACTCACCTACTGGTAATAAATATCAAGCAACTGTTGCTAAAACACAATCAAAGTTAATTGATAATTTTGAGCAGTGGGAAGATAAAGAAATCCAAGAGTATGGTCTTAAAAAGACGACAACAATTAGTCGTTTAAAAGATGATCAAGTTCTAGAAGTTAAAGAGGAACAAGTTCCAGATAAAGATCGTTTACGTAAAAATTTGAAACAAAAAGAAATTAATGTTCCTGTAACAGCAGAACTTAGAGAATCTTACCGTTTCAGTTTTAAAAGACGTGAGCGATTGACAAGCGTATGAAATATGGTTTAATAATCTTGGATCCCCTATACTCCCTTACTTTTTTGTAAGGGAGTATTATATTTTCTCATCTTTTAAGAACAGATCTCTTATCATTATTAATGTCTACTTCAATAGGAAAATCGGATTCAAGAATGGATGTTCGTGGTCTTAAAAATAGAGTGAACCAACGTATGGGATTACATCTTATTAATTACCTTGGAGATCCGTCTTGTAATGAAGAATGGATAAAAGGATATGAACAAGCTAAAAAAGATATTAAAGAAGCAATAGAACAACTTGAAATATATATGCCTTATCTTGATTAATTCTAATTAAAATGAAACTAACTATCGATTAACATGTCTGTCAAACCTCTTCTAATTGAAACTACTAGTAATGGAGGAACTATTCATACTTATCCCTTAACAGGTGGTAAAAAAACTTTTGAACGTTATCTGGGATGTTACTCAGGTACTTGTCAATTCTTTAACGATATTGAGAAAGCAAAAGAATTTATTGAGAATCAAGTCAAATCTTAGATGTATGCTTGGTAGCTTAGAGAGATAACTGCATCTTTCATATGTCTCGTAACGCTAGGAAGTTTCGATACAAAGGAAAACCTTCTGAAGAAAAGGAAGCAATTGAATTTGAAGGTTATAAAATTAGAGTTTTAAAACATGGAAATACAGGACAAATTCTTTATCGATATCCACGTCGAGAAGACTTTGAACCCTGTTGGGGAATGGATTTAGAGAATGCAAAAAAATCTGTTTTGCATTGGAAGGAGAACAAAGATAATATCGTAGAATCAACTACGTAATTAAAACCGTGCTGGGTGTGAAGAGTATTGAAAAGAATAATCTGATGGATGATCTTGCTTGGAGTATCTATGAATATCTCCTAGAAGAATCAACTGTTTTTGAAGATAGAAAGCTGGTTCTTCTTCCTATTACTGTTATCGCTAGGAAATTTGATCGTAACCACCGCACAGTTAGCCGTAGGCTTTCAGCATTAAAAGCCGAAGGATTGATTAAGACTATTATAAAAAAAGATTATGTAGCCCTGTACAGTATTACTAGCGAGGAAGACTATTAGTGACAACACAAAATCCTGATCAACCAAATCCAATGATGGATATAGCTTATCTCTTAGCATCCTTCACTGATAATGGACGGTCACTTCGTTCATTCATGAACCATCCACAAGAGTTGGGTGTCTGCATTATCACTGCAGGATTGCTTGCTAATTCTAAATTTATGTTGAGTACAGATGATGCAGTTAAAAGTAGTTTTGAAATTTATAGCAAGATACAACAGCATGTAGGACAGTATCAATCAATGACATTTGCTTCTAATGTAGAAGGTTGTTTTAATGAACGTCCTCCTGAAGTTGAAAGTGACTGACAACTTACAGGGTGTCACTTCTACTAGGTATTTATTAACTACTATTACTTCTATAATAGCGGTGGCCTTTTTCTATTAATAGAACAAAAATGATTAAACCTATTCTTTTAGCAACTGCAGCTGCTTTCGCCGCTCCTGCTGCTTTTGCTGGTGGCTTTTATGCCAACATTGAATCCAATGCTTCTTACACTGGCGATCAGTATGAGAATCGTACAACCGATTTTCATCTAGGATATGAAGATAAAGTTGGTAGTGTTGATTGGTATGCTCAAGGCGGTCCAGCTGTTGTAGCTGAAGATGGTGAAGACTCTGATACCAGGTTATCTGGTAAAGTAGGTGCTAACATCGCTGCTACAGAAAGACTCGGAATCTATGGTGAAGTAGCTGTTGTTACTCCTGAAGATTCAGATGATGACAAAGATTGGTCCACAAAACTTGGAGCAAAGTATTCTTTCTAAGATAATTAGTTAAGAAGATATAATTAAGCCTCGCTATCTTTATAGTGAGGTTTTTTTATTATGACTTACCAAGCACTACCTAAAAGTCTTCACATTAAAGACAGTCCAATAGCAGGTCAAGGCGTTTTTGCTAAGACAGAGATCCCTATCGGTACTGATTTAGGCATGTCTCATTTAGTAATAGATGACATTATCTATCGTTCTCCTTTAGGAGGATTTATCAACCATTCTGAAAAGCCTAACTGCATTAAATATTATGAGGATGGCTATTATTTTATAAGAACTATCCAAACTATAAAAGCAGAAGAAGAATTATTTTTGAAATATACATTCTATAAGATCTCCAAATAGGCATAAATACCTAGACTTAACAAATCTACATATAGAATATAGGTATAAATTCTTCTAATAAAGATGACTATTACTAATGAATCTGGTGGCCATCAAAACATATACGCAAAAGAACCACAGATTGCTGTAATGAAAGGAGAAATTTCCTATGTAGAAGCTGCTGAAAAAGCTAATGGTCGTTGGGCCATGATTGGTTTTGTTGCAGCATTAGGAGCTTATGTAACAACTGGACAATTGATTCCAGGAATCCTGTAAGATCTAGTTGGACCAAAAGTCTGCATGATTTACCTCACTGGTGGTTCGGTGGGGTTTTTTATTGCTATCCTTTATCGAGATGGGATAAATCATGTCTAAAGCATCGACATCAACAATTGATGTAGAAGTCATTAACAAAGTAATAGATAGATCGAAAGTTTATACAACGTACTCTAGGAAAAATGATTTTTCCCAGTACGTGAATTACAAGTCTTTAGGTGATACAAGACTCAGTATTGATGGATCTAGACACTATAAAACTCCCTATGGAGCACTGCCTTCTGTAACCACGATTCTTTCAGCTACTCAAGGAAATAAAGCTTCTCTTGAAAGATGGAATAAAAAAAATCCTGGTAAACGAGAAGAAGCAGCTGCACGCGGAACAGCTGTACATAGTCGCATGGAGCATTATCTTTTAGGTGAACGTGAGTTTCCTGAAGATGAAATCGTTGATCCTTTTTGGAAAGGTCTACCTGAAAAATTAGATAAATTTGAAGACATTATCTGGGCAGAGAATCCAATCAGTGATGACTTTGCTTGGACAATCGGAGGTGATGGTATTAGCCGTGTATGGCATCCTGGAGTAGAAGATAATACTAATTATGGCTGGGCAGGTGCTCCAGATATTATTGCTACTTATAAAGGTAAAACTGTTCTAGGTGATTTAAAAACTTCTAATGGGTTGTACTATGGTAAATGGCCAGGTCCTGATACACCTAAAAATGAATACGGAATGCGGCGTGCTGGCTTCGTTAAGTATCAAAAATGTTGTATGCAATTGGCTGCTTATCATTTAGCAATCGAACATACTATCGGTATCAAACCAGATATACATATGATTCTTGTTGCTACGATACAGCGTCCTCAAGTCTTTGCAATTCAAGAAAGAACAATTGAAAAGTATAAAGAAAAATGGTTACAGACTGTCAATAAATACTATGAAGAATTTTACAAACTTCCTGAAATTGAAATGGAAGCTGTTGATTTAGATAAAGAAACTGAATGAAATTTTCTCAAGCAAATCAACAATCATTAATAGTAATTGATGACGTGTTTGAAGAAGTATCTCCTGAGATAACTAAACTTATTAAAGAGCCTCTTCCAAATTTAACTTGGTATGCTTTAGAAGATGAACATTTATATGCTGATTTTTGTCATAGCATTCTACGAATAACATCAACTTGTGTTGACTTAACTGGTATTGTTGGATATGAATTTTGGGATCAAAATAATACAAAAGTAGATTGGCACTATGATAAAGATGAAGTTCTTTATGAAAAAGAAAAAATACTAAAACATCCTATATGCTCTACAGCTTATTATCTAGAAGTTAATGATTTAATTGGAGGACAACTTGTTATTGAAGATGACTTTATAGTTACTCCAAAAACAAATAGATTAGTTATTTTTTCTTCTGATAAATTTCATACAGTAAAAGATTTTAAAGGCACCAGAGTTTCTTTATTGCTTAATCCTTGGGATCATGAACTTACAAAAGCCTAAAAGGACAGGTCTATTCCGTCTACATTATTTCTATAACTGTTCAGCTAATCACTACCTTTATCTCCAAAACGAGGTAGGCTGGGATGCTGGTTTATACCTAAGTCGAAATAACTAGATGAGCACTACGTTTCCTGATCAACCACCCTCTCAAAAACCTCTTAGTTCAGGTGAGATAAACCTGTCTTTAGTCTCTACTGACTGGCCCCTAACTCCCTTACAAGGTAAAAAAGCTTATATTCCTGGTTGGACTAAGAATCCTTTTACTGTTTCACAAATTGAAAGGGAATTAGAAGAAGGAAGAGCAACTGGTGTTGGTCTATTATGTGGTCAATTTTGTAATACATATGGTTTGATTTTTGTTGATATTGATGGAGAAGAAGCTATACCTGAAATTGAAAAGCTAGGTGGAGGTCCTATTCATTCTATTTTTCCATCTACTCTAACTATTACAAGTGGAAAGAAAGGAAAATTTAGATTACTTTTTCGTATTCCAAATAAAAGAATTCAACAATTACCTGATAGAGCAACAATTAAAGTAGATAAAGCACCTTGGGAAATTCTTTGGCGTTCACGTCAAGGTGCACTCATGGGTGCACATCCTGATACAGAAGGATATAAAACAACTTCTCATGGTGGTTTTGAATATATTGATAGCTTACCTGATATGCCAGAGTGGTTATATACAGCTATCTCTAATGCTTATCCCTCTTCAAAATATCGCCGAGTAACAAGTAAACCTTCACCATTTATCTCTCAAAATATTCATCTTTCTTATGATCAAGATAGCTCATATAAAGAAGAAGCAATTATTGAAGAAGCTTGTGAATATTTAGAACATTTAAGTCTAGAACGTTGTAATGATTATGAAGAATGGTTAGCTGTTGGAATGGCTTTACACCAAACAAATGAAAAATTATTAGGCGCCTGGCTTGAATGGTCTACCAAATCTAAATCATTTGAATCAGGTGTTTGTCAAGAGAAATGGGAAAGTTTTGAACGCCTTCCAGGAGGGCCTACACCAGTAGATGGGAGAGGCTTACATACATTAAAAGCAATGGCAAAAGAAGATGGTTGGGTGGATATGGGAGGCTATACAGCCATGTCTTTTGAAGAACTCAGTAAAAAAGTAGAAGAACGTCAACAAGAAGTTGAACCTGAATTATTAGATCATTTACTTTCAACTGTTCAAAGTGAAGGTGGTGTTGAAGCGCTTTTAAATGATGATATTAATATTCCTTTTACAACCAGAAAAGTAAGCAAGCGTGGTACAAAAAGTGGTGATAACAAAGTAAGGAATCCTCCTTCTTCTACTATTGCAGAATATCTTCAAGAATGGGCTTTGAGTATCGGTTGGTGTTTTGATCCACGCTTTGATACTTTTATGTATTACATGCCTAATCGTGGTTTCTGGCGTAGAGAGGACTATAGAAAAGAATTTCATCATATTATTCAAGATGAATTAACTACGAATCGTTCTTATACTCCTGCAGGATTTAGTGCAAATTTAGTTTCTGATGTAGTAGAACTTTTAAAACAAAAGATATCTAGAGTCTATTGGAATGATGGTACAGATAAAATTGTATTTCTTAATGGAGTACTAGAAGTTGCTACAGGTGATTTCTCTGAACATAATAAAGAAGATTATATTACTTGGGGATTAGATTTCAAATACAATCCAGAAATTAATCCTGGTCCTATTACTGAATGGATTCAACGTACTCAATACGGAGATGAATCTAGAGTACAAGTTCTTAGAGCTTGGTTAAGAGCTTGTCTTGTAGGACATGGGCATGAATTACAAAGATTTTTAGAAATTGTAGGCCCAGGTGGACGAGGTAAATCTACCTTTGCAAATCTCTGTTGTGCTTTAGTTGGAGCAGGCAATTATGCCAGTACTACACTCAATCAACTTGAACAATCTCGTTTTGAATTAGCTTCAATTAAAGGTAAAAGAATGACTTTAATTAATGATTCAGAACGCTATGGAGGTTCTGCTCAAGTCTTTAAAGCTTTAACAGGAGGAGATAATCTTCGATATGAAGAAAAGATGAAAAACATAGGTGAACCTTTTGTTTATACAGGCATGGTTATGGTTGCAGCTAATGAGCCTATACAAACAACAGATAACACCAGTGGTTTGATTCGTAGACGTTTAACAATTGAATTCAATCGTAAATTATATAAGAAAAATTCTGAAGCAAAAGACATGATAAAAATTAGTAAAGGTCGTGTAGCAGGCTTATGGAAGGATTATTTACCTGGATTAGTGAACTGGATTTTACAAATAGATGAAAAAGAAATGCGTTATTATCTTTTAGATACTTATGAAGCAGCTCCTTCTTTAAAGAAAGTACGTAATAATATTATGGTTACAAGTAACAATTTAATTGAATGGCTCCAATCAGAAATTGTTCTCGATAAAGATAATGTCGTTGCTGTAGGAAAGAAAATTCCTAATACAAATAAAGAAATGTCTGAAAGATATTTCAATAGCAGTTTTCATCTTTATCCCAGCTATTGTGAGCATTGTGAAGCAACTGGATCTAAAGCTGTTGGTCAAAAAAGATTCATTGCTTTATTAATGGATTGTTGTAAGAGTCAACTTGCTCTTACAGATATATTTACTTTTACTCGTAAAGGAATGCCACTATTTAAAGGTTTGGCAATACGTAAATCTGATATTAAATATAAAGAGTTTGCAACGATTTTGCCTGAGGGAAAAGAGTCAGAATAGAATGTCTTGATAGCCAAACAATTCTGTTAAAATTAATACGATGATGGGCAATTTACTGCTCATCATTTTTATTTTTTCTTATAAAAGAAACTTTTATCGGACTAATGGCTTCCACTCTTACTCAGCGTAATTCTGGCGCTATGTTAAATGGGTGGACAGAGTTTTGTGACTGGACTACATCAACAAATAACCGCCTCTATGTAGGCTGGTTTGGTGTATTAATGATTCCTTGTCTCTTAACTGCTGCCACCTGTTTCATAATTGCGTTTATAGCTGCTCCACCCGTCGATATTGATGGGATTCGTGAGCCTATTGCTGGATCCCTTCTCTATGGAAACAACATCATCTCAGGAGCAATCGTCCCTAGCTCAAACGCAATCGGAATGCATTTTTACCCAATATGGGAAGCTGCGACAATTGATGAATGGCTCTACAACGGTGGACCGTATCAACTTATCATCTTCCACTTCCTCATTGGTATCTCTGCTTACATGGGACGACAATGGGAACTTAGCTATCGACTAGGGATGCGTCCCTGGATTTGTGTTGCTTATTCTGCACCAGTATCAGCGGCCTTTGCGGTCTTCCTCATTTATCCGTTCGGACAAGGAAGTTTGTCTGACGGTATGCCATTGGGGATATCGGGAACGTTCAACTTTATGTTTGTCTTTCAGGCGGAACATAATATCCTTATGCATCCTTTCCATATGTTGGGAGTTGCGGGAATGTTTGGAGGTTCTTTGTTCTCTGCTATGCACGGTTCCTTGGTTACATCATCACTCATTAGAGAAACAACTGAAACTGAATCTCAGAACTACGGATATAAATTTGGACAAGAGGAAGAAACTTACAATATCGTCGCAGCTCATGGCTACTTCGGTCGTTTGATCTTCCAATATGCTTCGTTCAATAATAGCCGTTCACTTCATTTCTTTCTTGCTGTCTTTCCTGTAGTAGCTATTTGGTTTACCTCAATGGGGGTATGCACAATGGCTTTTAACTTGAATGGTTTTAATTTTAATCAATCAATTCTTTCTGCTGATGGAAAAGTAGTTCCTACTTGGGCTGATGTCCTCAATAGAGCGAACTTAGGAATGGAGGTAATGCATGAGCGTAATGCTCATAATTTCCCTCTTGATTTAGCAAGCACTGAATCTACCCCTATTGCTCTATTAGCACCTGCTATTGGGTAAATAATTCTCTTAGAGATATCTCACTAACCCCTCCTAAAAAGAGGGGTTTTTTATTTGCTTTCTTTGATATTTATAAAATTTTTATATCTTTTACCTACTATAATGTAGATAAGTATTTGTGCCAGGAGAATGAAGCACTATACAGTCTGTTATTACGATTCTCAACATCATAAACAAGCGATTTGCGCTTATGCAAAGGACTGTTATGAAGCTCGTCAAGTAGCTATAGAATCAGTTAGGTTCATTCATGAACATCCCAATACAATAAATCATATTTTAATGGAACATTAATTTTCAGTGTCTTGAATAAACTTATAAAGTAAAACTATAGCTAATCCTGTGCAATAACTCCATAGGATTACTTCTAAAAAATCATTCATTTTGTAATAAGCTGTACAAACTAATTAAAATATCTGAAGTATATTTAAAAAAATACAGATTAATCTAATGCTTTCTATTATAACTATGCTCATAATGATTAGCGTTGCAATAGGAGGTGCTGCTTACTACACAGTGAAAGATTGATTTAGCTGTCGTAAAGTAAGAAAAAGTATTTCAATCAAAAAATAATGTTTAACCCTGGGGCAGCTTTACTACACCTTAAAAAATATAGTGATGCACTTAGAGGAGCAGAAGCTGGAAATGAACCTGCACAATTAGGTCAACAAGGCTTAGCCCCACAACAACAATCAAGTGGTGCTGGAAGTTGGCTAGGTCAAGAACAAGGTAAGCCTTGGGATCTAGATGCACGTGACCCTAGAGGTGATACAGGAAGAGGAATAGCACAGGGCGCTCTAGGTAGCGTACTAGGCTGACAAGCTTTTTAAAGATATTACTTAATCTTATTTAGACTCTTTTGTATCCTCCTCTTTAGGAGGATCTTTTATGTCTATAGATAAACGAGGACGATCTTCATCATCAGGATGAGACTCATGCATCTTATCCCTTATTTTCTTCCATTCATCTATTGGTATATTATCCAAAATTAAAAAATTAACCTGCTTTTAATTCATCATACTTAGCCATTTAAGCTGCCTCCAGTGCTGCTACTTTTGTTTTAAGGGTTTCGACTTCTGTTGAAAGTTCTTGTACTGCTTTAATAAGCGGTGCTATGAATTCACTATATCTTAAACCATAGGTTGTATGTGCAGCGTTTTTAACGTCACCAATACTCTTACCTTCTGGTATAGAGTCATCATACTCTGTATAATAGTCAACTGGTACATCTGCTTTAATAAAGCCAGCAAAACCAGAAGTCGGCTTACTTATATCTGATAAAACAGTCTCAACATCTTGAGCAATTAAACCGTAATGAGTTCTTGTTTTACCTTTAAATTTATAGGATTTAGGTGTTAGTTTATTGATAAATGGTAATCCTAAATCAGTATTAGTGATGTTATCTTTCGTATTTCTATCAGATGTTTGGATAGTAGAGTTAGTAGCGTATATATCCTCCCATCTTCTACCACTATAACCAAGGTCACGGTTACCGTCAGTCCAAGGATAAAATGCATGATAAGACCAAATAGCATCATGAGCAGCTACACAAGCAGTACCTAAGGAATCAGCTGTGCCATCATAAGCCTTGATAATAACTGCTGCATTTCCACCTGAAGGTCTTCTTGCAGCAATTTCTATATCTCCAGTTGTATTATGTACGATATGAGCGTAATCAGCACCAGAGAAATCACCATTAGAATCTCCATCTAGTAGTATCCCAGCACCTCCAGCATTAGTTGATCCTGCACATATATAAACTGCATCAGCTCCTTGGGACATAAATCCATTACTTCTGGTTTCAAACTTCTTATTTCCATCTTCATATAGTTCTACGGGTCCATTCTTTTTAAAGATTCCCATAGCTTCACTACTATCTGAATCTTTAATCTGTACTTCTTCAGCAGCTCGTATAAGTAAATTTCCAGTACCAACTTCATCTATAAATGAATTAGATCCTGAATGGTAAATTTCTAGATCATTTCCTGTACCAAATAAAGCTTTAACACTATCTCCAAATTGTAGATTACCGTCTAATACTTCTATATGTTCAGAACCAACTGCATCATTTGCAATCTTAGCACCTGTTACAGCGTCTGCACCTAATTTAATAGTAGTAATACTGCCGTCAGCTGCAGTATTTATATCAACTGCATCACCTTGTATTAATGCCCAAAAAGTTAATCCACTTGCAGGAGCAGTTGTAAATGTAATTGTACTTGCATCAACTGTATAATCAGTATTTGGGTTTTGCATAACACCACCCAAGCATACAAAAAGCTGATTAGCACTTCCTGCTGATGTATTTACGCTAGCTGTTTGTAATGTAAAAGCAGTTGTACTTCCATTAAAACTACTGGAAATATCATCGATTTCTCGATTTTGTCCTCTTACAAGATCTCGTCCTATGTATGGCATTTAAATTCTCAGTAATAAATTCATTTTAAACGGACTAATCAGCAGGATCAGGTGTGTTACCTGCTGCTACCCACTTAAGGTACTCTTGGTAGTCTGTGTTATCTAAAGCTATAGGGATATTAACTGATGTATTAGCAGGTATATCCTTAGTTTTTTTGATAATTCCACTAGTTGAACCTCTATCAGAAATAAGTTTGTAATCAGCCATAGTTAAAGCTCCGCACTAAAAGAAAGTGATGAATCCCCTGTTTCTTGGGCAATCATCCCACAGGCACCTGCTGTACCACTAACATCAGCACTATTCTTAACAATTGCACGTTTTGAAGTAGCACTGTATAAGGCAAAGTCATTAAACGTATCACCACCAGAACCAGCATTTATATACCAACTATTACTATTATCATTGGAACTAAGAGTAGGTTCTGATCTCATTTCTACAGGAAAGTCGATTACTCCTCTTATCTCACTTGATGAAGTATAAGTTGCCATACATACTGGTTTATTTGTAACTTCACCTGTAGATCCTTGTTTTGTAGCTTGCCAAAAATACCTCTGACACCTAGCTAATTCATCACCATACGATCTATGATTAAATGAACTTGCAGTATCTCCTACTTCTAATTGCATACCTGTAAATTCTAATGTTGAATCATTAGTGGTATACCAAGTAGTTGTTTGAGCTGGTGTTCTAGTTGCGTTATCTTCTGCAAACCATGTATGCAAAGTTGCACCGTTTCCACCAGCACTTGTTCCTCGGTAACCATCAAATGTAATTGTTAAACCGTTCCCATTATCATTATCAAATGTAAGGTTTGAATCTCCAGGTATAGTTTTTGTTACTTTTGTCCAAGTATCTGCACTTAAAGATCCAGTATCAAATGAATACATTTGTGCAGAACCATCTCTGGCTCTAAAATATCCATAGAAATTTTGAGCAACACTAGATTTAACCCAAAAAGAAAATGTTACATAACTTGAAGCAGATTTATAATTCCATCCAGAAGTAGCTAAATCTTGTGCCTCAAAACTATAATTAAATTCAACCGTATCTGATGCACCTGCTCCACCTGTTTGATTACCATTAAGTATCTTTGCACACTTCCTAAATCCTAATGTATAAGGTGTTGTACCACTAGCTACATCTACTTGTTGAAGTGTTGCAGCTTCATCATTACCACCAGTCTCAAAATAAAGTCTATCAAGAGTATTAAAACCATTACTACCTGAAGCCGCAGTGCTTCTTTGTGCTACGACACAAGCTCCATTAATAAATAAATTTTTAGTTGCTAATCCACCTTGGTTAAAAGTTGCTGCACTAATATTATCAACTGTTAAATCTTGAGCAGAAGTTCCGCTAAGTAATTGTGCTTTTGTTTGTGACATCTATAAAAAACTCCTATATTTAATTATACAGTGGGTAATTGAAGTCCAGTTGGTAAAAGTTGACGTAATTTTAATTCTTTCTGAAGCTGTTGATTATCAATACTTGAATCATGAATTCTTAATAGTTGTTCTCCTGAACGTCCTCCTAAAGACCCTCCTCTTTTATTAATATCAAAACTAGTTTGAGAAATTAAGGGACCTCCTCTATCTTGTTCATATCCAGTTTCAGTAGAAAAATCAGGTATAGCAGTGCCACTCTGACTATACATATTTTTTCCACGTAAGTATTGTTGGAGAAAACCAACAGGTTCATTAGCCATTACAGTCGGAAAATCATTATCCATTACTAGTTATTTTAACCTCCCTGTATTTCTTTTATACATGACCACCTTTACTTAAAAACGTACCAATTTTACTTCTAATAGATCCTTTAGTTGTTTTATCATTAACTGGTTCATGTGGGTGTATAGGTTCAGTAGGCTCATGAGGATGTCTAGGTTCGGTAGGTTCTACAGATCTACCCCAAGGTCCTTGATAAGGTGCAACAGGATGGTTTGCTAATCGAGGAACTCCTGGATTAAAACGAGATTGAGTTCCCCTATTACCTCTAGGTATTTGAAACCATTGTGCATAAGAATTCATTACGAGTTATAGGAACTTCTTCTACCTTCTATATTTAGGTTTAAAACTATATTGATCTAATCTTGGATCATCTGACCAATCTTCGGGTTTATCTCCCTGGCCTGAACGACGGCCTGGTGCAAGATCTCCTCTACCTTTACTTAGCCAAGCATCTCCAGTTTCGTTATTAACCCATTGGCCTCGCTGTCCTCCACCGCCTCCTCGTCTTCCTCCTCGTCGTCCTCCCCAAGGTCCTCTATCAACATTTACGATTGGTTTATCTTCTCCCATTCCCATGCCAGGTTTAGCACGAGATCTGCCTTTTCCATACATACCTCCAAGTATTCCACCTGTAAGTACGCCCATTGGACTGAACATTCCTGCCATTCTTCGTCCTTGTTTAGCTGCTGCTCCTACTGCTCCTCCTATTAAACCTCCAAATTTCAAAGATTTTCCTTTACGTTTGCCCATGATTAATTTTCCTCCATATCTTGGATAAAGTTGTCGACACGATCTCGAATACCAATGTTTTGATCAAGATCTTTATCGGCCATCTGAGAAATTGTGTTTTCAGGATTGGTGTTATACACCTGTCTTTTTTTAGATTTTCCTTGATAAGGAGCACTTACCATTTCACCTTGATTGGAATAACCCCCAGGTAAACTACGTTGTCTACTGGTAGGTTCATTCATCAAAGCACTATCATCAAATCCAGGCATTAATAACGTACCTCTCCTTGTTGTTGAGTAGGTTGTTGAGTAAAGTAATTAGCTTGTGTAGGGACTTGAGTACCATGTAAAGGAGAAATTCCTAACGCAGCTAATGCAGCTGCTTTTGCTCCTACATCTCCTACTCGATGATCAATAGAACCATCAGCATTGAGTGGAGTTACATTTGAATAATTTGGATTCATTTTATTTTACTTACCCTTACTAATTATAAAGCTATAACTATCTAACTAAGAAATTCACCATGAGTGAAATTACGTCCTTTATTTTTTCTCCATTGTTGATTTTTTAAATGTATCTGCCATCTTTCTTCATCTGACCATGTAGGTTTACCATGTGTTTTAGCTCTAGCAGCTGGACTCCTAGAAGTATCCTGTAGCCATTGCGTTCTAGCGTCGTTTTTATTTAAGAAGTTATCAACTTTATCTGAAGTACTAGTAGGAGTTTCTGTTGCTGGTGTGACTGGTGTTGATGTTGTTACAGGAACAGCTTGGTCTCCTCCTGATGACCAAGGAGCTTCTAGGGGTGTCTTATCTACATATTGACCAGTTCGTTCTTGTTTAGTATCAGGAAAATTGTATGGATCTCCAGCTTCATCTGTTCCTAATGTTCCTACATAAGGATTACTACTTGGAAGAACACGCTTTATACGTTCTTGTAAATTAGTTTGAAAAGTAGGATCAAGTTGATCAGCTTGATCTAAATCCATACCAAGAAGACCTCTTGCTGCTTCTCCAAAACCAAATTCAGGAAAGAAACCTCTTTTACCTGTCTCTACAGCTGTTTGAGAAAGAACATCACTTCTCACCCGACGTTGATGAAGATCTCTTAAAAGAGAGCGAAGTCCATATCGTGCTGACATATTTTATCTTTATTTTCTTCAATTTTAACAGCAGCATCGTTCAGGTTGGGTTGTGCAGGAAACTACAAACCCTTGTACTGCAATCGATTGTGTCTTCATGCAGAACACATTCGTTTGAAAAGAGAAAAGAAAAAAATTCCCTAGGAAATGGCTTGTGGTTTTGAAGGATACAGAGAGGGTCTGTGTAATTCATAACCACAAGTTAGTTCATAGGTAATTAATAGAAGGGTTACGTTCTATCACGAGTTTGGGTTGTGAAGGAGCTAACAGTTAGACTAAATGGACTATGATTGATCTCTATGGATTCTTCTGTTTATGAATGCTACGTAGAAAAGGTCAGGAAAATCTTTCGTGAAGTAGGTCTAAATGGAGAAGATATTTATAGAATTGCTAATTCTTTAAATAAATTACAACAGTATTACGGTTCAGATCAATGCTGGGATATTGCTAGTATGCGTCAATTAGAAAGAGGTTTTACTTTATCAAATCAATATTGTACACGCTACAAAGGAAAGAATGCTAATCCCTTAATTCTTGCTGTTTATAATATCTTTCCAGTTAAAGAAAAAGAAGAAACAATCTTGATTAGAAAAGGAAGCTGTAAAAACTTCCATTGTATAAATCCACGTCATCTTTTTTATGGAGATAAAATTGATTTCACTATTGAAAAATGGCAAAGAAAGGGTATCAATATTGATAAATATATCTTTGGTCAGATTGTTTGGAAATATAAAAGAAATAAAAAGAACATTTGCTATAGAGATATTGCCAAAGAATTTAATTTAAGCTATAACACAGTTCGTAGGATCTGTAATTATGCGGATAATTGATACAGATCTTCCTAAAAAATTAATTGAATCTTTTGGAGATGAAATGCTACAACAAAAACTCTTAAAAGAAGAACAGGATTTGAAATCTCAATTATGTTTATGGCATAAAGGTAAAAGTAAAAAACATTCAGGAAATTTTGGACCTGATTGTGAGTGTTTACATTGCATGGAAGAAATTAAAAAAGGAAAATGTTTGATTGATATCGAACAATTTGATATTGATATGTTTTATTATTTCAGATCTTTTTGGTCCAAGATAGAAATTAAAGGACCAACAGAATGCTGGCCTTGGAAAGGTTCAATTAGACAAAGTAAATATGAAACAGTAGCTTATATGATCAGTCCTTTTCACAAAGCAAAAACACATTCAGCAGCACGTGTAGCTTTCTGGCTATCGCGTGGATATACAGGTAAGTTAAGAATTACTCATCAAGAAGGATGTGATTTCACTTGTTGTAACCCCTTGCATCTAAGAATAATGGGAGTACAGTTAAAAAACCCGAAAAATATTTCGGTCATTAAGCTAGAACTTAAAGGGAAAACTATTTATGACCACGCAAAAAGTTGTCTTTAAAGAAAAATGCGTTTTTCCTACTGCTTGGCATGTTCCTAATCCTGATTATATAGGTTATATAAGTGTAGATGGAGACACACTTTATACAGAAAGATATGAAACACGTAAAGAAGCTGAAGAAGCTTTAGAAGATTTAGCAGAAAGTATTAACTACGCTGATATAAGAACAATGGAAGGAGAAGGTTGCTATCCAGAACGTGCTAGAATCGTGGCAGAAAGATATAAAGAATTAGGTAGAGATGCAGAAGATCACCCAATGCACGGTTTGTTTACAGGAATAGCAGAAGAATATGGCAAGATTTCTAACGACAGTTCCAAATAATCTTGGCTATGTAAATTTAGGCAAAGTACAAGCATATCCTACAGGTGGTACAGGCCCAGTTGCATATGGACCTACAACATACTTTGGATCTGATCCATTACCTCCGCGTTACGGAGATAACCTTAATTCTCCTATTGATCTCGGCGATTTCTCTCCTTTATTTCGGGAAGTAAGTATTTCAGGTACTCATGGAGGACTTAGTAGAAAAACTTCTACTTTTTATAAACTTAGATTACATAAGAAACGCTCCTTACAAGTTGTTCAAAATTATAGTCAAACTGCTTTAACTAAAAAAACAAATAGAAATACTCTTATTGCTTTTTATAAATTAATAGATGGTACGGCTCGTAAAGAACTACCAATTAATGATTTAGGTTATGTAGTAGCAGAAGCCAGTATTGATGTAGGAGAAGAAAGTATTGTAGTTACTGATTACACATCTACAATGTTAGATGTTGGAGTTTATATATTTGTAATTACTAATGATTTTAGATACCTAGATACTGAATTCTCAATCACGATTAAAGGATATGATACAGATTGGCATGCAAGTGCTACAGGTAATGATGAAAAATTAGATATGAGTTCTATTGACGATGCTCAAGATTGGGGTGCTGTGACTAGTCAAGTAGGTGAGACAATTAACTTCGGTAAGGTAATAGGTGATTAGTATTAATCCTGCTAATCTTAAATAATCTGCAAATAATAAATGAAGGTTGTAACTCTTCAACAGATGGAGCGTGATTTAGATCGCATCCTTGATGATGTTATTGACCAGCAAGAACACTATACAGTAAAAATTAGTTGGGTTTCAAATTTTGATTCGAACCATGTATGGGAAGAAAAAGCTGTAGTTGTTATTCCGACAGAAGATTATGAAGTGATGTCAGCTGTTTATGAAGAATGGCTTGAAGAAAATGGTATTAGATATCCTAATGAAGAAGAAGAAGCAAAAATAGGTCTTACTGTATCTTAAGAAGTTTTCTTTTTAATTTTTTGTCCTGCAAGTCTAATACGACGTGGACCAGGTTCCGCATCCCATTCAGGTTGCTCAACTAAACCAGAATGAACTTCACGTGTATCAGGAAGGGACGCTGCATAGTTTGCTTTAAAACGATCCTCTGTTTCTTTATTTATTCTTGCTCTACTTGCTGCACCTAAGCCTTCAATATTTTCAAGATCTAATTTAGCTTGATTTATCTCAGATTGCAATTCTGCAGTATCACGATCACCTTCTGCATAATGCTCATCAGGAACATATGTTTGATAAACAATGGGTGCGCCTTTTTTTTGTATATAAGTAACAGGTGCTGAGGGGGATTTCTTTCCCATATCTATTTCTGATGAATGTTAATCTCTATAGTAATTTTATCAGTTAAATACTCATAGCCTTTATGAAGTCCGTAAATTCCACTAGGAACAATAATGAGAACGAGAAGCAACTCAGCCCAAGTGATAGTTCTACGCATCATAAAAAGTGTGCACCTGACAGTGAAGAGTTTAGCAAACTTCTAAAATCTCTGCCAGAAGAACTTCTATTTGGTGAACTTTCTACACCAGGTCAAAGACAATTTGCACAAGCATTATGGGAAGCCTCTAATTATGGAGGCAAACCAAAGCCAGGAAATTTCAAAGATATGGAACCTAAACGTGACTATCTTGAATGGGTTTTAAGAATGGATCATGAAAAACAATGGTGCGAAGCTTTGAAAAAGCGTTAAAATAATTAGATTAAAGTATTTCTACATGAAACTTGTGGATTGGTTGTTGACAGAGGGTAAAGATACGAATATACAACTAGAACCCATAGCTAAATATAAAAGTTATCGTTTTAAAGAACTTGATATCAATAGTGTAACTATTAAAAATTATAGAAAAAAACTAGTTTCTTCTCTGATCATTCAAGTAGAAATGTTTATTCCACCTTCAGGAAGTTTTGAAACTGTTGATCTAAGACGATATCTTGAATTAATTCAGACTTATGAAACATCTACTAATGATATGGTTTTAGGTCTATCACTAGCAGATCAAATCAGAATTGCTTTTAGTGATATGAAAGCAGCTACAATTTGTGATCGTTTTCCTGACATCGATTTAAATTCAAAACGGCGTTATCGCTGTGTGGCGGAGTACTTATTAAGACAAGAAGAATTAATAAAAGTCAGGGATCAGGATGGTAAGTTAGTTAAAAAGATTGGTAATGCTGGGAAACCAGTTGTTTTATATCGTGGGCTTCCTAAGCTACATGAGACTTTAAAAAACTCTGATCTGTCTCGTTTTATTCGACATGAGCGACCGAAGGAAAAAGATTCTAAACAACCTGTTAAAAGCTAATCCTTCTGAAGCAGAACAGAAGATGCTTGATATTGTTATTGAACGTGTAACAATAGATATGGCAGAATTTTATGAAAAATTTTTCAAAGCAGAAGGACCTGGGGCAATGGTCTATGCGCCTAAATCTGAAGATAATACAATGTTCTATTTAACTGTTGACCATTTAATGAATGCTGTAAGTGACATGGTAAGTAGAGATATGGAAGAACTTGCTGATGTAATGCGTAGAGCAATTGTAAAAGCTGAATCGATTGATCCTAAAAAAGAAGCTTTATTCATTCTTCAGGATCCTAAGTATGTATCTTTAATCCACTATGACAAAGATGAGAAAGTTTCAGTTCGTGCTATATGAAAAAGAGCTATGCTGAATCGCGTAGAAAATTTGAAAATGCAAAAAGAATTTGGAGATTAGAAGAAGATTGGATTACACCTGCTGAATATTTACCTTATATAGCAGCTCTATTTGAATATCATATTGATTTAGATCCTTGTAGTACTGAACATGCTAATAAAGATTTTATTCATGCTAAAAATTTCTATACAAAAGAAGATGATGGTTTAAATATAGATATTGCATGGACAGGAAAAGTATATTGTTTCCCTCCTACTTACGGACGTTGTTCTTTTAGTAAACAAAGAGGAACATGGCGCTGGGGATTACACGGTGGAACAGGATCAATGAGTCCTTCTATTGCATGGTTTAAACGTTTAGAACGTGAATGGAAACTACGCAATGTTTATGAAGCTTTATTATTTTCCTGTAACCATGAAATGATGCGAGCATGCCCAAATATGTGGGATTATCCTATATGTATTCCTACTAAACGAGCTAATTTAATCCAAGGGAAAAAATATTATCGTTTTAAAACTCCCTTTACATGGGGATTTTTTATTTACTTACCCCCACCTCGTACAGACTTTCAATCAGGAGAAAGATTTAGAGAGATCTTTTCTAATATTGGAAAAATAATTAATTAAGTTTGAGTAGCTCTGAATAAATTCTTAAAAGTGATTTCTCCATCTGTTTGATTTAATGCTGGAACAATAAAGCGATCATCTCTTTCTCGTTCATTACCAATTGGATAAGCATCTTTTCTTCGCTTTGATTCTAAATATTGTGCTAAAAATTTTTTACCTGATTCATTATCACTAGCTTGTTCTGTATTTACACGACGATGGTCTACGTCGTAGTCTTGTGATCTATTTTTAGCCATGATAATATTCTACCGATACTAATCGGTAATGGTAAAGAAAACAGCTCCTTCCACCTCACTTGTCGTGCTGAAAAACCATGAGAAGAATGAGACGGCACTTTTAATTGCCAAGATTTGTGATGATATTCGAGATCTTCTATTAGAAAAGAATCTCTCTTACGGGAATTCTGCATTGGAACCTCTTCGAGTATTTAGTAAGGCACCTACCAATGAACAGATCTTAGTTCGTATCGATGATAAATTAAATCGAATCAAACAAGGAAGTGATATCCTAGAAACAGATGAGGATGTAATTCAAGATCTAATTGGTTATTTAATCCTTTTAAAAATTTGGAAAGAGCTTAATGAACGCAGATAAAATTCTAGATAGCGAAGAATGGAAAATTATTAATTGTCTGGATTGGCTTCAGGATACTAGAGACATCGTGGAGATCCCAGACCTCCAGGTACTTGATCCCAGTATCGAAAAAACCTACGAAGAACCTCACCAGACGGATCTAATTCAAGAAGCTTTTTCTCTAAGTAATTAATTGCCTTAATTTGGTTTATATTGCCATTATATGTATCACCTATATTTAGGAGGCAACGATTAAGTTTACATTTATGTGGAACTAATGTAGGAATATCTTTATCAGGAGCAAGGAATAAATTCAGTTCTGATCTACGTTTATCAAAAAAATTCTCTCCTAAATGTCTCCAATTTTTATTAATATAAGGTGACCAAATCTTAATAATTTCTTTTCTTTTAGCTCCTCTATTGATTACTTCAAGTAAATCAGAATTCTTAAATTTTGGAAATCCAATACTAAAAGCATAACTTAAAACTGCAGCTTTCTTTTTTGCATTCAAAGGCCAAAAAATTAAATTTGCAATTTTATATGATAATTTCTTTAGATCTAATTTTAATTGTTCATCAACTTCTTCATAAGTAGCTTTAGTTCGTGCTGAAATTACTTTACTTCTTATTTCAGTACTATCAAAACCAATCTTCCAAATAGATTCTCCATGCGCTTTATAAGAAGCATAAAGGCCAGAACCCATAAGAGTCCTGGCTACTGCATAATATTTAATTAAATCATATGCATAATCATTTGCATATGAAATATCGAGCTTACGGGATGGTGACAGATCCGCTGTAGGCAACTTCTGAATAACCGCTTAGAGTAAGCATAACAATATAATTCTTTGCTGCATCACTTACTGTAACAGCAACAGCTCCTTTACCTTTTCCAGCTTTTCCAATATTTGCAATGGTTTGATAACCTGTAGCACGAGCAGATCCTGTATAAGCATCTTCTTGGAAAATTTCTAGTTCGGACACACCCGAACTTTGATCAATATCAACAATTAAACTACCTGTTCCACCTGGATTTACTTGGAAAGCACGTTTTCCTTTACCTGTTAAAGACTGCCCTTTATAGGTTATTTCACTTCCAGTATTCACTTGTAGAGTGTCTAGGGTTCCTTTAATAGTTCTAGTTGCCATTGGATTAAGAGTTCTGGTTTGCTTTTAAAAATTTAAAACTGATATCGGCATCGATACCATGTTCTTTTAAAATGTTCAAAAAGATCTGACGTTCAGTAGCTTTTTGGTGAAGCATGTCAACAAAAGCTTCTTCTAGCTCTTCTCGATCAAGTTCTTTGATTGCGACTGCCGCTGCATGAATAGCAAATTGCTGATCAACGGGCAGATCTAGCATGGAAGCCAAGTGAGTTTCCGTCGTTATTTACTCATCCTAACAGTAATAACCATAAGGATATTTCAAGTCAAGGATAAAAAAACTGCCAATGTGGACACTAGGTTTGATTTCGTATTTTTTTATACCTCTTTAAAGCTTGTAAATGAAAATCCTTCTCTTCTCTTTCATAGTCATGTGTTAATAGATAAGAGCTACTAAGATACATGGCATAAAAAATCATAAAAGAAGTAAGGATAACTGCGCTCATTCTTGCATTGCCTCTTTACTTCCTATAGTTTAAGAGTAAGATACAGAAAAAAATGATAGATGAACCAATTAAGCAAGATTTCTTAATTGCTGCTATATCAGGAGCAACTAAAACTTATTTGATACGTGAATATAAAGAAGCTTATAAGCTTACTGATAAGGAAATAAATAAATTAATTTCTGATCCAGGCTTGAATCTGAAACCTTTATTTATTAATTATGAAAAATTTTATAATTTAGCTATTCCATCTACTGCAAAAAGAATTAAATTTCCTTTTACTCAAATTTATATTCAAGATAATTTTCTTAGTGAAGAAAATTGTGAGATAGCAATCAAACAAATGTGTGAAGAATTAGTTCCTTCTACTGTTGCAAATGAAGACGATAACATTGTACATAGCGACTATAGAACATCAAGTACATCTGGTTTTGATTACAGATTAAGTGATGTAGGTACAGATTTAAATGAAGTAATCGCAAATTACATGGGATTGGACTGTCTTCTCGCAGAATGGGTACAAGCTCAACGCTACTTACCAGGAGAATTTTATAAAGCTCATCATGATTATTTTCCTCGCTTTACAACTGAATATAAAACATATACAGAATGGATGGGTCAACGTACATGGACATTCACGGTTTATTTAAATGATGTTGAAGAAGGAGGAGAAACTTATTTTAAACATTTAAATTTAAAAATTAAACCTAAAAAGGGTACAGCAGTCTTTTGGAATAATCTTTATAAAAATGGTTGGCCAAATTATAAAACCTTGCATGAAGCTTTACCTCCAATCAGTGGGAATAAATATATAATTACTAAATGGTTTAGATCGTGGCCTTTACTTAAGATGACAGATTAGATTTTAATAACCATTTTTCTTCTTTATTCATTAGAGATAATTATCATTTCTTTCATTAGAAGCTAATTCCATACTAGGTCGATCAGAAAAAGCATCATTAGTTTTTAAACGCCCGTCTCTTAACTGTTGAATAATATCTTCTGCTTTATTACCTAAAAAAGTCTTTGCTTCTTTTGCTTTACCTGCATCATAATTATCACTAGCAAGTTGTCGCTCTTGTGGAGAGCCTTCTACAACATCTCTATACTGAATCCTTTTATCTATTGCCATGATGAAATGCTTTTTTTGTGAATGCTCTAAGTTATCATTCTATTTTATATAGTCTTCTCTTTGTACTTTATCTTCTGCTTCTTCAAGCAATTTTAGAACGTAGTAATGAAAACGTTCAGTTACCCAGCGAAGATCTTCTTCTGGTATATTTCTAAAAATTGCGTCGAGTCTTAATTCACGTGGAGGAGTTTTTAAATACTCTGAAAGTAATTCTAGAGCTTTGTAACGTCCTTTAGTGAATTCAGTTAACATCAGTCTGCCGTGCCATCTGGAATGTATTCTGCTGTATCAGTTACCATGCTGTGTTCAGGAGTGGTTACAGCTGGTTTATCTTCTTCTCTAATGATAGTAAGCATCTCTTTAGCTCCTTGTACTTTTAAATAAGTCTCTTTTAAACGCATTAAACTATCTTCAGCAGTTCTAATCTGCTGAGTTAAATCAGATAACTGAGTATCAACTTGAGAACCGATATTAGCTAGATCAAGACCCATGAAAGAAGAGGACAAACTATGAGAATCTTACATCAGTTATCCTCTTCAAACTAGGCTTTGATCTGCTTTACATTTGATATTTATCTTTCTCTTGAGGATTTTCAGCTTTAATAACTAAAGGAGCTTGCTCAATTCTAATAGTTTGTACAGAAGAATTAGCTGCAGCTTTTTCAATCATTTGTTCCATATCTTTCTTACTTACTTGTCCACTTTCACCATTCATTTTCATAGTTCCATCACCTTTTTTACTTGCTGTCTGAATTCCAAAACTGGCTAAAACTCCAGTGAAGACCGACGCGATGAAAGTTGGATCTATTTTTTGCTGTACGAGTCCAGGTATCGTTACATAGTTTAATGTAAGAATTCCACCACTCCAAACAAGTACTCCAATTCTCACCATGGTAGAGACAATTGCAGCCTGTTCTTCTTGATCAGGTAGGAGTGCTGATTTTACTTTTCCAAAAAGACTTTTCTTCTTTTCAGATTGTTTTGTAGACTCTTTTACAGTCTCTTTTACATTTTCATCCATCGTATAGTGGCAATACTTTCTAAGTTTACAATCATATAAACTTATAATAAAGGTAAGTATTAATTTTTAGTATGTGGAAACTTTTACCACTGTTAATATTATTTGTTGCGCCTAGTGCTCGCGCAGATTTAGTACATCGTTTATCAACAAGCACTCAATTAACCGTTAACGGTGCAGCAACAGCTGCAGAAAGAATAGGAAGTACCTATACAGTTTCAGGTTCAAATATAAAAGTTGGAACAGGAAATAGTGATGTATTTGGAGGCTTAACAGCTGGTAGTGCAACAACAGCAGCAACTATGAAAGCAGGTACTTATGATGTAAATACTGTAGGATCTGCATTTTCATTCTCGGAAGGATTTACTCAAGGAGATGCTGTCCCAGCAATAGGAGCTGGTGTTGATGTTACATCTGGAGTTGTTGCAGATATGCCAGCATTTGGAGCAACAACAACACAATCTGGTGGCGTAGCAGGTACTCTTGCAGGAACAATTTTAAGTTCAGGAGTAATGACAATTACCGCTGGAGGTGCTGGTACGACTGCAACTGGACAATTTGTAAGTGAACTAACTGTGGATTAGAAATGAAACGACTTTTATGGTTGTTACTATTATTTGCTTCACCTGTAAATGCAGTTCCTGTTGTTCCTAATTTTCAAAGTGGTAGTATGACTTCTCATACTGAAACGACTTCAAAAGTAACAGAAACAATTAATTCGATTGATTATCAAACAGGATGGCAATATACAGTGACAGGAACTAATATTAAGCATAGTGGAGATAGTCTAGTACCGTCCGCAACGAATAGTTCTAATTCGGTTAATGGAATATCTTCTACATGGACGAGCTTAAATGCAAACGAAATGCCAAACTTTTCAATAAAGGATGCAACACAGCCTTGGCAATTTTCTGCTACATTAAGTCAACCAGGATTATCGACTCAAACAATAATTCAAAGAGTGACAGAAATAACATCAGTCACAGATACAACAAGTACCTTCAGTCAGTAAAATATTTTTTATTAATATTATTAAATGCGAATGTTTTATTCCCCACGCCAGTACGCGCAGAGAGTGTTGGTGGTGTTAGCGCCACTGCTAATCCTGTGGCTAATAGCTCAGGCTCTGTTACCAACCAAGCCATCCAAGTATTACAAGGACCGTACATTACCGATACCTATGGGGACGGAATCTCGTGCCAGGGTCCTACTTTAAATATTACGCCATTTTTAACTGATACAAAATCTTGGCAGCTTCCTAATGAAGAATTTTATGATACGCCTGTCTACGACATGACAACTGATGATGATGGAAACTTAAATAATCCAGGAGAAATTCTTTATTATGTACCAACTAGAACAGGACAAAAAGATACTTTTACTTTTAACTGGGGAATTTCAGCTACTTTCTCTATGCCTTTAGATGGAAGTTTACAAGATAGATGTAAGCAAAGCGTCGATTCTCATATTGCTATGCGTAATCAATTAGTTGCTAATAAGCGCTTAGATTTTGAAATCGCAAGATTAAAAAATTGCGGTGAACTAATGAAAGCAGGAATTATGTTTCATCCAAAATCTAAATATGCTGCTATTTGTTCAGATGTTGTTCTTGTGAATCCTCCAGGAGTTGTAGGACAACATAAACATTCAATACCTGAAATTAATTCTTCTTCCTCTTCAATTCCTTCAAAGGAAGTAAACCCCTCTTCTCTCGATAAAGATTTGATTTCACCTCAGAAAGAGTCAGTTTCCGAGGTTTCCGACCGAGCTTGGTTTGGATGGCTCCAATGGCCTTTTTCACAGCAGGCTTCACCACCTTTAGAAGAAGATCAGCCAGAGGTTTTGCTAGGAGGGCCGATGTCGTTGCCACCGTCGCAATTGCCGCAGTAGTTGTTACAACTTGAGGTGCAGGTAAATATTGTTGAACTATTCCTATGTCTTCATACAAAGTAATACAAATTGTTTTATCTTCATTTAATTCAAATCCTTTTACTTTCTCTTTTTTATTCTGTGCTATATCACCTATACGGGGTGCATTAGGTCCAGGACAAGGAACCTCTTCTTTAGGAATATCAGGAATATCAGTCTTCGGTGCTTCTACTTCTCCTGCATCTGGTGGAGACTGTATAGGTGGAACATCTGCTTCTTTTGTATAAACTAATTGTTCAGGTACATAATCCATTGACCGATAACTTGGCACATGCCCATCACAAAATACTCTTGAACCTTTAGGATCATTATCAACTAATGTTCTAGAATTTCTATTGCCATCGTGTGCTTCAACACAGCCAGGCATATCAATAATCGGTACTCCTATTTTTACTGTTACAGGTACAGCAACAGGAATATTATGAGGAGGATATATTAAATAATCAGGAACTGAATTTAGATGAACATTCCTGATTTGAATATCAGGAATTTCAGCCATTAGAATTTCGGAATACCCATACCTAAACCTGGACTCATTAAAGCTCCTCCAGTTGCTGTAGGAAGTGAAGGCATTTTTGTATCAACCAAGGAAGGAAGTGATCCAGAAACTGCTTCCATAACTTGTGACTTGATGTTATTAATGAGTTTATCTCGCTGTACGTATATATATAAACCACTCCCAATAACGGCAAGAGATACAACACCAGCCGAAACTGCGATGACATTTATAATTTTTTGCACGACATTTCTCCGATTAGGGAATAACTAAAGTACCTTTTAATTGACGAATCTTTCTTAAATCATCCAAGTCTTTAGTTTTTGTGCCCCCATCATACTCCCATGCATATCCTTCTTCAACGATTAATTCATTAATAGATTTTTGTTGATGACACTCACAATTACAATCAGCATTACATTTTGGATATCCTATATAAAGCCAGCCAAGAAGTCTTCCATATTTACCCATACCTCCTTCTAATTCAGTTTTAATAACTAAATCTTCTTCGCCAGTAATTGCACCTTCTAATTTAGCTTTAATCCATTCTGTAGCATCAATACCTAATTCTTTCTCTTCTAAATTACGAGTACGTTTTTCAGGCGTATCAATTCCTGCTACTCGAATTCTTTCAGATTTACAAATATTAAAACCTAAATCTAAAGTTACATCTATGGTATCGCCATCGACAACACGATCAACAGAGATAACTCTAAAGTTATAACAGTTATTCGTATTAGGCGGTTTCATTAATTTTTATTAGCTAGATGGTGGAGTGGGTTTATTAGCTACTAGGAAAGCAGTAAAGTCTGTTTTAACTTGAGAAGTCCAAGCTGTATTACAGATTGCTTGAACATCACTGTCCTCTCCACTGATATCTGTCTCAACTAATTTATCACTTGCATCAAGTGTTCCTGGTGTTAAAACCTTACGATGAAAAGTACGAGTTAGTTCTTTACCGTCTTCTTTAATGATAGTTGCTTTTCTTACTTGAATGTTCCACTTACTAACGACTTCTATCTTGTCGTTTTCAGTTGTTTTTGTGATTGCCATTTAGGGACGTTCTCCGAACGAAACAGGTTTATGGCGTAGTTTTTAGACGTGCAAACGGTCTGTTTTAGGCTGATGGATATGTCACCATAAATCGCCAAACAAATGTAGTATCAATTTCGTCAGCATTTAAAGCACTACCATTTCCACTACTAAGTTGATGAGATAAGGAGACGCTACCAGAACCACTTGTACAATGTCCTAGCGGTCCATGAGTACCAGATGCAGAGTTATCTGTATAATGTGTGACAACACCACCTTCATGATTTGAGTCTCCACTTGAAACATCTCCTACAGTAAATGGAAAATTATGGAGAGTTAACTGAGATGAGCCGCTTCTAGCAGTTAGCCTTATAGCTCCTAGCAATGTGACTAATTGGCCGACTTTGATATAACTTCCACCACAATCAGCATGATAAGTAAAGGAATTACCAGATCCACCTAATTGAGGTGTCCAAGTTCCAATTTCATAATCCGCAAGAAGTTCCGATGCCACTGTACCGCCAGAGTCAGCAGTGGCGCTAAAGTCAATACCGTGACCAGACGTTCCTATTATTAGGTTTCCATCTACTATATTTACATCTCCAGTTGATTTTATTCTTAGTAGTTCTTTATTAGCTGAGTTCTGATTAGCAAAATAGAAGTCCCCATCATTTCCAGACTGTTGTATTGATCCAAAATACATATCCGCGCCACTACCGGTACGGAAGGCTATTCCAGCAAAAGCGTTTGCAGTTGAACTAGGATTTTCTAGTTTTACTAAATTATTTGATTCAGTAGTAGCATTATCAACAGTATATGCAGTATTAAATGTCTCAGTTACGTGCAATCTAACATCAGGAGTACCCTCACCAATACCGAGGTTGCCAGCATTATCAAGTCGGGAAACAACTGAATCATCATCTCTTATATCAAAGAAATAATTAGCAGGAGTACCTATACAATTTAAAGAAAATCCATTATCGTTTGTAGCTGACTGAATATCTAAAGTTCTATTAGGACTTGTAACTCCGATACCAACTCGTCCGTTTGAAGCAAAAGTGGCACGTTCTGTTCCACCTGTTGTGACACTAACTGTATTAGCAGATGGATGGTATAAACCAGTATCTTCATCATCTTTGAAGGTGACAGAGGGTGTACCCACAGCTCCTACTGGAAAATTAGTTCCTGCATTAACATAATCAGCACCTGCAAGTATTACACCAAAGAAAGATTCACTTGTTGCTGGAGCAGAACTAAAAACAATATTCGTTCCAGTAAATTTAAATCCAGTAGTTCCACCAGAATCAGGCTTCTGTATTACACCACCTACAGAAATTAAAACATTTTGCTCTAATTTTGGAAAAGGAGTAGGAGCAACTCCACCCACTTGTAAGGCAAAAGATGTAGTAGAACCATCAAAACTGCTACTTATATCATCAATATTTTGGTAACTCTCAAAAGCAACCTGTAAGTTATTTCCAATATATGCCATAATTAATTAACAAAAAAGTATCTGCTTTTATTTATTTTACAAGTGACAACTCTAATCATTTCGTATTAGGGCCTTTAGTTGAAGGTGGTGTAGGCCATACAACATCTGAGTGACTACTATACTTTTGAGGAATATCTCTAAGTTTTTCTCTATAAGCAGCCCATTGTGCTTGATCAATAGTTGCTCCTGTTGTCATTGTCCAATCAGATTCTTTTAATAATTGATCTCTTTTATCTCTAATAGATTCCCAAGTCTCTAAATTACTATCTGCAGGATCAGGTGTATTACCTGCATCTATCCAAGCTAGGTACTCTTGATAGGATGTGTTTGCTGGATCGAATGGAATGCTAACCGTTAGATTAGGGTTGTCCTGTTTCAACACAACCCTTACAGCTTCTCCATCGTATGATTTACCTAATTTATATAATGCCATAGTTATAACTCCGCTGAAAAACCTACATGGGATGAAGCGTTATTTGTTCTCACAAAACCCCCATCTCCCAGCGCGCCTGATACTTCATCATCATTGAGTAATTCACCGATAAGGTTTGTTGTAGCAGATCCAAGCTCAAAGTCGTTAAAAGTATCATTAGCATTGTCTCTCAGTATTTTATAAAAGTCTGTACCTGTCGTAACACTTAATGTCGGAGTAGCTCTCATCACTACAGGGAAATAAACTGTAGTGTACATTTCTATTGTTCTTGACATAATTCCTAATCCCAGACTTTGACTATCTCCTTTAGCAACACAATAATAATACCTCTGACACCTGAGTAATTCATCACCATAGGATCTATGTTCAAATTCTGTTTCACTGTTTGCTACTTCTACTTGAACTCCTGTTATTTCAAAAGTTGCGTTATCAGTAGTCCACCATGTTGATGTTTGATCTGGAAAATAATTGCCAGTGACCTTTTCAGCCCACGTATCAAGTGTATTATTATTTGTGTAATCAGTACCGTAAAAAGGAACAAATGAAATCAGTAAACCTTGACCGTTATCATTATTAACAGTGATATTAGCAGCACCTGGGATTGTCTTAATAACTTTTGTCCAAGTATTAGCAGATAAAGCAAAAGAAAAGGAATATCTTTGACCTGTACCATCTATAGTGTCTATGTAACCATAGAAAGTTTGTGCAACGCTTGATTTTACCCAAAAAGAAAGAGTTATATAGTCACTTGTTGAAGTATACTCCCAACCAGAATTGGCTATGTCTTGTGCTTCTAACTTTAATTGAATTTCTACATAATCAGCAGCTCCGGCACCACTAGCTTGATCACCATTAGTAATCTTAAGAGCTTTTCTAAACCCTTTATTCCAAGGATCTGTATCAGCAGTTATATCAACTTGTGCCTGTGTAGGATTTTCATCTGCGCCACCATATTGAATCGCAAATCTATCAACTGTCTGATAACCAGTAGCTGTAGATGTTGTAGCACGTTGAGCTATATTCATAGCTCCATTAACAACTAAATTACGTCTTCCTAAAATTCTTTGAGCTGTGGGACCTAAAGCAGATCCATCAATTTCAGTAAGTGCCATTATTAGTCCCCCTTATGTTTGTTCAAGATAACTAATAGAAGCGTCTAATGAAGTCGCAGTTCCTGCTCGTATTCGTAGAATATCACTCGATTCCATAACTACTTTACTTCCGCTAATAAGTTCAAGAGATGATCCCGCAGGTATAGGAGCTGTCTTAATGATATAAATATCATCACCTGAACTTGTAACTAAATAAACATCTGCATCAACACTAGAACCTGTTTTATTTGAAATTAATATACTTAAAAGAATTAATGTAGCTGACCCTCCAGCGGATAATACATTTGAGTTTGAATGGGTAACTGCATCTGTTACAACACTCGATTTAGTTTCAATTTTGAAAGTATTTGCCATTTAGCTTAATGCGAGTATAAGAGCGAGTTGGTCACCGATGCTGGCGGCACCAGTTACACTTAGATTTCCTGAGATATTTAAATTCCCTGGAATAGTAATAGCGCCTGCTGCATCTATTGTAAGCCTAGCAACTCCTCCAGTAACTAAACCTAATTGGTCAGCACCTGGTCTAATAACTCCAGTATTAGGATCTCCTGCAAATTTTAAAGCACAACTTGTTAATGAACCAATTGCTAGTTCACAATTACTGCCATCATTTCGTAATAAAGGGAAACCTCCGACAACACTCCCGTCATGAATACGAACAGTATTTATAGATGTATCAACAGTAATTTCTCCAACAACTCCTTTAAAGTTGTCATTTTCTCCTGTTGTTCCTCTTCGGAATTGTACTTGGGTGGCCATAAGATTATCCTAATGCAACTGCAATTGCAGTAGCGAAACTTTCAGTTGACATAGTTCCAGAATCATCTGGGAAAGTAATTGTTCGATCTGCTGTTGGATCTACAAAAGCAAATGTAGTTTCGTGAGCATTAGCACTAGCACCTTCAAAAACTAAAGGACTAGCTCCTGCTAAAACACATCCAGTCAGGTCTAATGTTCCAGTAACAGTGGCAGTTGAAGCTACTGTTCCTGTTACTGTAGCTGCATTAATTGTAGGATCTGTAAGTGTTTTATTTGTAAGAGTTTCTGTAGCTGTAATTAAAGAAACTGTACCTGTTGTATCAGGCAATGTGATTGTTCTATCACCTGTTGGATCAGTAACTGTAACTGTTGTTTCATGAAGATTCGCAGTAGCACCTTCAAAAATAATTGATGCGTCACTAAGAGTTAATGAAGAAACAGTAGGTGCAGTTATTGTTTTATTTGTTAAGGTCTGTGAACCAGCCAAGGTAGCAACTGTTGCGTCAATTGCAAAAGTAACTGTATTAGTAGCTGCTGTACTTGTTACACCTGTACCTCCAGCAAGTGTTAGTGTTTCTGAATTTAAATCAATAGAAATAGCAGTAGTTCCATCGCTTACATCAAGATCTTCTGCTGTTATCTGTGCATTAACATATGCTTGCGTTGCGATCGTTCCGTCTGCGTCAGGAATAGTCATAGTACGTGTTGTACTAGTCGTAATTCCTGAGCATTCAAAAGCTAATTGTTTAGTTGCGTCAGAGTTATCTCGAACTCTAAATCCATCATCGTCAGTAACTACAGCAGCGGAAGTTATAGAAGTAACTCCTGCAAGGGATGCTGTTGTTGCTCCAAGACTTACAGCTGTTGATCCTATTGTTACTGAACTGTTAGCAAGATTACTATTGGCAATAGAAGAGCCTGTTGAAAGTACTGTTCCTGTTTCTGCTGGAAGAGTAAGAGTTACATCTGCAGTAGCAGCAGCTCCAAGTAAAGTTACTGTATTTGTTCCATTATCTGTACCTTCTTTAAATAAAATCTTACCTGCAACAGTAGCGGAAGTAGCTTTTAATGTTGGAGCATCTAATATTCCTGAATTAATTGCTGGTGAAGTTAAAGTTTTATTAGTTAGTGTTTCAGATCCAGCTAAAGTTACAAAACTTCCATCTGTTAATGCAGTATTGAATTGTGCAGTAGTTCCTGAAATTGTATTGCTTCCTAGAGCAATTGTCTTATTAGTAAGAGTAACTGAATTAGAAGTAGTTACTGGATAAACAATATCACTTGTAAGAGCAACTGTACCTGTCGCATCAGGCAGTGTAATCGTCTTGTCTGAACCGGATGCATCAGTTGCTGTTAGTGATATTTCATAAGCATCTGCAGTCGATCCTTCAAAAATAATACTTCCACTAGTAATTTCAATAGCATTTGCTGCATCTTCTACACCTGCTATTAAAGTTCCTGATGCTAAAGAAGTTAAGCCTGTAATAGTTCCAGCTGTAGCACCTAAAGCAATCGCTGTACTACCAACTGTTACATCATCATTTGCTAACTGAGCATTAGGAATTGCACTTGTTCCTATTTCTCCAGATGAATAAGTTAGACCTGAACCAGATGCAACACTGATATGTGCTCTAACTTCTGAAGCAGATGGTCCAGTATATGTAATAACTCCTGTACCGCTGTTATAAGCTAAACTGCCGTCACCTCCACTATCTGTTATTGAAACAGCGCCTCTTGCTCTAGCGTTTGTATAGTAAAGATTAGTATTTTCACTAAGATCAGCTGTAGTATTTCCAGCGAAATTTAATTTGTCTGATGAAGTATTTAACTCTTGGAATAATCCAGAGACAATTATTAGTGGATTTCTAGTTGCCATGTTTTAATCCAATCTTCTGGAGTTCGTTATCAATAGGGAACTGCTCATTGTTTCTATCTTACGATGACTAAAGTTTTTAACGTAAAAGAACAGGAGGATCAACCTTAATAATTAATTGAGTTGACCCTGCAGCTTCGCCAATACGCGTTAAATATTGACTAGCAGATGAGGGCGGTGTTTTTGTAATAGAACCTGCTGAAGCAGCAGATAAATAATAATCATCACCTTGATCTAATCCTGATGTTGCAAGTAAACCTCTAACTACAATTTGAACTGTTTCTCCTGTACTTTTTGTTGTTTCAGCAAACCCTGCTACTAATGCTTTATCAAAAGTATCATTAGCTATTGCTTTTCCTACTTTTCCATCACTACTTCTTGCATAAAGTGCCTCACCTTGAGCGACATTTTCAAAAGCTATAGAACGATAACCAACAACAGAGTAAACCTGTTTATCGGCCATTGTTTCTTTTAAATCTATTAATGCGCCAATTAAGCCAACATCATTAGATTCATATGGTTCATGATCAAGAACTCCTGGATTTGGCATCAGACAAGAAGTATAGGTGGTTCAATTTGAATACTAAAATCTGCAGTAGTCGCTGCTTCACCTAAACGAGTAACAGCTTGTCCTGAACCTGAAGGAGCTGTTGTTGTCATTGCTCCTGCTGTAGTTGGAGATAAATAATAAAGATCTCCAGCATCTAATCCTGAAAGAGTTTTAACACCAATAACAACAACTTTGACTGTATTAGAAGAACCAACAGTGCTATCCGCAAATCCAACAACACTTGCAGCCTCTGAACCTCCAGCAGCAGCAGTTGCTTTTCCTACTTGTCCATCTGATGTACGCATATATAATGCATCCCCATTAGTGACTGCTTCAAAGGTCGTCGCATCAAATCCAACACGAACAGGAGAAAATGTAGGAAAGCCTTCTTTTAAATCAACAACTGCATCTACTAATCCACGATAATTATTTGCATATGGTTTACGTGTCATCGTAAACGCATTAGCGGTCATTAAATCTATAAGTGCATTTATTGCACCTTCCACATTTGGCTCGTATGAGGCCATATAATCTTCGATACTTGTTTCTTATTCTAAGTTGTTAAATCCTTTAGAATAAAAGAATGACTCCAGAAGTAATTGCTATTGCTATTACAAGTGCTCTAGCAGCTTTTGCTGGAGTTGTTAGAGCTATAAATGGATTTAATGATAAATTGCAAAAACGCTTTTATAAATTAGAACAAAAAATTAACCGAGTCGAAGATGATATGCTTCGAGATTATGTTATGAAACAAGATCTTATCCGTGAAATGAACAGTGTTAATCAAAAATTAGATAAGATTTGGGAATTTTTGAATGCTTATCTCATTTCACAAAAATCTAAATAGCAACCCAAGTACTTGTACTTGTTCTATAAATATATAAAGCAGGGGTTGTTTCGTTATAGTGGAGTTGTCCATTAACAGGATTAGAAGGATAACCTGAGCTAGTTACAGATGCTATTGCTTTTGGAAGCTGCCAACTAGTTCCATCATGTATTTTTAAAACGTGTGTACTGGCTGTATCTAACCATTGTTCTCCTTTTGAAAAACTAGTAAAGCCTGTTGGAGAATTATTTGGCTGTGTTGAACCGATATGAACAGGACCAGCTTTAATTAATCCTGTACTAGGAGAGGCTGTATTATCTGCAAAATAAAGTCCAGGATCGCTTGCATTCGTATTAACACAAAGCTCTCCAGCTCCTATTCGAGTTGGTACAGGCCTGTCGTTAAGGAGAGAAGATCTTCGACTAAGAATCTGAATGGTCATAGCAAATTTCTAGTTGATATAGATATTGGAATCTACATTCATATCTTGGAAAACAACAGGATTATATGTTGAACAATCCATTTTACTGACCCCACTTCCTGTATCAGGTATTCCATTTAAATAGGTACCTCCTTCTACTTCACCAAATTGAAAATCGTCTGTATAGTTAATTAAAGGCTGAGTAAGCATTCCTATACGTATATCTTCAATTAAATCAAAATCTAAATTTAAAACTTTTTGCATTGTCATTAAAGTTGTTGCTGCTTTATTCATTAATATTCCATCGCGAGTTAATTTTTTATCTTCTCTTTTAACAGCATCAACTAATTTCATGGTGACAAGATTTGGATTAAATTCAGCTATCTCTTCTGGTAAGTTACTTGCTCCCTCTTTAATCTCTCTATTACCTTTCCAAGGCAATCCATAGCCCATCATTGACATTCTTTCGGCTGCTTTTTTAGTTCTATCTTGTTCTTTCTCAAAACGTTTATAAAAAATATTCAAGGCATCTCCGACAGGTTGATCATTAGGTTCTAATAACCAAGTACCTACATATTCATGCATATTTAAATTCTTAATTGTGCAATAACCACTAGAAGTGCCTATATAAGGATAGACAATAACAAAGTTATTAGCATCTATAACTGAAGTTATTGTGTATTCACCATCTATAAGATCACCACTAGTGAAGTCTATTTTTATTCTTGTATTAGCTAATAGATCATGATTTATATATGTAACAGTAACATTTGTTCCTGTTTGTGTGTAAGTAGCTTTTAAACTAAATTTTTCATTACCTTCATCATGTACTATTGAAAACATTGCTGCATAAATATGTTTGCACCAACGTGTTTGATAGTACTGTAAACTCATGAAAGAAGAATCGGACGTATCATCATACGTTGGTATTTGATAGAAATTACTAACAGGTGAATATCCAAAGTCACTAAAAACACCAATATCATCTCTAGTATTTATAATGTCGCCTTCTTTATCTTGTCTTGATCCAGGAACTACAGAACTAATCCCTGTACGAGGAAATCTTTCTTCATCCGTTTTCTTATATAAATTGTAATCTTTACGCCGCATAAAGTCAGGACAATTACATTGATAACGAATTTCAGTTGTTAAAAATCTTTTAGAACTAGTAAGAAATCCTCGATGAGCGGGTACTGATGTTGTAGCTTTATCACTAACTATTTTTGTTCCATAACTATCCTCACGTTGGAATAGTATTTCATTAGTAGTTAAATCTACTCCAGTTACTGTATATCCTACATAATTGTTATAATCATATCCTTTAATTCTTCTATCAACAGTGCCTGCTCCACTTGTTGTTGTACTGGCACTAGAAATTACTGTAAATTGTGTGACACTTGTTACTGTAATTGTATAAATATTAGTTATACCATTCCCACTGGTTATGTTAAGGAAAACTTTATTGCCTGTAGATAGGCCGTGTGCTGAAGCACATGTAACCGTAATCGTAAATGTTGATTGAGAATAAGTACAAGCTATTCCAGGATCACGTTCTATGACACGATCTGCTAAACGTTCTCCTTTAAATAATGTAACTGGTGTTGGTAAAAAACGTACTGTTACTCTTTGTTCTGTCCAACGGGTATCTGCAAATCCTTCAGCTGTATCAGCAAATTGTTGACGTACTTGCACATTTCCACCAGTAGTAACTGAGACAGAACTAGTACATGTAAATGTATTATTAGTGACTGAAGAAATAGTTAATGTTTCATCAACTGCTGTACCAGAGGTGTAATCTAAATAGACACTTTCGCCAACACGTAAACCATGATCAATAAGAGTAACTACAACTGTTGTACCAGTTTTATTATATGTAGCAGCTTTAGGTGCTGTTAAATATCTAACTGAATCAATAGGTAATCCAACATTATAAAAATTAAATCCATTTGTATCTCTGATCCCTACAGTATATTCTCCATATTCAGGCCCACTACTTGGAAAGGTAAAAATTCGAGCAGGAATAAATAGACCAGGAAATAATTCAAATGTAAGATACATTCTGAAATCTCCACGACTATTTCTTTCTTTAGCACTTGAGCCTAAATAACTTTGAGTTATACAATAAAGTTCATACCCACGTCTCCATCTAACCCATGATCCGTCTTGATCATAAAAACGAATAGGACTGTATTCAGGTTGTTCACCTGGTGGAAAAAATTGATAAGGTTTAAGAGCTTCAAAAGCTATCTTTTCTTTGTAATCTGTTAAGCCCCTATCAAAACCACCTGACATTTTTTGAAAAGATGTATCAAAAGATGCACCAAAACTTGCGGTTTTCCTAGGCATTTATTAACGATGTTTCTGAGCTGGATTAGGATATTGAGTCCTAGGTCCCCATCTTGTTCCTTGTTGCCATTTTGTAGCAATATCATTAGCTCTACACCAGTTCATGGCATTCATATTTTTTACTCCAATATCTCCACAAGGATCTTTATAAGAAGAAGTTAAATCTTCATATCCAAATTCTTTTCTAAACTTATCTAACTCTTCCATGTTTAATAATATCCACCTTGGACATTAACATAGAAACCGTTAGTTAAAGCAGTTGTTCCACTTACAGATGCGTATAAAGCTGTACCTGTTGGAAGAATTAAACCACGTGTTTTAGGTGACACTTCATTAAATTGTGTTCCGAAATTATCTCCTGAATGTGGAACTGGAGTATTAATAAAAGGAAGTTTTTCTTTTAAAGTCAAACTATAATTTTGATCATCAACAACTGCTTCTATATTCGCTATAAATAAAGGAAAGAATTGATTAACATTAGTAATGGTTCCCACATTTAATAGATAAAAACAAATGTCAACAGGAGTATAAACACTAACGTTACCTGTATCATTAATTGAATTATTAGCTGTAGCTGTAAAAGTTGTTGGAGTTACTGCAGTAGTTGTAATTGTTTGGTCAACTCCAGTACCTGATGTAAAATCACAATAAACTTTTTGACCTACTTTGAAATTATGGTTAGCAAGAGTAACAGTTAATATATTTCCTGCACCGCCTGAGCCATTATTTTGTGTATATGTTGCAGCACCTGCTCCTTGTGCATCTATAAATATAGCTACATCTTTAGTATAACGAATCCAGATTTCATCAATATATGCACCACTAATAGAACTATCTGATAATGCAGAATCTACATCAAAAACTTTAGTTGTATTACCAACAGCAGTAGGAATTAAACTTGTTGAAAAGAGTTGACCTGACGCAACTGTAACCAATGTACTTTCTGTTGCTGGTCTATCCAGCAGCATTGGTTGCTTATTCGTAGAAGTGGATGCCAATTTTTTGTTACCTTTACTATGATTTATTCTACTCTAATTAGATTTCTTCTTAACTTTTCTAAGCTTTTTCAAACGTTTTTTTTCTGTTTTCCAAAGTTTTAAATAGATTAATTCAGCAGAGGTATATAAATCAGGTTGTTGTAATGCCTTTTTAATTAGTTGTTTCTTTTTTAGCACGTGATTGAGAATTCTTTTCTTCTATTTTCGCTTTAGCTTTAGACAGTGCTTCTGAACGTTTAGATTCATCTGTCTCTGGTTTGTCTCCGTTCTCTTTTGATACTTTTTTCTTAAAATATTCAAGTAACTGAGGTGGCATTTTACCTTTAGCCATTAGAAAATATCCTATTTATATAACTATTTTAACGCATATTTTTATCGAGAAGATGTTGCTAGCATCATTCGCGTACCTATTGCCACATCAGCTGGACCAGGAAGAGCTTGTATAAACTCTGCACCTTCTCTTTCAAAACGATATCTGGCTTGTTCAGGATTTCGATAATTCGGGACATATAAATGTTGTGCTAAACGATCTGTTTCATATAAATATATTGTATTCCATGCTCGTAAAGTATCTTTGTAATCTGTTGTACTAACTGTACGGTCAACATCACCTGCAATATTTTCTCTTCTTCCTGCTGGGGTGTTCCAATTATTAACACTACCTGTCATATCAGTCCGCTTCTCAGCTTCATCACAACGGGTAATTTGTTCAGTTATTTTTGAATACCAGAAAGAATCTTGAATATTATCAAGAGCTTCTTCAAGTCTTGCAAGGTCGCCAGCAGGTATTGAGGTTTGGTTATAACCTAGATGCCAACGAATTTTAGACTTAAGAAAGCTATCAAGTTGCATTATTCAACGCGAATAAGATTCTCTTTAATTAATTCATCCCAATCAACACGCTTAATAGATTTAAGCTGTTCTAATTTGATGAACTTTTCACCAAGCATAGAACTTTGTAAGTCCTTAATATCCCTGGCTGTCTTTAATCCTACACCAGGCAACGCATCAGCTATCTGTCTTGCACTGGCAGTATTGACATTTAATCTAACATCAATTGGAAAAGTTTCTTTTTTTGTTGGTTTTGCTGGATTAACACCTTCTGCTTTTAATTGTTCTGTAAGACGTTCTTCTGTTTTAACTTGGTCACTTGTCGCATCTAAATGAGGAACTAATTCACTTTCTTCAACATAGAGAACTTCATCTTGCGAATCTATACACATTATGATTCCATCCCCATGTTGAGAAATTTTCTCGACAAGAGACCCAGTTGGCTTGTACTGGTAAAGCATTACTATCTAAATTGACTATTAGTACAATACCTTGATTAATCTTTAGAGCAATAAAAAAGACTAGCCATTAAGACTAGTCTTTCTTTTTTTAATCTATAAATCTAGATTACTCGTCGTTTCCACCTACTTGAGAAGCAAAGTCAATGAATTCTTGAATATCATTCCAAGATACATTGGTTGCAGGACGTAGATAGTTGACACGACCAAGAATATATCCAGCGCGTCCAGCGTCTGAATCAGCCTGACTGATGTATACACCATCACCAGATACAGAAGTATCAGTAATAGCGTCTACGTTGAAAACTTTCATCGTAGTATCTGCTGTCACTTTATACATCATTGAATTCGCAGCATCAGCGCGAGCAATGGTAGAAGTTACAGTTGTCCAGAAAGGTACATCACCTGTGGTTGTATCAGCAGCACCTTCTGCAAATGCAGAACTAGCTGCAGTAAGTGAAGAAGAAGCAGCAGCTAAACCATTGAGCTGTGCAGTTGGTACACCATAAGGTACAGCGCTGTTGGCTGGACCTAATAGTAGAAGCTCACCTGTAGTAGCGCCGAGACCAGCGGTTACAGGAGACGCAGGATATGTTGCTAGACCACCAGCAGGAATATCCTGACCGACAGCAATAGAAGCACCATAAATATATGCAGGACGAGCAGCACTTGCTTGAACGACCATGCTTGTACGATCATTCCTTACACGATCACCAGGACGACGATCAGGAGAAGGAATTATTAGATCAAAACTCTTATAAGAACCTTTATCAGCAGAAAGGTTTGAAACCTTTGCATAACCAATTAGTTCAAAAAGTTCTAATCCAGGCCAGCCATATACTCCTTCAGTGTTATAGGAGGATAGACGGTTAATTTGGTTGCCAGGATTAAGAATTGCCCCAGCATCAGCTTTGTAAGTTGCCATTTTAAGTTAATTACCTCCTATCAATATGTTTCAGTGATGGTGAAACCAACAGTGGTAAAGTCTTTGTTCAAGTTTGCGAAGCCAGCATAAAGCTGCCAGATCAAAATAATGAATCGTGAAAAGTCATCATTGTTATTGATTAAAACTTGAGCGTTAGGACCACCAATGCCGACACCAACAGACTGAGGTCCGAAGAAGAGGGCGGGAGGGGTGTCACGTGTCTGTGCACCGTTACCATCACCAATATCGACCGAAATGGTTTTACTAGGCATGTTGGTTGATTCGAAGAACCTTACACCTTCAAAGACGAAACCTGAAGGCATAACGGGTTCACCGCCAACAAACTGAGCTTGTCCATACTGGCCACCACCGTAAACGGCAGAGTTAGGAGACTGCGCACCCATTAGAGGGTTAGGCTGTCCCATACCAGGATAGCGAGCAACTTCACGGAAGCCGGAGTCGGCTCTCATGTCCTTCATGAAAGAAGGATCGGCAATACAACGATAGTAACCGTCGGCAAAGACAGGAACGTTACGCTTGCGAAGCCCTTTGACAACTTCTAGAAGGTCAGTTTTAACATTAAATTTGAAGCGCTCAGAAGCATACTGAGCTGCTGTATATGCAGGTAGCGAAGTACTAGTAGCCTTTGTAGGATTCTCAGGATAGTAGTAACCACCTTGAGTATCAGATGACTTACCACGAGACTCGGCCTTGAAGAGTTCATCAAGGAACACACGGTCACGCCAACGACGGTAATCATCCAAAAGGGTTAAACTACCTATTGACTGGTGGAACATGTTGAGGTTCCCTGTGTCAAGCAGCAAACGCTGCGCTGTCATCAAGGTCTCACGAGCAATCTTGAAAGTACTAGGAAGGTTCGTATTGTTTGGATCTGCAGGTCCGGTGTACTCACGAAGAGAAACCAGAACTTTGTCTTTAACAATAGAACGGCTATTAGCTGTACCTATCGTCTGGTCTTGAGTACGCTCACGACTGGTTTTAGTACCAGGAGCGCCAAAGAATCTGTAGCGATCAAGCTGAACAGTCTGACCAGGTTGTTTTGTAAAGTCATGGACTACGACGGGTTCAACCGCCATCTCCACGATATACGCTGGATGGGGACGGTAAAGTTCCGCACCCAGCAGTTTTGGGAAATCGTTATCAATAAACATTGTCTACTCAGCGTAAAGGTTTAGCTGATAGTTGAAGTTATAGTAACTTCAATAACAGACAAGCTGTTATCACTCCTGGAACAAAAAGCTCCATTAATAAATATTATAACAGTGACTTACTTATGTCGGTTATTAATTAGTTATTACCCAATCCAAGGATCAGGAGCACCTACTTGAACGTTATTCCAACCCAAAGCATTTTGTTGTTGGTTTGTTATACCTGCAGGATCCATTGAAGGATTCCATGTAGCAGCTAATTTTGATTCACCTGAAGGACCAGGAATTAAATTTCCTGTAGACCAAACATTGCTAGGTACAGTTCCTATTCTTGAATTAGGTTGAATAACTTGAGGCTGCATTGTAATAGCTTCTGAAGTTATTTCAGGATTAACTCTTGCTTGTTGTTGTGCAATCTCATTCTGTAAAGCTTGAGCTGCAAATAATTCTTTTACTTTTTGTGCTTTTGCTAAAGCAGCTTCGGGAGTGTTAGCCATAATTAAATATTACCTCCGTAAATTGTAGGATTATATCCTCCAGGCATTGGATTCACTGCTTTCACTAGACTTCTAATCGTATCTTGTCTAGCTTGTCTCCTTCTTAAATATTCTTCTATAGCTTTATCTTGAGGTGTAGTAGCTACTGGTATCACTTGATTAACCATATCACCTAAAATGCCAGATTCTTTATTTCTTCCACGTTCATGTCCTAATCCATACGCAGCTCCTGCTATAGGATTAGCGAATAGACCATAACCAAGAGTACCTCCTAATCCACTTCTAGTAGGATCTGCATATGCTGCTTTTTCACCATGCATAGCAGCTACTGGTATTGATCCTAGACCAACTCCTAACATTGCTGTTGGTACTGGATAAGCCTTTGCAACGGCTCCTAAACCAGCTCCTATTTGCCCTGCCATTCGTAATGTATTTGCAATTGACATAATATCTAATTCTATAAAAAAAGGGCAGTTGATTACTACCCTTTATTTTACATTTACTAAGTTTATCTTTATTCCATTACGAGCATCTTTTGTCTGAAGGTCTCAGGTGACTGAGCATTCAAATAACGCCATGCATTCTGTGGATCACGATCAGCTAAGTTGCCAAAGTTATTCCAGAATTCACCAGAATTCTCAGGAGCTTGAGGCTGTGGAGGAACTGGCATTTGAGGACGTTGGAACTGCTGTTGCTCAGCACGTGGTTGTGGAGCCTGTGCAGGTTGTCCAGTTTGTCCTACAGCTTGATAAGTAGGAGCTTGCTCTTCACGTACAGGATAAGGGCCATTAGGTCCAAAGAATTCACATGTGTAGTCAGCTAAAACATCAGGATTAGTCAGAATTGTTTCATAAGCTTTATGCTCATTAGACAACTCTTTAAGTAAACCGACTGATTCTTGTAGTTGACCGTCTGTATGAATAAGATGATCTTCTATTTGACAAGAATAGTTGTTAAGAACAGCTGCAGCATCAGGACCGAAATGGTCAATGACTTCAAGACTTTCTGGACTTACTCCGTTTGCGAGGAGCTGTTCCTGGCTGATCTCCTGTGAAGGTTGGGAATAGCCGTTGTAGTAATCCTGGTTGTTCCCTATCCCAGGCTGCGAGATCAGCTGACCCTGGTTGTTGTACTGGGTTGCTTGCGGGGAACTGTAATTGGGCTGAACGGTTTCCGAGATCTGACTTGATGGTTGACCCTGGAAGGGGAGCTGGACTGGTGAACTCAGGAGTCCCACTACTTTGTTGAACGCCTCCCTGTAAGGATTGTCCTGTCCCTGCGGTGCTACCGAGGGGGCTGCCTGGGGGTAAGACTGAGTAGGGCTGTATTGTGGTTGAACCGCCCCCATCTGGGCCTGCATTTGAGGTGCTGGCGCTACGCTGGTTGTCTGCGGTGCCACCCATTGTGGGGCTGTCGACACCACCTGTGGAGCCTGTGAGGCTATTGTTGCCACGGGACCCGCCGCGTAATTGCTCGGCTGGGTCGGGGATGTCTGGGGTGCCGATTGGGTCGGCTGAGCGATAACGTCCGGCATAGGTTACTTCCTTTTGTAAACTTTCAAGTGTTCGATATAAAAATGGGGTGAGATCGAGTCTCGGATCTGCAGACATCGGAAGGTCCGGCTGCTGCGGATGTGGTGTCCGCATTTCTTGATTAATTAAATCAATAAATGTGGAATATGCCCTTTGTACTTGACCTACCATTCTAAACGGAAAACCAGATAACATTGCTGCTATCTCATCATCAGTTTTAGAAGGGAATAAGTACTTCAGTGCTTCTATACTATCTACCCCTAATTCTTGTAGGTTTCTTATAAACATAGATTGATTGAGCTTATCTTGTGCTGTGTCTTCATAAACAGGCCCCATCCATCTCCATGCAACTGATCTAACCCCATCTGGTGCAAGCCCTAACACTCCTTCAGGAATCTCTTTTGTCTCTTCAGCTTTAGTAATTGCAGCATCTAATTTATCTTCATATTTTAATTTCTGCTTCTCATACTTATTTAATGCTTCAGGTGAATCATCTTCAGGAGCTTCAGGATATTTAATTCCGCTGGCTTGTGCCATTGTCTTACGGAAGATTTGTTCTTCCTGGAATATCATTAACTCGAAGCATTTACAGATTCCATAGTTATATAATTGCAAGCATTTTTTCTTAGCTGTAGCGCTAACACGTCCGTATGCAGATTTAATTTCAGTTGCTGTTACATTCTGAACAGAAAGATCATCGATACCACCAAGAGCTAATCTTATCTCTGAACGCAACTGTTCTGCATACCGTGCTTGATCGGTACTAACTGCATTAGGAGTAATAAAACCAACACGATCAGTAGGTTCTAAATTTGCAATAACTCTAGGTACACGCATACCTCCACCAGGGCTACCTATATATCCTGCAGGATTTCGAGTTACAGGATCTTGCTTATAAGTTGATTGAAGAATACTGAGATCAGAAGTAAATCCAGATTGGCTAGAAATACTAGGTCTTTGTGGAGGATTATCATTGTTGCTTTCAACAATGTCTTGCTTAGGTCGAGAAGAAAGTAAAGTAGGATTTCCGAAGAAAGATAAATTTGCTCTAATATTTTTAACCATCTCATCATGGGCAACAATCTGATTGGCTATCCAATCAAAATCACCTCGTCCATCTGTTCCAAAAGCATCTGGATTATTAAAGACTTCTACACAAGGAATAAATTGAAGTGTATTAATAGTCTCTGTTTTATTTAATGTACTAAATTCTTGAGGTGTATCGAAACTAAGTTCTTGCTCACTATGCATTTCTTCAATCGTGTCAATTGTGATACGAAGACGCATATAACGTTTATTAGTTCCAATACCTACTTGTGTATTGGTAAAACCTTTTGAAGCCTTAACTTTATATGGATAGATAATAATAACTTCTTCTAAGTTACCTTCAGGAGAATAATAACTGCGGTAAGAATCTTTATCAAACCAATAAATACGATAAGTTTTTTCTGTTGGACGAATATAGAATAAACCTTTTCCCCAAGCGAGGAATTTATCCCAAATAGCATCGAGACGTGCATCTAATTGATTGAATTTAATAACTTGTTGAATAAAATCAAAACGCTGTGTTCCGAAATTATCTTGCTCTGGATAAAACTCAACACCCTGTCTAATCCCAAACATTTTCATTTGGGCTAGATGAGCATTAATCAACATCGTGTCAGCTCCTCCGGTACTGTCACGGTTAATTGCTGCATCCAGCATTGATTTAAAAGCAGAATTAGTTACGCTCATCAGTTACTTCTTTTTTTCTATTATGACTCAACCACATAACCTGCAGCGATTCGTTTGAAATTCAAACATTCATCATCAGCTTCAACTTCAAACCTTTCACCAGGTCGGAGTCCAAGATCATGACATAATTCATCTGGTAGATTGATGATGGCTGAACCATAAGCATCTTGCTCAAGTTCAATACCTTCGTAATAAAAATGAGAGGACATGTTGGGTACTTTTAATAGTCTAATTGCGTCAATACTCTAACTCTAGTTTTCCTCTAGACATTAATCCATTGCAAAGCCATACCAACGCATCTACACAGTCATCATGGGAACTAACTCCAAAATTTACAATTTCATCTGTTAAAGCTTGGAATTTGCGATACTTGTTAAAGCGGATTTTATGACGTTCGAATAATCCCATAATACCTCTAAAACGTGCAACTTTATCTCCACGAAAACCTTTTACTGGATGCCATAAAAGATTGTGCAGGCCTTGTTCTTCAAGACATATACGTTTAAAATCAGCTTCTAAAGAAGCTTGATATGCAACAGCTTCTGACCAAATATCAACAGTACTTCCTGTAGGAAAATAAACATCTTTATTTCTATCATGGTCTTTATGAACAACCCCCCATTCATACATCATTTCCATAATGGCTTCTAATTTTTCGACGTTACCCATAATCCTTAAACGTTTACAATCAATAATATAAATTTTGTCGCCAACACGACCACCCATAACAAAAGCTGTATAATCATTTCTTTCACGTATTCCTGCAGATAAATCAACTCCTACTCCTAAACATTCAAATTCAGTAGGAATTTGTCCTTTGATAATAAGATCTGGTGAAATAGACATCTCACTAGTTCTAACAATTTGATTTTGATATTGAAAACTAAAACTAATGGGTGCTTGTCTTCTTCTATCTTTTAAATAATCTAAAGACCACATTTTTGGCCAATAAGATTTCTCATCTCCATGCTCATCTAGTGTTACTGCAGATTGAACAATCTGGATCCAATCATTATCAGGAATAAAAGTTGTCTGATGAATGTCATCATGACGAAAACGTGTCCCAAGACATATAGCTCTTCCACCTTCAAACATTGTTGGGACAATAACTGAGTTCCAGTTATCCTCCATTGCTACTCGTATATCTCTATTTTTAATATCATCAGCAGATTTAATTGCGTCATCAATAATACAAAGATGAGAACGTTTCGAAGTCACTGCACCTTTTAATCCTGCACAACATAAACTAAATTCTTCTTCACCTGTAGATCTTATTCCTGCGAACTTCCAATCAATACTCCAATATTCATTGGAATTAATTCCTTTAGCAATTTTTACTGTAGGAAAGATTTCTCTATAAATCTTACTATCTTCAATAATTCGTTTTATTGCTGCACTTTTAGGACGAGCTACATCAACAGTATAAGAAATATAGAGGATCTTTAGGGGTTTGCGATGGAGAGCATGTATCCCAATCGCCCATGCAGTAAATAAACCAAGTACGGTTGATTTAGCAGAGCCTCGTGGAGCAAGAATATCAACGTTAGGTCCCGCAATTGAAATTAAACATTCACTATCTTCATGAGTATACAGGTGCTCATGCCATAATTCCATATGTTCTGCAGGAGGTTTATCTCCTACAACATCACAAAAATATGCAAAATTGGTACGTGCTTTATCAATATCAATAGTTGAAGTTTTTTTAACAACTTGTTGTTTTGCAGCTGCACGTGCAGTTCTGCGATAAACCGAATAAATACTGGTTCCTGCCATCCATTAACATTACCTTACTAAACTCTAAGATTCTTCTTGTAAAATTTTTGTCCAAACTCCCATTGTGGCTTCTTGTAAGGGTCCTTCTATTGGATCATCTCTAAAGATCAAAAGAATCTCTCTTAAAGCTCGATCTGCACCTGCAAGAATTAAACCTTGTTTATCAATCAAATGTTTTTCATCATTTAGTTGTTTTATAGCGCCACGTAATTCTTTTTGTAACATAGCAATTCGTGCTGCTCCCATATCTTGTTTAACCATTCCAAGATCAATGCCATCTCTTAATTTAGAAATGTCTTGCTGCATTGCATCTATTTCTACTTCAAGAATAGAATTAAAATTTCGTTTTTTAAATTGATCTATAGACCATTCACTACAAGTAGAAATTGAACCTTTATAGCCTAAAAATCTGGCATAAAGATACATCTGAATAGGAGAATTTGTTTGTTTACAGAAGGTTAAGTATGTTTCTTTGTCTTTAGAAGGGAGGTTACTTAACCACTCATTCATGATCGATAGGCGCTTCGAGACTGATCATAATCTCTATTCTCTTTAAATCGTCTAAAGAGTTCTTGTTGTTGTGATGTTTTTCTTGTTTCTTCAGCACCTCTACTAATTGTTGCACGTTCTTCTTGACCTCTCATTCCAATTTGTCTTTCTTGTCCTGACAATAATTGCCCTTGTGTTAATCGTTCTTCTCCACCTCTAAGACCAATTTGACGTTCTTGCCCTGCTAAGAGTTGAGATTGCGTCAATCTTTGTTCTGTGCCAGTAGCTGCAATTCCTTTACGTTGTTCTGTACCTCTAGCTCCAATTGCTCTTCGTTCTTCTGTACCTCTTAAACCAATCTGACGTTCCTGTCCTGCGAGGAGCTGTGCTTGAGTTAGACGATCTTGTCTTCCTACAGTCCTCATCCCTTTACGTTGTTGTTTTCCTTGTACTCTGTATCCTTTACGTGCTTCTCTACCTTCTGTTCTGGCTAATCGTCTATTCTCTTGTCCTGTAACTTTAATTCCTAAACGATTCTCTGAACCTTGTGCTTGATAACGACGTATATCTTGTGATGCAAAATGTGATTCATTAGCACGATCTAATCTTGCAGATTCCTGCATATTGCGTCGAGTTTGATGACCCGAATATTTCATCAACTTTCGTTGATTCTTATACGAATACGTCTTTACTTTATGTGTTTCAGGTGGTGGCGGGGCTGGTGTATAAACAGTCCTTGGGGAGGGCGCACGTTTCTTTTTCCCCATAATTAATATCTATTTGAAACTATTATTTTAATTTTACTTCAAGTAATTTTTAACCACGTCCGACTCTTCTTTGTGCGCCATGTGACATAGCTTGTCCTGCTGCAGCTGCTGCTTGTGCCATTGCTATTTGTTCATTTGAGAATGCATCAGATGCCAGTTTTCTTTGAGCTTGTGCAACACGTGGAGATGCTTTCTCATAACCAAGACTTGCATCTAAATTCATCTGTGTACGAGCACGTGCAAGTTCTAATGATCGTTGTGCTAATTGATCGATCATTCCTACTTCGTGTTGTCTTTGTAAACCTAATGATTGCTTCAAACGTTCTGTATCTCTAAGATATTTTTCTTTTTCATCTTGTTTTGATATTAATTTTTCTTTAGCAGCTTTTTTATCTGCTGTAAATTCAGGATTAATTTCAGCTTCTACGAATTTTCCACCGAATCCTGTTTTTGGATCGACTTTTGAATAAGCCCAACTACCATCAGGTTGTTGTATGTTTACTCCTCCTTGTTTATCTAAATCTGTTTTTTGTCCCGTGATTGCATCTCCTATTCCTGCAAACCATGCACCTAATCCTGTAGGTGCGTCTTTTGCAACAATAATTCCTTTTCTTCCTTTTTGTCCAGGTGTTAAAACTGTTAAATCTTCTGGATTAAGATATTTTTGTTCACCATATACTCCTACTTCTTGTGGATTAACATTTACTTGAGAAGTAGGACTTACTACAACATTTCTTTGACCTGTGCTTGTATTTGTTCCACTCGCAGGAGTAGCTGGAATAATTTTTACATTAGTAGGCTGAACATTTACAGGTTGTTGATTCGTACCATAAAATTGACCTTGATGTTGATCAAGCATATAACGATTTCTAAATTGATCTGTTTGTTCAGAATGTGGAACTATTCTATGTCTAAGAAAATCTAATCCTGCATCAAGAAGATCACTTGAGTTACTAGAGCCAGAAAAATCGTACATATCTGATTACCTATATTGATATTGTTGAGCAAGAATTTGATTCATCCCTGCTAAGCCTCTTTGACCTAATTCTTGTGCACCTCTTTGACCTTGCTGAATTAATTGAGCACCTGTAGCAATATTTTGTCTTTCTCTAGCTGCTACTAATTGCCTCATTAATTCATCTTTAGAAATTTGAGTACGCCATTTATATTGCTGTGCACCAAATTTATCAAGTGCTTCAAGTTGGTCTTGGATTCTTTGCTGTTCTAAAGTACGGCTACCTTGAATACCTCCCCAAGGCTTTTGCATATCCCAAACGTTAGGACCACTTGCAGTTCCTCCTGGTGTAGCGCCTCCAGCACCTGGACCTCCAACAAGTTCTCCAGCTGCGCCTCCAACTAAAGTAGGAACACCTAAACCTGTTCCCAAAAGTGCTGCTTGGTTTCCTATTCCTGTAGATGTAATTCTATGTGCTAAAGGAACTCCTGATTTTACTAAACTAGGCATAAGTTTTGATCCCAATGCAGCACCTGCCATTCTTAATCCTCTAGGAGTTACTGCGCCTAAAGCAGCACCTGTTACTGCACCTCCTAAACCACCTCTTCTATATCCTTCGATGGCTCCTAATGTTCCACCTATAGCCGGAAGCCAAAATGCCATAATTTAATACCTTACGTCCTTAAGATTTATCATCCTATCTAATATTTTACAGCTACTATTTTTAATCATTAAACTATCCCTCCAACAGTTTCACCAATTTGTGACCCTAGTACACCACCTGCGCCTGGAGCAATAACATTTCCAATAATTCCTCCTGCAAGTTTTCCTACAGCTCCGCCCCAGCCCTTACTACCTTTCATTCCTGCAACGGTGAATGGTGCATACTCACCTGGAGTCATAACAGCACCTACACCAGGTAATGTGGCCCCTGATCCACCAAATCCTTTACCTGTACCAGTTACTCCTCCTCCCATTCCTTCATCTTCTTCTTGGTTAGAACCAAATATTTTACCCGCTGCACTTAATGTTCGTTTTAAAATTTCTCTATTTTTTGCACTAGATAAGAATCCACCTCTTTTCCTGCCGCCAGGCCATGTGTC
>Ga0098044_1000034_pt1 | contig 75938 bp, 67 predicted proteins | sample 10_taG_FD_75053 | JGI IMG/M metagenome (GOLD analysis project Ga0098044, IMG submission 75053) | Marine viral communities from the Subarctic Pacific Ocean - 10_ETSP_OMZ_AT15264 metaG | ecosystem: Environmental > Aquatic > Marine > Oceanic | place: Pacific Ocean | collected 2015-01-16 | reverse complement strand
GGCTGACACACTGGCAAGCCATGGCTTTCTGCCACAGCTTTAACCGGCGTGGGCTTGAGTTTTTTGCCGCGGCCGGTAGCTCGGTCAGGTTGTGTATAAACCGCACAGACCTGATGGCCAGCACTGAGCAGTGCTTCCAGATGCTGAGCCGCAAAATCAGGCGTGCCGGCGAAAATAAGTCGGAGCGAATTTGCCATTTAAGCGGTTGCAGCCATTTTTTGAGCTTTAACAAGTTTGCTGCGTATACGCTGGCGCTTGAGGTTGCTTAGATAATCCACAAACAGCTTGCCATCCAGGTGATCTTTTTCATGCTGAATACAGGTGGCCAGCAAATCATCACAGACAAGTTCGAAAGGCTCACCATCACGGTTCAGAGCTTTGACGCGAACCTGGCTGGGACGGCTGACCGTTTCGTAATAACCGGGTACAGACAGGCAGCCTTCATCATATTCAGCTAACTCGGGATCGAGGACTTCAATCTCAGGGTTGATGAAAACCTGCGGTTCATCCTGGTTCTCACTGATGTCAATCACGATGATTTGCTGATGAACATTGACCTGTGTAGCTGCCAGCCCAATACCAGGTGCAGCATACATGGTCTCGAACATGTCATCGATCAGTTCGCGCAATGCATCATCCACCGTTTCAACCGGTTTGGCGACCGTGCGTAAGCGCGGATCTGGGAACTCAAGTATTTCCAATTTCGCCATGAAGGCCTCCAGGTACTTCGTGTCTCGACAAGCCGCTTTTCAGCAAAGCCGACCGGCTTGTGCCATAACTAGCAAAAGCCCCGGTCTGGCGAAGACACTTCCAACTCAGTTTGATGACCGGATTATAGCACAAAGCTTGCGATGTCTTGGCGCAATGCGGTGTTGGCAGAGAACACAAATCAGGATAGCGGATTATCAGGAATGCCAATGAGCGAGATGCAAAAAGCAGACAAACCGTTTGAAACAAATACCCCACTCACAAAAGATGTGTTGAGAAATTGGTTATGGCCACTGCTTTGCCCTGGTGTAAGTTATCGTCAGTACTGGAAATTACTGTGCCAGCTGGGTTCTCCTGATTTTTTGCAAGACTTGCAAAAAGAAGATGCCGAGAGAATGCAAATTGATGCAGAAATCGTGGCGAGTTTACAGCCTGAAGCAGCGGTGCGTAATGAGCTGGAAGCGGAAATAGAGACGTCATATCGATGGCTGGCCTCTGCCAGCCATCATCATGTGATTCTTGCCGGGGATAACCATTACCCCGAGCTGTTGCGTGAAATAGCAGATCCTCCTCCCCTGTTATTTGCTGCTGGAAATTTATCGGCGCTGAACATGCCTTCTGTTGCCTTGGTCGGAAGTCGGGGCTGCACACCCTACGGGTCAAAAATAACACGCCGACTGGCAATGGAAATCTCTGATGCGGGTTTTGTCATCACCAGTGGCCTGGCTCTTGGTGTTGACTCGGTCGCGCACCGAAGTTGTGTCGATCGAAACAGGCCCACAATTGCTATTCTGGGTAGCGGCCTGGCGAACATTTATCCGGCAGCGAATTTTACCCTGGCAAAACATATCATCGATAAAGGGGGGCTGGTGCTGTCGGAGTTTCCGTTATCGGCCGGTCCGGCAAAATACCGCTTTCCTCAGCGCAATCGCCTCATCAGTGGTTTGAGTCTGGCAACCTGTGTGGTTGAAGCCAGCTTGAGAAGTGGCTCATTAATCACAGCCCGGCTGGCGCTGGAGCAAAACCGTCTGGTGTTTGCTGTGCCGGGTTCTGTTGATAGTCAAAACAGCCGTGGATGTCATCGGCTCTTGCGTGAAGGTGCTGCTGTAGCGGAAAATGCCGCCGACATTAAGGAACCGTTGGCGCCCTTGATCCAGGGCCAGCTCGATTTGTTGCATGATAAACAGCAGGAAAATGAAACAGTACACACCAGTGCAGCCAAGCTGAATGCGCAAGAGGATGAGATAATGCATTGCGTAGAAGCGGGGCCAATAGATACAGATTCGCTGTTGCGAAGTACCGGGCTAACGGTGTCAAAGCTTCAGCAAAACCTGGCCAGGCTGGAACTGAAAGGACTTTTGATTCTTCACAATGGACAATGGTTTCGTCGTGATTGACAGCGAGCCACTGAGCAACGCGGAAGCCGCGGCTCCGGGGAAACTGAGATAGAGAAATGGATAGGTTTAAGGTAAAAAAAGCAGCCCGCGCCATTCGCAGTGGAGGTGTTATTGCCTACCCCACTGAGGCCGTTTGGGGCCTTGGCTGTGACCCCTGGAACGAACAAGCCTGTTCAGATCTGATGCAGGTCAAACAACGTCCATCAGAAAAAGGTATGATCCTGATTGCCGGTTCTATGGCTCAGTTTGGTTCGTTACTGACAACCTTGACGCCGGAAACACAGCAACTGCTCCAGCAGGGGTGGGCCAATAGTAAACAGCAAGGTGCCGTGACTTACCTGGTGCCCGATGAGCACAACCTGGTACCTAAATGGATTAAGGGCAGTCATCAACAGGTTGCGATTAGAGTGAGTCATCACTATCTGGTTAAGCAGCTATGTGAAGCGCTTAACATGCCGATCGTGTCGACTTCTGCCAACCTGGCAGGACGCCCGGCGGCTCGATCCAGGTTGCAGGTTGAAAAACACCTGGGCCAGAACATTGATTATATTTTGCCTGGCCGCTTGGGTGGCGCCAGGCAACCATCACGTATTATTGACTTGTTAAGTGGGCAGGTCAGGAGGTAAAAGCATGGCGAACGTGGACGCAAACGCCGTCAAAGAGTATTTGCTCGATCTGCAGAACCGGATCTGCGAGGGGCTGCAAAGAGTGGACGGAAGTGGTGACTTTCACGAAGACGCCTGGCAGCGCGAGCGTGGTGGCAGCGGTATCAGCCGAGTGCTTAGCGACGGTGCCGTGATAGAAAAAGGCGGCGTTAATTTTTCACATGTGTTTGGTGATCAGTTACCCCCGTCTGCCTCAGCCAGCCGGCCAGAGCTGGCAGGGCGCCGCTTTCAGGCCATGGGGGTGTCTCTGGTTATTCATCCGGACAACCCTTTTGCTCCTACCTCACATGCGAATTTTCGCTTCTTTATTGCCGAGTCAGACACAGAGGCGCCGGTCTGGTGGTTTGGTGGTGGCTATGATTTAACCCCCTACTATGGCAATGACGAGGATTGTCGTCACTGGCACCAAACCGCTAAAGCCGCCTGTGATGGCCACGATGCCAGCCTCTATCCGAAGTTCAAAAAAGCCTGTGATGACTATTTTTATTTACCACACCGGAAAGAACCTCGGGGTATCGGCGGGCTTTTCTTCGATGATTTTAATAAGCTGCCTTTTGCAGACAGTTTTGCTTTGGTGCGTGATATTGCTGATAGCTACCTGGATGCCTACATACCGATTCTTCAGGCGAGAAAGGAAGAAAGTTTCACTGAGGCACAGAAAAAGTTTCAACGTTATCGGCGTGGTCGATATGTCGAATTCAATCTGGTTTATGACCGGGGCACCCTGTTTGGCCTGCAGTCGGGGCTGGGCCGCATCGAGTCCATCCTGATGTCGCTACCGCCTGAAGTGCGCTGGGAATATGACTGGCAACCTGAACCGGGCACTGAGGAAGCGAAGCTCTATGAACATTACCTGGCTGCCAGAGACTGGGTTTAGATTTAATTAGAGGTTCCTCACTATGCACAAAGACCGTTATGCAGTGACTGGCTATCCGGTATCACACAGCCAGTCGCCAATGATTCATGGTCATTTTGCCAGTCAAACCGGAGAAGCGGTTGATTACCAGAAACTGCCTTTGCATCCGGATGAATTTGAGAGTGGGGTAAAGCAATTCTTTAGCCAGGGTGGCAAAGGGTTGAATGTCACGGTGCCGCACAAAGAGTCGGCCTGGCAAATGGCAGCCATCCATGCACCTGCTGCCGAACGTGCTGGCGCAGTGAACACGCTCTATCTCAACCAGGAAGGAGAACTGGTCGGTGACAATACCGATGGCGTTGGGATGGTCAGAGACATAGAGCACAATCATGGCGGTAACCTGAAAGGTGCCAACCTGTTAGTGCTGGGCGCTGGCGGTGCGGTGCGCGGTGTTTTGCCGGTACTGATCGCGGCTCAACCTGCCAGCATTGTTATCGCTAACCGAACGCTGGCACGAGCGGAAGCACTGGCTGAGCTTTTTGCAGACCTCTTCCCCATCACTGTGCTGAGTTACCAGCAACTGGATTCCGCATTCTCGCGTGCACCGGAGTGGATCATAAACGGAACAGCAGCAGGGCTGTCCGGTGAGATGCCTGAGTTGCCAGATACGCTGGTTGATCAGCACACCGCCTGTTATGACATGGTGTATGCACCCGGGGGAACAGTCTTTCAGCGCTGGGCGGAGAGTCTGGGCGCGAACAAATCACTGGACGGCACTGGGATGCTGGTCGAACAGGCTGCTGAATCTTTTCGTATCTGGCGAGGCAAGATGCCGGACACAAAGCCGGTTATTGCCGAACTCCAGAAGGCACTATTTCAGTCCTCCGCTAAATAACGATCTTTCAGCTCCCGGTACTTGTTAGCTGTATAAGCGAAGAACTGCTTCTCTTCATCGCTCAGTTCACGGATCTGTTTTACCGGGGAGCCCATGTACAGGTAACCACTTTGCAGCCGCTTGCCGGGTGGTACCAGGCTGCCACCACCGATAACCACCTCTGATTCGACCACTGCCCCGTCCATAATGGTGCTGCCCATGCCAACCAGTACCCGGTCGTGGACAGTGCAGCCGTGAAGCATCACTTTGTGACCCACCGTGACATCATCGCCGATCAGGCAGGGAAATCCGCCGGGGTTAAATGGCCCGTCGTGGGTGACGTGAAGCACGGAACCGTCCTGAATATTGGTTCTGGCGCCGATACGTATGCGGTGAATGTCACCTCGTATGACCGTTAACGGCCAGACTGAGGCATCTTCTCCCAGAGTCACATCGCCAATAACCACTGCGGTACTGTCAACAAATACACGTTGAGCAATTTTCGGTGATATGTCGCCAAATGGTCTGATATTCATAAATATTTATCTCTTGTTTAGATAACGTCTTCTGTCTTCAATGCTCAGGGCACATTTAGCGGCAGCGCTAAGCAGTGCTATGATGACTGTCTTTGAGCCAGGTTCATGACAGGAGTCAATCATGACGCAGAACGCCAGCAACCCTTTACTACAGTTTGATCGATTACCGGACTTCGGGGCAATACGTGCTGAACATATTCAACCGGCAATTACAGAGGTGTTGGCTGACAACAACGCGCAATTGGACAAGCTTATTGCAGACCTGAATGGCAAATCGCCGGATTGGGAAAACCTCATGGACGGGCTTGATGATATGGAAGACCGCCTGAGCAAAGTGTGGTCTACCGCAAGTCATCTTAATGGTGTCTGCAATACACCGGAAATTCGTGATGCCTATAATGGCTGCCAGCCAATGATTACGGAATATTATGCCGGGTTGGGTCAGAATCGCGCGCTCTTCGAATTGGTCACTCAGTTGTCTGAGCGTGCGGATGAATTGGCGTTGACGCGTTCGCAACGAAAAATTTTGCGGGACATGCTGCTTGAGTTCGAGCTGGCCGGCGTTAGTCTGAGTGCAGAGCAGCAGCCCCGATTCACTGAAATTCAGACCCGCCTGAGCGACCTGTCGAACCGTTTTGGTAATAATGTTCTGGATGCAACAACAGGCTGGTCACACCTTATTAAGAGCGAAGATGAGCTGGCCGGCGTGCCGGCTCTGACGATTCAGGCTGCCAAGGAGGCTGCAGAACGTAAATCTCAGCAGGGCTATTTGTTGACCCTGGATTTCCCCTGTTATTTTGCGGTCATGAGCTATGCCGATAATGCTGCACTGCGGGAAACGATGTATCGGGCATTTACCAGTCGTGCCGCCAATACGGAAGATAGCGCAAAAGATAACTCCGGCATTATTAAAGAAATTCTGGCACTGCGCGAAGAGATGGCTGACATCCTTGGTTACCCGAATTACGCAGCCGTTTCGGTGGCCACTAAAATGGCCAGATCTGTGGCCGACGTGAACCACTTCCTGGATGACCTGATCAAACACAGCCGCCCCGCTGCCGAGAAAGAATTTGCTGAGCTCCAGGCATTTGCCCGGGATGTTCATGCTGTCAGTTCGATTCAGGCCTGGGATGTGCCCTATTACAGTGAAAAACTGAGGAAGCAGGACTTTGACCTGTCGCAGGAAGAGTTGAGGCCCTGGTTTCCCCTGGCCAAGGTACAGCAGGGAATGTTCGCGATTGTCGAGACTTTGTATGGTATTTCCATCGAACGGGATCGGACAGCGTCGGTCTGGCATGAAGATGTCGAGTTCTACAATATTCGCCGTGATGGAGAACTGGTAGCGCGTTTTTACCTGGATCTGTTTACCCGGGAAGGAAAGCGAGGGGGTGCCTGGATGGCAGATTGCCGCAGTCGTCGATTGACAACGACTAACGGACAACCTGTCAGTCAGCAAATTCCGGTGGCTTATCTGGTTTGCAACTTTGCACCCCCGACCTGCGATAAACCTGCCCTGCTGACTCATAATGATGTCACGACGCTGTTTCATGAGTTTGGTCATGGTCTGCACCACATGCTGACTCAGGAGAACTACCTGCGCTGTTCAGGCATTGCCGGTGTAGCCTGGGATGCCGTGGAGCTACCCAGTCAGTTGATGGAAAACTGGTGCTGGGACAATGAGTCGCTGGGTCTGATATCAGGGCACTACGAGACGGGTGAACCATTACCACAGACATTACTGGATAAAATGCAGGCAGCCAAAAACTTCCAGGCCGGCATGAAAAGTGTTCGCCAACTGGAGTTCGCACTGTTTGACTTCCAATTGCACCAAACACAGATTGCTGACAACCAGCAAGATGTTGTCAGATCCGTCATGCAGGGAGCGAGAGATAAGGCTGCTGTTTACCCGGTGCCGGATGAGAATCGTTTCGAGAACAGCTTTTCGCACATTTTTGCGGGTGGTTATGCGGCAGGTTATTACAGTTATAAGTGGGCAGAAGTGCTTTCGGCAGATGTGTTCAGCCAGTTTCAGGCAAATGGAGTGCTTGATTCAGGCACGGGCCAGGCATTTCTTGACAAAATATTGTCAAAAGGTGGCGGTGAAGATGCGCTGACACTCTTTGTTGATTTTATGGGTCGCGAGCCTGATATGACTGCATTGCTGCGACAAGACGGTTTGGAAAAGCACTGAAACTAAAGTAAAAATTGATTTGTCGCAGAAAATTGCTGGTCGGTTAACAGTAGACTGGCAGCGAGCTAGAGGTCCGGTCTGGTGTTTCTCTGAATATCAGGGAGCCAAATAAGGCCGGATTTCATGGTAATTTAATAAAATATTTTTTATAATGCTCGGCGCTTTACATTGCATCCGAAAGTCCTGCCCCAACAAAACCAGCCTTGGTCAGATGCCATCTAAGGGCAGATGGTGAAACTGACAACTTCGGGCTGAGGGTCAATCATATCGCGAGTAATTAAAGCGTCTCATAACAAAAATATAACTCAAACGTTGTAAAAACAGCCTTTTCTTATTATTACGGAGACACGGCGAATGTTGTCCAAAGCAAAGCTGTGGTTAAGCCTTGCCGTCGGCACTCTACTTATGTGGAGCACTGGCGCGCATGCAGCCTGGGAATTGAACATGCCCAGGGGCGTAACCCAAATCAGTCGAGACACCTACGACCTGCATATGACAATTTTCTGGTGGATGATTGCCATCGGAGTAGTTGTATTCGGTGTTCTGTTATGGTCTATCATTAATCATCGCAAATCCAAGGGAGCCAAACCGGCCTCTTTCCACGAAAGCACAAAAGTGGAAATAGTCTGGACACTGATTCCTTTCCTGATTCTGATTGCGATGGCGGTTCCTGCGACCCGCGTTTTGACCGCAGCCTACGATGCTTCTGCATCAGATCTGGACATTCAGATTACGGGTTATCAGTGGCGCTGGGAATATAGTTACCTCCCACAAAGCGCAGATGAAGAAGAAGTCTCCTTCTTCAGCACACTGGCAACCTCCCGTGAAGAAATCAGCAACAGCATGGAAAAAGGTGAAAACTACCTGCTGGAAGTTGATAACCCTCTCGTTATTCCTACCGACCGTAAAGTCCGTTTCCTGATGACCTCAGCGGATGTACTGCACGCCTGGTGGGTGCCTGAATTCGCCGTCAAGAAAGACAACGTACCGGGTTTCATCAACGAATCCTGGGTGATTGTTGAAGAGCCTGGCGTTTACCGCGGCCAATGTGCCGAGCTGTGTGGTATGGACCACGGCTTTATGCCAATTGAAGTTCATGCTTTGGAACCAGCTGAGTACGATGAGTGGTATGCCGAGCAGCAACAGCTGGCACTTGCCGAGCAAGAGCTGGCAAACGCTGAACTGAGCATGGATGATGCCATGGCTCAGGGTGAAGAAATTTACACGGCTAGCTGTATTGCCTGCCACCAGGCTGGTGGCGCCGGTATGCCGCCGGTCTTCCCTGCCCTGGCAGGTAGCGAAAAAGCAACTGGCGATGTCCAGGTCACCATCGACACACTGGTCAATGGGGTTCCGGGCACGGCAATGGCAGCATTTGGCCGCCAATTCAATGCCGTTGAGCTTGCATCCATTATTACTTATGTCCGAAATGCGTTTGGCAATGAAACAGGTGATCTGGTGCAACCCGCTGATGTCAACGCAATCATTGAAGGGGGACAGTAACCGTCATGAGTACGAGCAGCGCTGCACTCGACCATTCACACGATGATCACCATCACGGACCAGCTAAAGGCTTTTCCCGTTGGTTGTTCACGACCAACCACAAAGACATCGGTTCGATGTACCTGTGGTTCAGTTTTGCCATGTTCCTGCTGGGCGGTACCTTCGCTCTGGTAATTCGTGCAGAACTATTCCAGCCAGGCCTGCAGTTTGTAGAGCCTAACTTCTTCAACCAGATGACCACCATGCACGGCTTGGTGATGGTCTTTGGTGCGGTGATGCCAGCCTTTGTCGGTCTGGCTAACTGGATGATTCCATTGATGATCGGCGCGCCGGATATGGCCCTGCCACGTATGAACAACTGGAGCTTCTGGATTCTGCCATTTGCATTCGCATTGATGGTTTCCACTCTGTTCATGGAAGGTGGCGGTCCCAACTTCGGTTGGACATTCTACGCGCCGCTGTCGACAACCTATGCGCCGTCGTCAGTGACTTACTTTATCTTTGCTGTCCATATCATGGGTGCGTCTTCCATTATGGGTGCGATCAACGTTATCGCAACCATTCTGAACATGCGTGCACCGGGTATGACACTGATGAAAATGCCACTGTTCGTCTGGACATGGTTGATCACAGCTTACCTGCTGATCGCGGTGATGCCAGTACTGGCAGGCGTGGTTACCATGATGCTGTTCGACATTCACTTCGGCACCAGTTTCTTCAACGCCGCTGGTGGCGGTGACCCAGTATTGTTCCAGCACTTGTTCTGGTTCTTCGGTCACCCGGAAGTTTACATCATGATCCTGCCAGCATTTGGTGTGGTTTCTGCGATCATCCCTACATTCGCACGCAAGCGTCTGTTCGGTTATGACTCCATGGTGTATGCAACCGCATCTATCGCATTCCTGTCGTTCATCGTATGGGCGCACCACATGTTTACCGTTGGTATGCCACTGGCTGGCCAGCTGTTCTTCATGTACGCAACCATGCTGATCGCTGTACCAACAGGTGTGAAGGTATTTAACTGGGTTGCCACCATGTTCCGCGGTGCGATGACCTTTGAAACGCCAATGCTGTTCGCCATTGCGTTCGTTGTTCTGTTCACTATTGGTGGCTTCACTGGCGTTATGCTGGCGATGACACCAGTAGACTTCCAGTATCACGATACTTACTTTGTTGTAGCTCACTTCCACTACGTACTGGTGCCAGGCGCTGTCTTCTCTTTGATGGCTGCTGCCTACTACTGGCTGCCTAAGTGGACTGGTTACATGTACGACGAAAACCTGGGCAAACTGCACTTCTGGATGTCCTTTGTTGGCGTCAACCTGCTGTTCTTCCCGCAGCACTTCCTGGGTCTGGCTGGTATGCCTCGCCGTATCCCGGATTACGCGCTGCAGTTCGCTAACTTCAACTGGATTTCCAGTGTTGGTGCATTCCTGTTCGGCTTCTCGCAGTTGATCCTGCTGGTTGTTGTTATCAAATGTATCCGTGGTGGTAAGAAAGCGACTGACCAGGTTTGGGAAGGTGCGGAAGGTCTGGAGTGGACGGTTCCATCGCCGGCGCCATACCATACCTTTGAAACGCCTCCTGATCCCAGCCTGATCAAGGATCAATAAAAGCGGGTCACCGATACGTTGAAGTAAAGAGATTGGTACCAGAGGAGTAAACATATGAGTGACAAGTCTGTACAGAATGGCACAAAGAAACTGGCTGTTAAGCTGGGGTTTGCGGTCGTGGGGATGTTTGCATTCGGGTTTGCGCTGGTACCGCTCTATGACGTGATCTGTGACATTACCGGCCTGAACGGTAAAACCGGTGAGCGCGTCGAAGCCGTGCAAGCCGGTATGCTGGTAGACGAGCAACGTGAAGTCACTATCCAGTTCACGACACGACAAAATGACGTGGATGGGGTGTTCAAAGCTGAGGTGCCGCAAATGACACTGAAGCCTGGTGAAATGAAATTAACCAGTTACAGAGTCAGCAACCCCAGTGATGAAGTTCGTGTTGTTCAGGCAATCCCCAGTGTTGCTCCCAATGCGGCAGCACTGCACTTGAATAAAGTGGAGTGCTTCTGTTTCCAGGAGCAGATTCTGGAACCAGGTCAGACAGTTGATATGCCACTGCGTTTCTTTATCGATCCGAAGATACCAGAGCAGATCAGCAAGCTGACCCTGTCTTACACACTGTATGACATAACAGAAAAACACCAGCAGGCAGCAAACAAAATAGCAAGCCGGTAACAAAGAACAGTATTGTTAATTCTGGAGATTAAAAATGGCCAGCGAAAGCTCCCATAGCGTCTATTATGTACCGGAACAAACCAAGTTTCCGTTTTTCGCGTCGATTGGTTTGTTCTTTATGGTATTCGGTCTTGGCAGTGTCTTAAATGACATTTCTGCCAGTGAAAGTGCGACTGGATCCACCTGGATTGCACTGGCAGGTTTTACCCTGCTGTCTTTCATCATTTTCCAGTGGTTTGCTACGGTTATCCGTGAAAATCACGCCGGCTTGAACAATGAACAGCTGAAGCGCTCATATGTCTGGGGCATGCTTTGGTTCATCTTCTCTGAAGTGATGTTCTTCGCCGCGTTCTTTGGCGCCCTCTTCTATGTCCGTAATCTGTCTGTGCCATGGCTGGGCGGTGAAGGTGATAAAGGTGTTGCTGGTGAGTTCCTCTGGCCTGAATTCCAGGCAGCCTGGCCGCTGATCAACAACCCGGATTCGTCTATTTTCACAAACCCTCATGAGGCGCTGAACGTACACGAATGGAGCTTGAGCTTCTTCGCTGGCTACCTGCCTTTCTGGAATACGGTTATTCTGATTACATCGTCAGTGACGTTGCACTACGCACACCATGCGCTGAAGCATGAAAACCGTAAACGTCTGATTCAGTGGATGTTTGTCACTGTGGGTCTGGGTATCATCTTCCTGGGGCTGCAGGCACTGGAATATGTTGAAGCGTATGGTCACTACGGGCTGACGCTGGATTCCGGTATTTACGGTTCAACCTTCTTCCTGCTGACCGGTTTCCACGGCTTCCACGTAACACTGGGTACGTTTATCCTGATTGTTATGTTACTGCGTTGTCTGAAAGGTCATTTCAAGCCAGATGATCATTTTGGCTTCGAAGCAGCGGCCTGGTACTGGCACTTCGTTGACGTGGTTTGGGTGATGCTGTTCTTCTTCGTTTACTTGCTGTAATTGACGAAAGCAGTGCGCTTGGGGAGATAGTCTGGCTGTCTTCCCTCCCATGGACGGCTCGCATTAGCGGGCCGTCTTTGTGTCAGGGGTAGGTTATAAGGAAGTTATTTGTTCAGGGGTTCCAGGGCGTACTGAGATTAAATTCGCCTGTGTAGAGTCCGTAAGAAACGACTAGTATAAGGATGAAAGCCAGAGTGACCCGCGTACCAAGTGCATACATGACCCGCTTGCTTCTGCCACGGTCCTGGTAGAAGAAAATAAAGCCTGCGGCCAGGGTGATCAGAATAGCCACCAGAAGGATGATTACAATGGTCTGCAACATGTTAATTCCGTGTGTTAGTTCGGTAGTTAATTCAAGAATTCAGATATTAATGATACCAGCATAAAAAGGCATTCGCTTGTTCCGCTTCGATTGGAAAATGACATTGTTTGTTCTGCTGTTGCTGCCGGTCCTGATAAGGCTCGGCTACTGGCAGTTGGAAAGAGAAGCCGAAAAACGTGATCTGCAGCAGTTGTACGAAGAGCGTCAGTCTTCAGCACCGTTGCCGATCTCTGGTGTTGACTGGAGTGATAAGGATATTGGCTGGAGCCGAATTCAGGCGGAGGGCTATTATGAAACAGAATATAATTTTCTGTTAGATAACCGCATACAATCAGGTCAGGTCGGTTATGAGGTATTAACACCATTTCGAACAGATTATGGTGTTTTATTGATTAATCGTGGATGGATTGCAGCAGGCCCAAGACGTGAAATACTGCCTTCTATTGAAACACCAGAAGATAAGGCAGTGATTGAAGCGACAATCTACATACCTGATGGTGAGTTGATGATGTTTGGTGAAGAGACTCTTTCCGGTGAACAGTGGCCAAAGCGCATACAGCAGGTTCACCTGGCAAGAATGTCGGAGGCCCTAGGAGAGAAACTGATTCCTGCCCGACTGCGGCTCTCAGCAGGATCAGCGGGTGAGTTATCCATAGACTGGCAAACGGTTAATATGCAGCCAGAAGTGCATCGGGGCTATGCGATACAATGGTTCCTGATGGCAGCTGCACTGGTAGTGTTATTTGTATTTTTTAGTTTCCGAAGAAAGGAGAAACCCAATGAGTGAGACCAGAACCACAAAGATGAAGCTGGCTTTCCTCTTGCTGATTGCTTTCGTTCCGATTACGTTAGCGTCATTCGCGTATCGGGCCGCCACTGATGCCGGAATGTTTAGCGGTGAGACAGTGAACAATGGCATCCTGATTAACCCTCCGGTTGATATCAGTGAATTTGCACTTGAAGATGAGCAGAATGATGAAGTTTTCCTCACCTTTGATGAACGCATCGCCGATATTCCTGACCCGGATGATTATGAAACAGCACCTTGGCTGATTCTTTATGTGAATAACGGCAGCTGTGGTGACTCTTGCCGGGAACGGGTGCATTTGCTCAGACAAATGCATGTGACATTGAACAAAAATATGCCACGCGTTAGACGCTATTATGTGCAAAGCAACATGAATGCTGTTGATGAAGCATTAGCGACGCATTTTCGAGAAGAGTTCCCAAGCATGGGAATCGTCCAGGGCGAAGCCGATAAAATAGCAGCAGCGTTAGCTCCCAGACAGATCAACCTCGACCCAGACGCTCAGGATATTGTTTTCTTTGTGGATCCTGTTGGTAACGTCATGATGTACTACACAGATGAACATGAAGTTGCTGACATCAAGGAAGACCTTGTTCGTTTGCTGCGTCTATCCAGCCTGGGTTAAGTTCAACAGCGATAACATCTGACAGAACAGATACAAAAAGGGGCTGCCAACTGGCAGCCCCTTTTTTATACGCTTGTAATGTCAGTGATGCACAACATGCTCGGGTTCCTGGTTAGCATCCTGACCAAAATATTCAACCCGGGCGCTTTCGGTATAATTACCCTCAACAGCCATGAAGAATATTAATAAAAGCAGAACAGAGGGAGGGCCGAGGATAGTGAGTGCCAGTGCCATGCGCTCCCATTTAACATGCATAAAAATTGCCATGATGAAGCCTGCTTTCAACGCCATGAACAACAGAACAAGTGTCCAGCGCAGCGAGCCTTGCACATGAAGGTAGTCCACCATGTAACTGAACAGGCTTAGAACAAATAAAAGAACCCAGATCTTCAGATATATCCCCAGAGGGTGCTGTTGTCCTTCTGCTGATGCCATCGTTAAATCTCCAAACTGAAATAGGAAGTAATCAGAAAACTGTTTGCGCTATAGCAAATAGAAAAATGCAAAAATAAAGACCCAAACCAGGTCAACAAAGTGCCAATAGAGACCGGTGATTTCGACAATCTCGAAGCCCTTCTTATCGTAGTGACCTTTGGAAACCTTTCGGGCGATGATCAAAAGATAGATGACACCCCCGGTAACGTGCAGACCGTGAAAACCAGTGACCATAAAAAACACAGAGCCGAATTGAGGTGCACCCCAGGGGTTACCCCAGGGCCGGACCCCTTCACTGATCAACTTGGTCCACTCGAAGGCCTGCATGCAAACAAAAGAAGCACCTAATGCCGCTGTAGCCAGCATCAGCATGACAGTTTTCTTTTTGTCTTTGCGGTACCCGTAATTAACAGCCAGTGCCATCGTGCCGCTACTGGTAATCAGGATAAACGTCATTATCGCGATGAGGACCAACGGAATGGGATCACTGCCAAAAATTGATAATGCAAAAACTTCAGTCGCTAATGGCCATGGCTCAGTTGTGGTAATCCTGACCGTCATATAACCGACGAGAAAGCAGGAAAAGATGAAGGTGTCACTGACGAGGAAAATCCACATCATGGCCTTACCCCAGGGGACCTGATAGGTCTGCTTGTCTGCAGACCAGTCCTGGATGAAACCAGTCACACCCTTGGCGGTTGGGCTACTACTCGATAGCGATTCATTGTGACTCATGTGTCTGTCCTTATTATTCAAAAACTGCCATCAGACGGTCAATTTCAATAATGCTGGGAATCAGTTGGTTGCGACCAGATAAAAAAGGGCGAACCAGACAATCAGCAGAAAGTGCCAATACCAGGCGCAGAGCTCGATACTCTTGCTTATGTCATGTGAAGCGTCTTTCCTGACCTGGCGAAGCAGGGCGCGACTCCAGACCCATAAGCCGCCCACCAGGTGTAATATGTGCACGCCTGTTAAAACATAGAAAAAAGAATTAGCGGGATTGCTATGAAGAATATAACCCTGAGATGTTAACTGTTGCCATACAGTGAACTGACCAATGATGAACCCAAGCGTCAAGACGCCGCCAACTAAAAACCACGGGCTTTTACTCTTGTCTCCATGACCCTGCTTTCGCGAAGATACAACAGCGACTTGCATGGCGACACTGGCTGCGACCAGGGCGCCAGTATTCACCCAAAGCATGCTGGGTAGCGCGATAGGCAACCAGTCACCGCCACCAAACCACATACGAATGAAATACGACACGCAAAGCAGTGAGAACAGCACAGATGCAACAATGACAAAAACAACAAGTGCCAGTTTTTCATTGGAAACATTGAACGTAGGTTTTGGATCTATGCCATCAGGTAGTCCAACAGTGTTCCAGGGCTTGCGGGTTACATCCTGATAAAGGCTCACGACTCCCCTCCTTTATGGTGGAACGTTTTTTCGTATTCCTCGCCAGGTTCGTTTTGTGGGATAAAGTCCTTTTCCGCACCAGGCACACTGTAGTCATATGCCCAGCGATACACAGCAGGTAATTCTTCGCCCCAGTTGCCGTGCTTGGGTGGCGTATCCGGTGTTTGCCATTCAAGTGTGGTTGCTCCCCATGGGTTACCACCGGATGGTTTGCCGCTCTTCAGACTCCAGAAAATATTGATGAAGAAAAGTAGCTGCGCAATAGCAACAAAGATAGCAGCAATTGTGATGTTGGCATTGAGTGCCTGGGCTGAGGCCGGGATAAAATCCGTGTTGCCCATTTCATAATAGCGACGAGGAACGCCCAGGAAACCCAGGTAATGCATAGGCAGATAGATGGCATAAGTGCCCAGGAAGGTACACCAGAAATGTATCTTGCCAAGAGTCTCATTGAACATCTTGCCCGTCATTTTCGGATACCAGTGATACAGTGCGGCATAGAGCACCAAGACGGGTGATACACCCATAACCATATGGAAGTGGGCAACCACAAAGTAGGTATCGGCCAGAGGAACATCAATAATGACATTGCCCAGAAATAACCCTGTCAGGCCACCGTGAACAAAGGTAAAGATAAAGCCGATGGCAAACAGCATGGGCGTATTGAGACGAATATTGCCCTGCCATAACGTCAGTACCCAGTTATAGACTTTTAGCGCTGTCGGTACGGCAATAATCAACGTGGTAGTCGCGAAGAAGAATCCGAAGTAAGGGTTCATGCCGCTGACGTACATATGATGAGCCCAGACCAGGAAGCTCAAGCCACCAATGGCAATGATTGCCCAGACCATCATGCGGTAACCGAAAATGTTCTTACGGGCATGAGTGGATAAGACATCAGAAACCAGGCCGAATGCTGGCAAGGCTACGATGTATACCTCCGGGTGTCCGAAGAACCAGAACAGGTGCTGGAACAGGATCGGGCTGCCGCCATCATGTTCCAGGGTCTCACCCATATGGATCATGGAAGGTACGAAGAAGCTGGTGCCTAGCATCAGATCAAAAGTCAGCATGATGGCGCTAACTAACAAGGCGGGGAAGGCGAAAAGGCCCAGTACTGTTGCCGTAAAAATGCCCCAGATGGAAAGCGGCAGGCGCATCAGAGTCAAACCGCGTGTTCTTGCCTGCAGAATCGTGGTGACATAATTCAGGCCACCCATGGTAAAGGCAATGATGAACACCCCGAGAGAGACCAGCATGAGCAGGATGCCGTAGCCGGAACCAGGCGTCCCGGGTGTAATTGATTGGGGCGCATACAAGGTCCATCCTGCCCCGGTCGGCCCGCCTGGGACAAAGAAACTTGCCAGAAGAATCAGTACTGACAGTAAATAGACCCAGACACTGAGCATATTGAGAAATGGAAACACCATATCCCTTGTGCCGCACATCAGTGGGATAAGGTAATTACCGAAGCCACCCAGGAACAGTGCCGTCAGCAGGTATACCACCATAATCATGCCGTGCATGGTCACAGCCTGATAGTAAAAAGCAGGGTCAATCCAGCTGATAGTATCCGGGAAGCCAAGCTGCAGGCGCATCAGAATTGACAGGCCCAGTGCAATCAAGCCGACAAAGATGGCAATGCCGCCATACTGAATGGCAATGACTTTGTGATCCTGGCTCCATACATATTTGGTGATGAAACTGTCAGGATCGTGCAGCGCGTGCGCGTCATCCTGGTCGGCGAGTGGAACGTATGCCATGTAAACTACCTCCGGATCAAAAGCTGCTATCTCGTTATTATTGGTAAACCCATTAGCGCAATGTGTTGATATAGGCGATCACATCGTTTTGCTGTGCTTCCGTGCGCATGGCTTTCACCATGGATGTCATCTGATAACCATAGTGATCACCGTCTTCACCACCCCGGATGCCATCGCGGTAATTATTCAGTTGTCTGGCAAGATACCAGTCGCTCATCCCTGCCAGAGCGGGTGCATCTGTTGACCAGCTGCCTTGTGCTTCTGCGCCATGACAGGCTGCACAGTTAGCGCTGTAAATTCGCATGCCGCGCTCTGCATCACCCTCGACTGTGGCAGGGGCAGGTTCGTCGGGAAGGCTTTCAATATAGGCAGCAACGTTGAGTCTGGCTTCCTCTGAGTTAACCATGGCAGCCATCGGAGCCATCATCTGCCCGGCGCTGTCGTCAGGGTTGGCACCCCGGACACCTTCGCTGTAATAGCGTAATTGTCGGGCGATGTACCAGTCTTGAAGTCCGGCAAGTTTGGGGGCGTTCATGGCCTGGTTACCCTCGCCGTTCTGACCATGACAGCTTGCACAAGTGGCGTACGCCTGGCGCCCGGCAGAGACACTGCCTTCGGGCAGGCTCTGGGTTTCTGCAAAGGTCATTTGCTGATCCAGCCACTGCTCATAGTCAGCTGGCTCCATGACCTCAATCTGAGCGCGCATGATATGGTGACCCAGGCCGCAGTATTGTTCGCACAACACATCAAACACACCGGTACGCGTCGGCTCTATCCACATGTAAGAAACCATACCTGGCACCATATCCATCTTGGCGCGGAACTGCGGTACGGTGTAGTTGTGGAGAACGTCGCGTGAGCGCAATAACGCTTTTACAGGCTGATCGACAGGTAAGGCCATATAAGGGGCTTTGACAACCAGGTCATCCTGTCCGGCCGGGTCTGCCGGATTAATACCCCAGGGGTTGGTTTCAGAAATATGGGAAATGTCAGCAGTGCCCATGACGCCATCGTCGCCCGGGTAGCGGAAAGCCCATTGCCATTGTGAGCCAAAGGCTTCGAATTCAGTCGCGTCTTCCGGCACAGTGACGAACTGTGCCCAGACAAACAACCCAGGAGCCAGCATGGCCGCAACACCGAGCGCGGTCAGTATGGTGAGGCCGGTTTCCAATCTTGCATTCTCAGGTTCATAAACAGCCTTGTTGTCCGGGTTATCCTTGCTTTGACGATAGCGATAGACGCTATACGCGAGGAACAGGTTAACCGCAATAAAGACAAACCCGGTGACCCAGAATGTCAGGTTGACCGTGAAATCAATGTTCGCCCAGTGGGACGCTATGTCTGTAAACCACCACGGACTGACGAGGTGGAATATGATGGAGCCGACAACCAGTAGGACGAGAACAACTGCAATAGCCATACGCGAAATATCCTTGTGAATGTGCGAGCACGGACAACAGTGGATAAAGCAACTGTATAGCGAAAGATAAACAGGGGGCGCAGACCAGAATCAGAATGGCCTGTAAAAAGGATTGATTTGTAAATACTGCGGTTGACGACGAACGCTACAACTATCCCGTTCACAACGTCGTTCCCTCCCTTTATTCCTTGTTGTTATCTTTCGGACGGGGTACTCAACGTGTTACTTCGATCGTTACAACAAACTGTCTCGCGGTGTTCGCTGAAAGAGAAACCAGCAAACGAACTTCTTCGATCCTATAGCAATGCCTGAGGGAGTGCAATACTCCCCCAGACAACTTAATAAGATTATGCCCGGACCATTTTCAGGTCGGCAAATGGGTTCAGGAAGTGTGGGTCGATAGCCGCAAGGGTGGCTTCCTGATGTTGCTGACTCATCATTTGCTGAATCTTTTCTACCTGACTTTCTTTAGCATAAATCAACACCAGGTATTTGCCCGCTGCAATGTCATCGTGAAAGTTGGCAATTTTCTTGTTTTCCCGGGCAACGCCGCTCAGGCCGCCGACCCAGGCGCCAAAACAAGTGATCAGGCATATGATAGCGGCGTAGGCATACCAAGGTATGGCTGTGCCAAAGGGGTCTGCGACTGCTGCGATTCCAGCCATGCCCAGGCCCGCCAGGAAACCGATGCCGGCACCGATGAAACCCTCTCGGATGAAGTCCAGGGTTTCCAGGTAATTACTCGAATGCAAATGTTCTTTGACCAGGCCGCTCTCGTTCTTGCTGTGGATATGCAAGAACCAGTCATCAACACCAATGTTGTGCAGGTCGTCGGAGATCTGCTGTGTGCTTTTTAAGGTGGGTGACAGATAATAGATACATCTCATTGAGCTTCTCCTTCTATTATTTAGGGTCGCTTTATTCGTACATCTCTATCAGTCTAAATACATCCGCTCCACGAAATCAGATGACTTCAATTTAGAAGACAGACTCGATTCCCTGATGGAAGCAGACCCGTCTCCTGAGTTAATCTCAGGCTTTTAGCCTAACATAGCCTCTCAAAAAGAATAGACCATGTTTGATTACAATTTACTCCGGAAATTTTAAATTGTCCTCTTTTTTTTCGTATCTCGATCCTGATATCGAATTACGGTACAATATGCCACCCCCGATTCATTCATCCAGTCTGCATGCACCTCCGACGTTACGAGGCAGTGTCTGGCAAGAGGATATCCCGTGACAGAGCTTAGCCAAAAGCAAACAGCCAGCTGGCGCGACTACTACGAAATGTGCAAACCCCGTGTCGTGATGTTGATGATACTCACGTCCATGGTCGGAATGTTTCTTGCCGTGCCGGGTATGGTGCCCTTCGATATTCTGATTCTCGGTAACCTGGGTATTGCGCTGGTAGCCGGTTCCGGTGCTGTCGTGAATCACCTGATTGACCGAAAAATCGACGCGGTGATGAGGCGAACCAGCAACCGGCCGATGCCACAGGGACGAGTCGCGCCAAAACAGGCCGCCTTGTTTGCCGCCATGATTGGTGTGCTGGGCATGGCGATCATGCTGATTTGGGTCAACGCACTAAGTGCCTGGCTGACGCTGGCTTCTTTTATCGGGTATGCGTTTATTTACACAGGTTACCTGAAGCGGGCTACACCACAGAATATTGTGATTGGTGGTTTGTCCGGTGCTATGCCGCCGCTGCTGGGTTGGGCTGCCGTGACGGGCACCATTGAGCCAGGCGCATTAATTCTGGTGCTGATTATTTTCGCCTGGACGCCACCGCACTTTTGGGCACTGGCTATACATCGCAAGGAAGAATACGCGAAAACCGGTATTCCCATGTTGCCGGTGACTCACGGTGAGCAGCTCACCAAGATCCATATTATTCTCTATACTGTTATTCTGCTGCTGGTCAGCGTTATGCCATGGCTGATTGGCATGAGTGGCCTGCTGTATCTGATGGCTGCTGTGGTGCTCGGTGCAGGGTTTCTGGCCTGGTCACTGGTGTTGCTGTTCAAGCCGGGCCGAAACACTGCCATGGATACATTTAAATACTCCATCATCTATTTGATGGTGCTGTTTCCGGTACTGATGGTCGACCATTACTTCATGTTCTGAGTGGATGCGTAAATAGATACGTGCTTGCGCTCCTGAGTTACAGGCGAGAGTTTTCATGAAAAAAAATATCCGCATTACAGTGATCGTATGTCTGGTCTGGGTGGCGATTGTGCTGTACCTGACCTTCAACCGTTATGCAGACAACAATGATGCAGCGACAGTTTCGCCGGAAGAGCTGCGCGAAATCGGCGCGATGGTTTATGACGAGCCTGTGCCTGTCTCAGACTTTGAGCTGGTCGATCATACCGGAGAGGCATTTAACAATGGCTCATTTGATGGCAAGTGGAGCATGCTGTTCTTTGGTTTCACCAACTGCCCGGACATTTGCCCGCTGACCATGCACGAGTTGACGGGGTTTTATCAGGATCTTGAGCAAGGCCCTTATCAGCAGGATACACAGGTTGTGATGATCAGCGTTGATCCGTTTCGGGATGATCAGCAGCAGATTGCTGAATTCATGGCTGGCTATGATGACAGCTTCCTGGGTGTGAACGGCGATTTTGATGTGATTTCCCGTCTGGCCAGCGAACTGTTTGTGGCACATGGCATCATGCCCGTGCCGGCGCCTGATGGTGGCACCCCCAAAAACTTCCTGGTCAATCACAGCGGCAATATCCTGCTGATTGATCCACAAGGCCAGTACCGTGGTTTCCTTGAGCCCAATATCAAGCGCCCCAATATCCTCGAAGCTTACCAGCTGATCCGGCAAGGCAATAGCTGAGTCCGGCACACGCTTCTTACCTGCTCTTATTGCTATTCCACTGCTGCTCTCTCAGATTCGAATGAGAGACCAGTCAGTGTGGAATCAATTCCTGATGACTTTGGCGCTTGCGGATACCAGTATGAACAAGGCACAGGCGCTGACGACAATTGACGGCCCGGCGGGTGTGTCCCACTGATAGGACATCGCAATCCCGCTCAGGACAGAGAGACAGCCAGCTATCGCCGCACCGATCGCCATTTGCTCAGGTGTGCTGACCAGCTTGCGTACAGCGGCAGCAGGAATGATCAGTAAGGCTGTGATCAGCAACACACCAATAATTTTCATCGCCACAGCAATCAGCAGTGCAATCATCATCACCAGTAGCGTGTAATAGCGGCCTACTGCATGCCCTTCTACCTGGGCCAGTTCCTGATGCACAGTCAGAGACAGGAAATAGGACCAGTAACGCAGCAGCAGCACACTGATCAACAGACAGGCGCCGGCAATCCAGTAAAGGTCGGTCTGCGAGACAGTGAGCAGGTCACCAAACAGGAAGGCCATCAGGTTAAGCTGGACATTGCCTGACAGTGATAATACCAGCAGCGCCACCGCCAGTGTGCCGTGAGCAATCAGTCCCAGCAAAGTATCCGTAGACAGCGCCTGTCGTTTTTCCAGCCATAACAGCACCCCGGCAAACAGCAGGCATGCAATGATAATGGCCAGCTGAAGGTGCACATTAAACAAGATCGCCATGGCAACCCCCAGCAAAGCAGCGTGGGCTAGCGTATCACCAAAATACGACATACGTCGCCAGACCACAAAGCAGCCCAGCGGACCGGCGACGACAGCAATCAGCAAACCGGCAATCAGTGCGTAAATAATAAAATCCATCATGATCAGTGCTCGTGCTGACAGTTATCTTCGACCACATCACCGTCAATGCCGTGCACGTGATTATGGTGGTGGGTATAAACGGCAAGTGCTTCGGCTTCTTTACGCCCGAACAGAGCCAGATAAGCTGGGTCGGTGCTGACCTGCTCCGGTTTGCCATGACAGCAAATATGCTGGTTCAGACAAAGCACCTCGTCAGTTGTCGCCATCACCAGGTGTAAATCGTGGGAAACCATAAGGATGCCGCAACCATGGCGCTCGCGGATGGTGTTGATCAGGTCATACAGTTCAGCCTGGCCGTTAACATCTACGCCTTGTGCTGGTTCATCCAGCACCAGTAAGTGCGGAGAGCGGCAAAGCGCGCGAGCCAGCAAAACACGCTGCATTTCGCCTCCGGAAAGCGCTGAAACGGGCTGGTCAAGCAGGTGTACGACGTTAACCTCAGCCAGTGTGGCTTCGGCAACGGTGACAGGCTGGCTGATGCCGGTCAGGCCCAGTGAGAGGAATCGTCGGACTGTCAGCGGCAGCGTCGGTTCAATATAGAGTTTCTGAGGCATGTAGCCAATACGCAGGCCCTGCTGGCGCCGAAGCTTGCCCTGGTAACCCGTCATCAGCCCCAAGACAATGCGTACCAGCGTGGTCTTGCCAGCGCCGTTGGGACCGATCAATGTGACCAGTTGTCCGCGTTGTAATTCAAAACTGATGTCTTGCAATATCGGGCGTCCACCCAGTTTTACTCCGACATTTTCGGCTTTAACCAACCAGTCTGACATGTCTACCCCTTTTCATCCGGATGGCATCATAGCAGAAAATGGTATATCATAACATTTTAGATCCAATGCCCGGTTTTCCCATGCTTTCTCGGAATATTACACGTATTGCTGCCATTTTGGTGGCAGTTCTCTTCTCGACCCTGCCTGTTTCTGCTTCGGCGGCACCTGTTGTGGCGGCGACGATAAAGCCTCTCCAGTTTATCGCGGCTGCGATTACCGACGGTGTGACTGAGCCCAGGGTGCTGGTTCCGGAAAGCCAGTCCTATCATCACTTTATTGTCCGCCCTTCCACAGTCAGGCTTTTGCGTGAGGCTGACCTGGTGTTATGGGTAGGGCCGGAACTGGAAACGTACCTGGCCGATTCCATCAACGACTTCGCGAATGCAACGGTTCAGGCATTGGCCGTGTCCGGGCTGGCTGTGCACTATCTGCCTGATATAGAAACAACGGGAGAAACCAATGTGCCAGAAAGTGGGCAGCATGCCGGCCACCAGCACCATGGTGTGAGTGGTATTGATCCTCACATCTGGCTGAATACTCAAAATGCAGAGCAGGTTGCCACTGTCCTGGCTGAGCAGTTATCTGCTATTGATCCCGCTAATGAAGCTCGGTATTTGCAAAACCTGGCGACCTTCCGGGTAGAGTTGCAGTTGATCAGGGAAAGTGTCGTACAGCGTTTGCAGCCCTATCTGGACCGACCTTATGCGGTATACCATGATGCGTTTCAGTATTTTGAACAGGAGTTCGGCCTTTCCCACCAGCTGGTGATTGCCAACAGTGATGAGATTCAGCCTGGCGTTCGCAAACTGATGTCCTTGCGGGATGCATTCGCAAGCCAGGAGTTATCCTGTTTGATGGAGGATGTGACCAGCCAGGAGTCCACGATTAATACGGCGCTGGGTCGTGTTCAGCTCAACCGGATCAAAGCCGATACCACTGGCCAGAACCTGACATCTTCGCCTCGCGCTTACATTCAGTTGATCAATGATTTGGGGCTGGCATTTGCGCAGTGTTTTAGTGATCATTAGAGGGGCTGACGTCCTGGCGCCGCATTCTCGACATTCGATACACTAAGACTTTCAGGCGAAACACTATGGCATCCCCCAATCCGTTGATTCTGGTAGACGGTTCCTCTTATCTTTTCCGCGCATTTCATGCATTGCCTCCCCTGGTCAACAGCAAGGGGCAGCCGACCGGCGCTGTAAAAGGCGTGATCAGCATGATCCGCAGCTTGCAGAAAAACTATCCTGACAGCCCTGTCGCCATCGTTTTTGATGCCAAAGGCACGACATTTCGTAACGAGATCTACCAGGATTACAAGGCGCACCGGCCCCCGATGCCGGATGATCTGCGCAGTCAGATAGAGCCGATTCATCAGATTGTGAAGGCAATGGGTCTGCCCTTGCTGGTTATTCCAGGTGTGGAGGCGGATGATGTGATTGGTACGCTGGCCTGCCAGGCGACCAGGGACAAGCGTGACACGCTGGTTTCAACAGGTGATAAAGATCTTTCTCAGTTAGTGAGTGATCACGTCACTCTGATTAATACGATGACAGACGAGCGCCTGGATCGTGAGGGTGTACTTAATAAATTTGGCCTGCCGCCGGAACGAATTATCGATTTTCTGGCACTGACGGGCGACAAGGTTGACAACATTCCCGGTATTCCGGGATGTGGGCCCAAGACAGCGATCAAGTGGCTTCAGCAATACGACTCGGTTCAGGGGGTGATTGAAAATGCTGCCGAGGTAGGTGGCAAGATTGGTGAAAAGTTACGAGCCAATATTGAACAGCTAGAGCTGTCTTATGAGCTGGCCACCATCAAACTGGATGTACAACTGGACCTCTCCTTATCTGAGCTCGTACCGACTGAGTCAGATCAGGAACAGTTGCTGGCGCTCTTTACTCAGATGGAGTTTCGAACCTGGATAAAAGAGTTACAAGACCAGGGCGTTGAGTTGTCAAAAGAGACGCTGCAGGATGTCCAGGATGAACTGGGCGTGGTAGCCGATGTTGCTGAGCAGGGTGAGGATGCGCCGGATATGTCAGCGCTGCAATCGGCGAAAGGCGACTATCAGCTGATCGAAGATGAAGCGGCGCTGAAAACTGCCTTGTCAGCGTTAAGGAAAGCCGGTCATTTTGCGCTGGAAGTCTTTGATGATGATGCGCCATACATGGAAGCGCGCATTATCGGTTTGGCATTTAGCGATCAGCCAGGTCAGGCATTTTACGTCCCCCTGGCTCATGACAGCCTGGAATCAGCCTCCGAACTGGATGGCAAAGCAGCACTGGCACTGATCAAGCCGTTGCTGGAAGACCCGGATCTCGGCAAATTCTGCCATGACTGCAAACACGTCATCCATGTGTTGGAAAATGCCAATATTCAGTTGCGCGGCTGGCGCTTTGATAGTCACCTGGCCTCGTATGTGTGGAATTCTGTTGCCAGTAATCACCAGCTGGAAAAAGTGGCACAAGAGCATCTGTCGCTTTCACTTGAAAGTAAGGATTCACTGACGGGGAAAGGCAGGAAAAAGTTAGCTGTCAGTCAGCTCAGCCCTCAGGATGCGACAGCGTGGGCAGGTCTCAGGGCGGATGCTGTGCTACGCCTGGAGCAACTACTGACTTATGAGCTGAAGCAGGACGATAAACGCTGGGGCATCTATCACTATTATGAGCTGCCCCTCTGTGGTGTCCTGCAGCGCATGGAGCGCCAGGGTGTCGTCGTGGATGCAGCCAGCCTCGCGGGGCAATCTAAAGACCTGGCTAATCGTTTGGCAGAAATTGAAAAGGCGGTCTATGACCAGGCTGGCGAAGAATTTAATCTGGGCTCGCCCAAACAGTTACAGGCAATCCTGTTTGAAAAACTCGAGCTGCCGGTCATCAAGAAAACTCCGAAAGGTCAGCCTTCTACCGCAGAGGCAGTGTTGCAGGAACTGGCACTGGATTACGAACTGCCCAGCTTGATCATGGAACACCGGGGCATGAGCAAGTTGAAATCAACTTATACCGATAAACTCCCAGCTCAGATTAACCCTGTCACCGGCCGGATTCATTCCCGTTTTCAGCAAGCAGTCGCCGCCACCGGGCGACTGTCGTCAACCGATCCAAACCTTCAGAACATCCCAATCCGCAGTGAAGCCGGTCGCAAGATCCGCCAGGCATTTGTGGCGGAGAAAGGCTATAAGCTGCTGGCAGCTGACTATTCCCAGGTTGAACTGCGCATCATGGCACATTTGTCGGGCGATAAAGGATTGCTTGATGCCTTCGCGAATGCCCAGGACGTTCACAAGGCGACGGCGGCGGAGGTTTTCGGGGTGGAACTGGAAGAAGTCAGTGCAGAGCAGCGCCGGCGAGCCAAAGCCATTAACTTTGGTCTGATTTACGGGATGTCGGCCTTTGGGCTGGCCAAGCAGCTGAAGATAGATCGCCATGACGCCCAGCATTATGTCGACAAATATTTTGAGCGCTATCCTGGTGTCAGTGATTACATGGAGAGAACCCGGGAGCAGGCGGAAGAGCAGGGTTATGTGGAAACATTATTTGGGCGGCGACTGTACTTGCCGGATATCAAAGCCGGTAATGGCATGCTGCGCAAGGCCGCTCAGCGCACGGCGATAAATGCGCCTATGCAAGGCACAGCGGCTGATATTATCAAGCAGGCCATGGTCGATATCGATCAGTGGTTAAAAACCGGTGTGCTCGATGCCAGCATGGTGCTGCAAGTCCATGACGAACTGATTTTTGAAGTCGCCGAAGCCGACATTGAACTGCTGAGCGAAGGGGTGCGGTTTCGCATGGCGACGGCTGCGGCACTGGATGTGCCGCTAGTGGTTGATATTGGTACCGGTGATAACTGGGATGAGGCTCACTGATCCGGTGCTGGCATATCCGCGGCAGCGACAAACCAGCTGTCCAGTTTATTGGCGAGCACATCAACGCCCTGGCGTTTGAGTGAGGAGAAAGCCTGCACGCTGGCATCCATCCCTTCGACCTGACGACGCGCCTTGCTCAGTGCATCATTGATGCCGCCTCGCTTGAGCTTGTCAGATTTGGTCAGCAGGATATGCAAGGGGAGTTCGTTGGCGCGTGCCCATTCGATCATCATCTGATCAAATTCCTTGAACACGTGGCGAATGTCTGTGACCAGAACAAGTCCTGCCAGCGGTTCGCGTACATTAAGGTACTGTTCCAGGTGTATCTGCCAGTTGTTCTTCATCTTCATAGGGACTTTGGCATAACCATAGCCCGGCAAGTCCACCAGGTATTGCTGCTCGGCAATCTGGAAAAAGTTGATCAACTGGGTGCGGCCAGGCGTTTTACTGGTTCTGGCCAACTGCCCCTGTCGGGTCAGCGTATTGATGGCACTGGACTTGCCAGCATTGGATCGACCCGCAAAAGCAACTTCACAGACACTGTCCGCAGGACAGTCCTTGAGCTTGGCGGCACTGATGATAAATTCGGCGGATTGATAATTCATGGGGTGGCATTTTACCTGTGGCTTCTGTCTGCAAGCCAGAAAAAGTTGTGAAAGCTGGATTAAAGTTTGGACACTCGGGATTTACTGTCTTTATATCCACCATACAAATGATGGTGAGCTGTGGTATACTCTGCGCCCGCACGACCCATCCGATTTCTTATTAGTTCAGGAACTTCGATAATCCATGAAAAGATTAGTACTCTCCCTGGCCTCACTCGTATTGGCAGTCTCCAGCATTAGCGCTCAAGCCGCTGGCGATGCGGCCGCTGGTGAGGGCAAGTCTGCCGTTTGTGCGGCCTGTCATGGCGCTGACGGTAACAGTGAACTGGGTAGCAACCCGAAACTGGCTGGACAGAATGCCCGTTACTTGCTCAAGCAGATGACAGACATCAAGGAAGGTAATCGCACGGTTGCCCTGATGACTGGTTTGCTCGACAACATGAGTGAGCAGGATCTGGAAGATATTGCTGCATTCTACGCTGAGCAGGAACATACCATTCAGGGCGCTGATCCTGAACTGGTTGAACTGGGCTCCTCGATTTACCGTGGTGGTATAGCTGACCTGGGTGTTGCAGCCTGCACAGCCTGCCATGGTCCTGCCGGAAATGGCGTTGCTCAGGCTGGTTTCCCGTCAGTCAGTGGTCAGCATGCTGAGTACACCGCGACGCAACTGAAAGCATTCCGTGCCGGTGAACGCACCAACGATGGTGATTCAGCGCCGATGCGCACAGTGACTGAGCGTTTGACTGATCGCGAAATCGAAGCGCTTGCCAGTTACATGGCTGGCCTGAACTAATCTGCCGGGCCTCTGTCTGATAGCTGACGCAACCAGTCATTTCATGGCATGATTGTGTCTTCTCAAGACAGGGGCCTGTTTGCATATTTAGTGTCAGTAAATCGCCTGTTAGCCTGTAAAAATGGGTGGACTGCTGACTGCGATACAGATTCAGGCTGATATTCAGCAAGGATTCAGGCAAACTGCGGTCTACTCAATAGTCATTAGCCCCTGGCAATAATAAAGCAAATGCGCGATGCATGATGGAGTAGCACTATGATCAAGCAGTTATACAAATTTGGCGGTCTGGCACTGTTGCTGAGCCTGCTGTCCCTCCCCGCTTCTGCACAACCAAGCCGGTTTGTTGCAGGCACTCACTATACAGAACTTCCCCAGGCTGTCAGAACCAATGACGCCAGCAAAGTCGAAGTGCTGGAAGTCTTCTGGTACGGCTGCGGTCACTGCTTCCGTTTTCAGCCAATCGTTGATGCCTGGGCAGAAGACCTGCCTGATTATGTCGATTACCAGCGCTTTCCTGCGATCTGGAATGACCTGATGGCAGTTCACGCACAGGCATTTTACACTGCAGAAAATCTCGGCGTGGTCGATAAAGTACATGCGCCTATCTTTGATGCGATTAATGTACAGCGCAACAGACTGCAGAATGAGCGCCAACTGGCAACACTGTTTGCTCAGCACGGTGTCTCAGAAGAAGACTTTTCAACCGCGTTTAACTCGTTCCAGGTTAAAACGCAGGTCAATCAGGCGCAGCGTAAAATGCAGGACTACCAGATTCGCAGCACACCAAACGTGATTGTGAATGGTAAGTACCTGATTGCAACAAATGAAGCGGTTCAGACCCAGGAGCAGATGCTGGAAGTCGTCGATTTTCTGGTTGCCCGTGAACAAGCTGCCCTTTGAGGGTTAATAACGAAAGCTCTGCTTTCGGTTATTAAGACAACCCACCACTTTGGCAGCCTTTGACCGGTAACCGAAGTGGTGGAGTTGGGTGCCTCAGCCTGAAGTACCCCTCCCCTTCAGACCTCTCCCTGCATACCCTGTCAGCTGACCTTAATACAATTGCAGAACAGGCCATCCCGTTATGGTGAGTCGGGTCGATGACAGTGAAGAAGCTCTGCGCTGGAAGCGTAAATTCCTGGATGCCCTGGAAGATCAGGAGCGCCGGGAAGCCCAGCTCGACCATAGAATTCGTCTGCTGCGTCGTGGTCTGCTTGGTGTCAGCCTGGCTGGTGATGGCCAGGATCCTGTGCTGGACAAGCAACTGGAAGAGCTGCGAAAGAATTTACGCAAAGATGATCGTGAAACCGGCCTGGAGCGCCTGCTAGAGAAAATCGAAGCCTCTGTCCTGCGGCTGGACAATGAAAAACAGGACAGCTACCTGGCACTAAAGCACGCCTTTGATGAATCCATCAAAGAAATTCAGCACCTGCCTATGCCTGGCGCCTTGCAGCGTCGCATCCGTAAATTTCATCGGCAAATGTCTGCCCGCCTGGGTGATGCGCAACTACACCAAAGCCTGATCACGCAATTTATGAGCCTGCTGACGGAAGTCAGCCGGCATTTGCTGGCAAAAGAGGCTGAGGCAACGGCTGACCATGCCGCCAACCGCCCCGGTTTGTTTGGTCGCCTGTTTGGTACTGAATCAACAACGCCAGATGCTTCGCCAGTGTCTCCAACATTTAACACGTCAGCAAATTACGCCGAGGCGGAGGCTGCCAGCGCGCAGGCGATGGCAGACCCTGAAGAAGAGACTGTAGTCGACGATCATGTTGAAGTGATAGTTGAGGAAGAAGCGGTTTCACTTGAGGGTGAGATTGTCCGCGATGCTTCCGGTTTATCAGAGCCCGGGTTTTCCTATATTGCTGGTCATGTTGAACCGTTGTTGTTGAGAATCCTTGAATGCATTCATGTCAGTGAAGCTTCGTTTACGCTGGCAGATTCTGTCCGCAACACGGTTGTAAAAGGGTTGAACTGGTACGATTTTGTTGCTGTGCTGGAGCAGATTCTGCAGCTGCTTCGTCAAAGTACGCTGGATCAGCGTGGTGAATACGAACGTTTCATTGGTGAAGTTACCGAAAGTCTTGTCCAGGTTCAGCAGTTTGTTACCCAAGCTCAACATCACAATGAAGCTGTGCGTGATAGTGAGCAGGCACTGACTGACAAGGTCAGCCAGGACGTGAAGCACATTGCCGAGACCTTCGCGAATGAAGAGCTGGATATTCAGACTATTCGAGCAACTGTCCAGGCCCAGATTCATTCAATTCTAAGCTCTATGGAAGGTTTTCGCAGTCAGCGACAGCAGCAGGACGAATCCATGGGACAGGACATGGAAGAGTTGCTGGAGCGAATTGCAGTACTTGAAGATGAGTCACGACAGCTTCGCGAGCACCTGGCACGCCAGGAAGAGCTGGCCAGCACTGATCCGTTGACAGAATTACCGAATCGAGAGAGCTACCGATATCGCATAGAGTCGGTCATCATGCAGTGGCAGGGAACGCTGCATGATGAACATGCCGAACCAGACCCCGCTGATCCGACACTCTGTCTTGCTGTTATTGATGTTGATCATTTCAAGCGGATCAATGATAACTGGGGGCACCTGGCAGGTGATAAAGTGTTAAAGATTGTTGCCCGTGAAATGCGCACTGCCCTGAAAGACAGCGATTTCCTGGCCCGGTACGGGGGCGAGGAGTTCGTTGTAATCCTGCCCGATAGCCGGCCAGCAGATGCAGAGGGTCGTTTAAACAAACTTCGCCAGGCTATCGAATCTATCCCCTTCCATTTCAAGGAAGAGCGCATAGTGGTCACGGTATCCTGTGGTGTCGTTGCCATGAAAGTAGGCGAAAGTGCGGAACGGCTGTTTGAGCGTGCCGATAAAATGCTCTACCAGGCCAAACAAGAGGGTCGAAATCTCGTCATACGTCAGCGATAATGCCTGACAAACCAATCTTTGCTGGTATTCATTGCGGATAGCGGCAAACTTTCCGACTCACAGTTACGTCAAAGGATATTATGGCGCTGACTGAGCGTATATGGCGCTGACTGAGCGTAAATGGGTCACTTTGCGAATGACGAGAGACGTGCATGAAGTTCAATGACATTCTGGCCAGGATGCCGGGAAAACAAGAGCAGACGCCCGGCCAGCAAGGCGAAGCGTTTCTCCGTCGCATCACGCGTATTTTCCTGCTTTTCGATCAGGCTCTGGTTGATCTCGATTCCGGTGAGCAAATTGAGCTGTCAGAAGGGCTTCATTCAGATGCCATAGCCAGTGCTGCACGGACGCTGATGAATAGCGGCCCGGATGCAAACCAAGAGCAAACAGGCCAGGAAAGTGTTCTGCTGGCAATTCCACCACAATGGACTTTGTCACAGCCAGTGGACATGCCGGGTGTGAAGCCGGAAGACCGCTATGCAGCCCTGCGTCTGCAAGCAGACAGCTTGTTACCAGCTTATGATGAACCTCTGATGCTGGCCATGGATGAGCAACATCGGCAAATGTCGCTATGGTTACCTCTGGGACAGGTAAATCGTCTTTTCAACGCATTTTCCCAGCAAGGTATTTTTCTGGCAGGGCTGTTACCCAGGCCTCTGCTCGGGGTGGTTGCGACAGCCGATAGCAGTAACCCGGTCACATTTGAAGAGCGACTGATCATTGACCACGATCAGCAAGGGCTCAGTGGTTATGTACTCAATGCCGAAGGCGCTGTTATGGACAGCCGTCATATCAGTCAGGCTGACCTGCAGGAAGAAGTCCTGGCGCAGGAGTGGCAAGCGCACTGGCAGTCTTTTGAACAGGCAGCCAGTAAACAGCTGAGTGCGGCGGCAGACTATCAACGCTGGTTCCGGCAGCAGGGAGGTATCCCGGGAATGCAGCAGGTAGCTGATCTTCTGGCGCCCTTATGTTTCTTCCCGGAAGATGCCCTCAAAGCACGCTATCGCCTCTATCGAAATCGGATAAAAAGCTGGGCGCTGGGTGGTGCTGCAGCAATCGTTGTGCTTGCTGCCCTGCCCTTTCTTTGGCAAGTCTGGCAAAAGAATCGTTTGCAATCAGAATTGGCGTCGCTACAGGATGAGGCAGCACCTGCCCGGGAAGCACAACAGGAAATACGTGCTTTTGAAGCTGAATGGGGTGTGCTGGGTGAGTTTCCCCGGCAACATCTGGATGACACACTGCTTACGCTTCAGTCAGTGTTGGCGCCAAGTACATTAAGTCGGATCGACATTGAAGAAGGCTTTATCAGCATCGAAGGGCTCAGCGACGATCCGCAGAATTTGCTGGAAGAACTGGAGCAGAACCCGTTGTTTACAGCCGTCGATTTTTCGCGTGCCAGCAGCAACGGGCGCTATTACATAGATTTGCGTCTGGCCACAGTCAATTTCCCAGCATACCAGGAATGGTATTTCGGGGAGGAAGATTGAGATGAAGTGGTATAACAAGCTCTCCCGACGCGAACAAAATATTATGAAAGTGGCAGCGTTGGTCGCTATACTTTTTCTGTTAAGCCAGGGTGTACCGGGACTTCGCCAGTACTATTCTGAGGGCCAACGTGAGATTTCACAGTTACGCGATGCGATAGCCCGGGAAACCCGGCTGATTGAAGAAACGGATCGCTGGCTGGGTCGCCAGCAAGAGCTGAATACGATTCGTCCCACCATGGATGATCAGATATTCAGTGGTGATAATGCACCACTGATTGCAGCAGCGATTCAACGGCAGGTTCGAGAAATTGCCAGTGAATACGGTATCAATATCACTGCAAATCGTCTGGCCGAAGCGGAACAAGGTGCGGGCTGGTTACGTGTTAACCAGGGCCTGTCGTTCTCGCTCACTGACCAGAATGCCTTATTACCCTTTTTCGAAGCGCTCGAAGCCGGCTCACCTTATCTGGGGGTATCGGCGTTCAGTTTGCGTCGCACACGAAACCAGTACACGGGTGAAATGACAGTGGTTGGTTTTAGTCCTATGGATAACATGGACGAGGAGCAAAGCTGATGCCTGCCACATTAACATTGCCCGTATTCAGTCAATTACTGGAACCGGAAAACATCGTGCCTGCTCACGACTTCAGCGATAGCGCCAGGCTGCTCTGCGAATCGTTTCCGGATATGAATACACGCGCGCGAATCCGTTTTGTCATGCAGGAACCGGTCGTATTTCAGATAGCCGGTGCCCAGGACATACAGCGGTTAATCAAGCACTGGCGTGCGACGTTGTCACCTACCATTGAATCCGGTCCGGACGATCTGTTAATGGATGGCCTGGAAGACGAAGATGATCTGCGTGATCTGGCATCAGAAGCGCCCATTATTCGTCTGGTCAATCACCTGTTCGCCCGGGCGCTGGATCTAAGCGCCAGTGATATCCACTTTGAACCCAGCGAAGACCACCTGGATGTTCGCTGCCGAGTGGATGGCATCATGCATCGGATTGAGCGGTTGCCGGTACGCATCAGCACAGCAGTAGCATCTCGCCTGAAGCTGATGGCGCGTCTGGATATTGGTGAGAAACGTCTGCCACAGGATGGCCGTATTGATTACAAACTGGGGCAAAAGCAGCTCGATATGCGGGTATCCACCTTGCCCGGCGTTCATGGCGAATCGATTGTCTTGCGTATTCTGGACAGAGGCGACACCACGGTTGGATTGCAGCAACTGGGCATGCCGGACAATGTCTTGCATCACTATCAGCGCCTGATTAAACAGCCGCACGGCATGATGCTGATTACCGGCCCAACCGGTAGCGGCAAAACAACCACGCTGTATGCGACGTTGGAAAAGATCAACAACCATTCGCAAAAAATCATCACTGTAGAAGACCCGGTTGAGTATCAACTGAGCGGCATTACACAGATACAGGCCAATGCAGCGATTGGTTTGAATTTCGCTGCGGGCTTGCGCTCGATTGTCCGACAGGACCCGGATGTCATCATGGTGGGTGAAATACGCGACCATGAGACGGCAGAAATCGCCATTGAATCGGCATTAACAGGTCACCTGGTATTTTCCACCCTGCATACCAATGACGCAGCTGGCGCTATCACGCGTTTACAGGACATGGGTGTGGAATCCTACCTGATCAGTTCCAGTTTGCTTGGTGTTCAGGCGCAACGCCTGGTTCGGCGGGTTTGTGAGAACTGCGCACAGCCTGTGCCATTGAGTGAAGATGAAGCCCGGGTTCTCGATGTCGATCCACATTTATTCCCCAATACCCGTAAAGGGAAAGGCTGTGAAAACTGTGGTGAAACCGGATACCGAGGCCGTATCGGTTTGTATGAATTGCTGGTCATGAGCGATGCGGTCAGGCATGAAATTGCCAGCGGTGCTGATGCCAATGTCATCCGTGACCAGGCGATAAAAGAAGGAATGAAAACCCTGCGTCAGGATGGTCTGGAGAAACTGGCCGATGGTCTGACGACGCCGGAAGAACTGGTCAGAGTGACATTAAGCGGAGCCGCTTCATGAGCCTGTTGCAGTTTGACTGGAAAGCTTATGATCGACATGGCACCTTAAAAGATGGCCGATTGTCAGCAGAGTCTGAACGGGAAGCGTTACAGTCGCTGAAAAACCGGCATCTGACACCGATCAAGCTGGAAGCCGTAAGCGAGAGCGCAGCCAAACGGCGTAACGCTGGCAAGAAAATTCGCAGTCAGGATATTCTCGAATTCACTAAAGGGTTGCGCACACTGGTGGAAGCGCGTGTACCTTTAGACAAGGCGTTGCGATTGCTGGAAGGTATTACTGAATCTTCGGCCATGCGCGCCATGGTTGCGGCGATGCGCCGAGATGTAAAAGAAGGGAAGAGTCTCGCCGATGCGATGGAGCAGCGTCCGGATACCTTCTCACGGATGTATATCAATATAGTCCGTGCCGGTGAAGAAGGCGGTATCCTCCATCAGTTATTGCCGGGGTTGACTGAGTTTCTGGAGACCAGTGCAAAGAATCGGCAGGCACTGGTTTCAGCCATGATATATCCAATGGTTTTGCTTGTGACCGGTGTGCTTTCGGTGGTGCTTCTGCTGGTTTTTGTGATTCCACAGTTTGCCATCATGTTTGAAGATGCCGGCAGTGAAATTCCGGCGTCAGCGGCATTCCTGCTGGGCTTGAGTGACGCGATTAAATCCTGGGGCTGGCTGTTTGTCGTCAGCGTCGCGGCTGTCATCATCTGGTGGCGCTGGCAGCGATCGGATCCGGACTGGCAGTTGCGGGCAGATCGCACAATGCTGAACACACCCCTGTTGGGACATTTGCTACGCTATCGTGAAAGCGCGGTTTTTGCCCGAACACTTGGCGCGCTGCTGGGTGCGGGCATTCCATTAATACGCGCCTTGCGTGTCGCCAGAGAAGTGGTGTCGAACCGTGTGCTGGCCAATGTCCTGTCCAGTGTTGAAGAGGACGTCCGTGGAGGTACCGCCCTGGGCATGGCCATGGAAAAAACAGCCGCGTTTCCCAATCTCCTCCATCAACTTGTGACAGTGGGTGAAGAGTCGGGGCGCACCGCACAGATTCTGATCAAGACGGCTGATACCTTTGATCAGCAAGTTAAAAACCAGATGGACAAGTTGGTATCGGCATTACAGCCGGGTCTGATTCTGGTACTGGGGATAGCGGTCGGGGGCATTACCATTACGATGCTTTCGGCCGTATTCAGTATGAATTCCGTACAGTTTTAATGACAGGTTCTGTTATACAAAAGCAGAACAGAAGGAGAAGAACACGGTGAACACGGTTAACCAAAAACTGATGTTGCTTACCATTGCCATCAGCCTGAGTTACTGCACGGCCAGTCAGCCACCGGCGTCTGGGCCGTCAGTGTTCAGCAACCCTTCCTCCGCCAATGCTGCAGAAGAGCGTGCTCGCAGCGTGGCTTTTGATAACGAGGCAAACGAAGCGGCTTTGCAGCAGGCAGCTGAAGAGCGGCAACGACTGGTTGATGAAATCAACCGGGATGGCCGCACCATTTCGCTGGGTAACTACACGGAACAGGCGCCTGAACCGACTGATGTGCCAAACCCGGATGTGGTGTCACTGAACTACGAGCAGGCAGATCTGCGTAGTGTGTTGGCGGAACTGGCTGATGCACTCGATATCTCGATGGTAATTGACCCTACCATTGCTGACCAGGTCAGCTTGCGTACAGCAGCGAATCGTCCATTACAGTATGATGATATCTGGCCCCTTGTTCGCACTTTGAGTCGGGCACACGGTGTTACTATCGAGCAGGCCGGGGATATCTGGTATGCCAGAAAAAGTGAAAGCAACCTGCCTGTCGAAATAGCTTCGCCGGATACATTGGATGAGACGCTTTCCAGTGAAGTCATGCTGCTGGCACCGCTGACCTATGTGTCGGTAACTGCTGCCATCGAAATGCTGACGCCGGTCCTGGAGCCTGATGGTCAACTTATGCGCATGGGCAACAGCAATGCGGTCGCTATTCTGGCGAATACCGATAAGCTGGAGCGAGTATCAGCAATTCTGGAGGTACTTGATGACGACCCCTTCAGCAATCAGGGAATTCAACTCTACCCATTAATGAACGCCAGCGCAGCTGAGGTCGCCCAGGAATTAACCGATATTCTTGGTGTTATCGAAGGTGCTTCGCCCTCGTATCAGATTCAGGGGCTGGAGCGCATTAATGCAATTCTGGTGACTGCACCGGCAGCGCGCGGGTTTGATGAAATTTCCCGCTGGGTAGCGATACTGGATGCTGATCGTCAGGAACAAAATGAACAGTTGTTCCGCTACCGTGTCAAAAACCTCAACGCAGTAGAGCTGGCAACAACGCTAACGGATGTTTTCAGGATTGATGAAAACAATAATGATGACGATGAGGTTCAGCCCGCCCGAAATATAACACCGCGCGAGATCTTTCGTGACCGTTTTGGCGATGATGCAGCTGGCGAAGCAGCCGAAACGGTCATCGGGATTGAACCTCAGAATAATGGCGCTGAGACTTCAGTCTCCGCCAACCTTCGGGTAAGCATTGTTGCGGATGAGCCAACAAACAGTTTGCTGATTCGGGCGAACCCCAGGGATTATCGTCAACTGTTGACCACTATCAACCAACTGGACACTGCCCCATTGCAGGTGATGATCAATGCGGTCATCGCGCAGGTGATTTTGACTGACGACAAATCGTTTGGTGTTGACTGGTCGCGAGTGCTGGAAGATGCAGACGGGAGCGTGACGCGATTAGGGACCAGTTTCTTACCCACCGCTGGAGAAGACGGTAGCTCACTGGGGGGCTTGTTGTTCAACCGTGCCTTCCTGGACGGGGCTGCTCGGGTAGAAGCCACCCTGGAAGCGATTGCGATTAATAATGACGTACGCTTGCTGGCGCGCCCTTCCTTGTCGGTCATCAATAATCAGGAAGGCCTGATTCGTATCGGTGCGGAAGTGCCGGTGCAATTAGGTGAGACTGTCGGCGTGGGTGGTACCGCCACCACCAATATACAGTATCGCCCGACGGGTATTGAGTTACAGATTACACCGCGTATCAATGATGATGGTGTGGTTAACCTGACAATCCGTCAAGAGTTGTCTTCCGTGTCCGGGACTGCGGGTGTTAACCAGAACCCGATATTTCAGAATCAGGAAATTGAAACGACGGTGATTGTTCGAGACGGTGAAAATGTTGTCCTGGGCGGTTTGATTCAGGAATCAAATGACCGTTTAAATTCGGGGGTACCTTTCTTGAATCAGGTTCCGGTGCTGGGTAAGCTGTTCAGTTATCAGCAGGACAATAACGAACGAACGGAACTGTTTATCGTACTACGACCGGAAATTATCAATGTGAACCAGCAAGCGACAGGCAGTTACCAGAATATGATTAATCAGTTTGAGCTGGTAGCAGAACTATTAAACGAGCTGTAAGCCGAACCACGGGTGAAAGTATGAAAAAAGTGAATTCAAACCGAAGAACAATGCAGGGCTTTACGATCATCGAGTTGCTGATCGTTATGGCGATTCTTGGCATGCTTGCTGTGATGGTGGCACCGAACCTGTTTAACCAGGCGGCCGGTGCGCGACAGGATGCAGCACGCTCCCAGATGTCGTCGCTGGGCAGTGCCCTGGACGCTTATCGGCTGGATATGGGTCAGTACCCTGATGAGCTGGAGGGTCTGGTAGACAATGACAACAACCGTGATGCCTGGAATGGCCCCTACCTGCGTGGCGATGTCCCCCTGGATCCCTGGGGCAATGAATACCAGTATGAATCTTCGGGTCGTAACTACAGCCTGATGTCTTACGGCGCAGATGGCTCGGAAGGTGGAGAAGATACAGACGCCGATATTCGGGCTCAGTAAGTCTGCCATGCCGGTGAAGTGTCAGCTGTCACAGCAGCAGTATGGCTTCACCTTGCTGGAGTTATTACTGGTATTGAGCATTCTGGCCATGGCTGCCAGTTTGCTGGTGCCCGTGCTCAGTACCCTGGAAGGCCCCAGCTTCAATGCGCAGGTCCGAGAAGCCAATAACCTGCTCAATTTTGCCCGCCGTAGTGCAGTCGTATCGGGTCAAGTCGCCGGTATTGAGTTTGCAGTGACTGAGCATTCCGGTACAGAGAATAACGACAGCCGCCGGAGCAGTACTGCTGGCGGTGACGATGATACCCAAACACCATCAGAGTCTGGCATGACAATACTGCGTCGCTGGCAGGGTCACGAGATTGAGCTCTGGTATGAAAGTGACAGCAGCAGTTTGCGAGAAATTGCCGATACGCTGTTAATTGAGTTCTACCCTGAAGGTGGCAGCACCGGTGGCGACCTTACATTTCGACAGGGCAACCGGGAGACGCTGATTCAGATTGACCCGTTTTCCGGACGCGTTACCGTGCCATGAAGCATTCCTTTTGCAAAAAAAACAGTTTTCCTTTCAGCAGCTCTTGCCATCGTCGTCAGCAGCACGGTTTCACATTGCTGGAAGTGCTGGTTGCGCTGACGATCACATCGCTGGTGCTGGGCGGAATTTTCACTCTGGCCGCAGGTAGCAAACGGCTTGCTGTGTCAACGCAAGACAGTGTCCGGGACAGCGCAGCTATTCGTGCAAAAATTAATCTGGCATTGATAGACAATCAGTTCCGGGACTTACAGTTACCGCAATCGATGGCAGATAATGCGTATTTGATTGAGACCGGGGAACGCCCGGAAGATCCGATCAGGCGCACAGAACCCATGCGTGATCTGTTGCAGTACTACCACATCGAATATCCCGACCAGGAAACATCTCTGACCGGTACTCGCTGGATTCGTCTGGAGTTGCCGGAATGAAGCAGCGCCAGCAGACAGGCTTTACCCTGATGGAAATTATCATCGCGCTGTCCCTGACGGCGATGCTGCTGACCATGCTGACCGCTGGAATGTTCGGGGTTGTCAGGGACTGGGATGATGACGCCTCCGCATTGGAGCACAGTATGGATCAGGCGATCACCGTGTTGCAGTTGGAAAGAGCCTTGTCAGGTGCCTTTCCGCACAGCTACCGCAACCAGGAAACGCTGGCACGTGAGATTTATTTCAAGGGAGAAGAAGATTCACTGGCCTGGGTGTCTGAAGTATCCCCGGGTCGTCAGGGCAATCGAACTGCCTGGCAATTGGTCAACGATAGTGAAGGTGTCATGGCGTACCTGGCACCGGCGATGTCTGATAACCCGGATGAGCGTCTTGCGGAGGTTGAACCCCGACTGTTGTTTCCAGGCTACCAGGCCAGTTTCGAGTATCTCTATGAAGACCTGGAGTTTGCGCGCCTGTGGCGGGATAGCTGGCCAGGCGCTGAAGTCAATATACTCCCTCTGGCGGTGCATGTGCATCTAAGGCCAGACGATGACATGGTCAGTCAGCCCATTGATATCATTGCAGCCATGCCAGCCCGCCAGCACCGTGCCATACGTCCCAACCTGGAGCTAATACAATGAAGCGCCAGCAGGGAGCCGTTTTAATCATGGTGTTGTGGCTGGCCATTGTCATGACGGTGCTGGTCACGGTGATGGCTGCCAATATCCGGTTGTCGGCAACCACGGCATTTCATCACCAGGAAGGGGTGCGTGAGTACGCGGATATGATCTCGGCACTGAATCGTGCCGAAATGGAATTGATCCTGGAGCGTATGCCTGTTCCGGCTGACCAGCCTATGGAGTTGAATGAGTTTGGCGAGCAACCGGAACCGCTGAACCGTTACAATGGGCAAGCACTGACATTGCACTATCCTGCGCCAGAAAATACCGAGATACGTATTATTGACCATGCCGGGAAAATAAACCTGAACCGTATCAATGCCAATAATCTGCGCTTACTGATTGAAAACCGCCTGGGGCCGGGGTTTGATCCCCGGGAAGTGCAGGCCTATATGGCGGCATGGTCAGACTGGGTCGATCTGAACAGCCTGGTGACACCGGGCGGTGGTGCTGAGGATGACTATTACCTTGAGCAAGACCCACCCTATCGCGCTCGTAACAACCCGGACCTGGAAAGTGTGGATGAAATCCTGCTGATTCGCGGCTTTGCAGAGCTGTTTGCCGGCGTCAATCTGGATGCGGCGTTTACCGTTTACGGCAACAGTCGCAATGGTGCTGTTAACCCCAACCTGGCAACACGTGAAGCGCTGGCACTTTTACCCGGTATGGATGCAGAGCTGATAGAAGAAATACTGGCCTATCGCCAAACACGGGATATCCGCAACATACCGCAGATAGGTGAAATCATACCGCTGGAGCAACTGGAAGAAGTGTCTCCGTGGCTGGAGATAGGATGGTCTTCCACTTTCAGTGTTTACGTATACCCCAAAGAGGCATCATTGAGCGAGGGTGAGGAGACAGAAGTTGACGCTCAAAGTGAAAACCTCAGCACCACATCCGGTACAGTGCCCGGCACAGCATTTCATCAAATTATTGAGGTCGACCGGGGAACAGCGAGGGGGCGTGTGTTCAAAGCTGACCCTTACGCCCCGCTACCCGATCTGAGGCCACCTCAACTCGAAGACGACTGATCCTCAGTGTTTGACATATCCCGCATCACATCCCAGGTTGACGGCATGACATATGGCCCCAGACCTTTGTTGGGTTTGATGGTAATTTCCTTGCTAAGCCGGGTTTCATACCAGAGCAAACCGGAATCATCAGCGACACCGCCCAGCACATGGAACTTGCCAACACGAAGTGTCATGGCGCTGAGCCGCACCTGTACCGTGATGATTTCTCCTTTCTTGAAAGGTCCGTTCTCCACATCAGGGCGATCCGTTGCCAGGTAAGAGGAAACGATCTCCTCCAGGTCCTGCATCAGTGCAAAACCGAAGTAGCAATGCGCCGCATCGTTCTGCACTTCGGCCTTGAGCTCCAGAATCACTTCCTGCAGCGGCTCCACTTCCCGGATTTCATTGCCATCCACATCACGCATGACGGTATGAATGATGCGGCAGTCTTTAACGGCAGGTGCTTCCGCTGCATCGCCCGCAAGGACTTTGTCATTGGCATGCTCATTGGCGTGTGCTTCACCAGTGGTATAAACACGGCGGCTATTACAGTAGTCCTCATAACGGGCCACGATATCTTCACTGGGACCGATTTCGCGGATGCGCCCTTTCTCCAGCCACAGCGCCGTATCGCATAGTTCCTGGACGTGATACATGGAGTGGCTACAGAACACCATCGACTTTTGCTGTTTACGAAATTCGTTCATGCGCTGCACGCATTTCTTCTGAAAAGCGATATCCCCGACAGCCAGCGCCTCATCAATGACCAGCACATCCGGTCGCACCATCGTGGCGATAGAAAAAGCCAGCCTGACATACATGCCGGATGAGTAGGTTTTCACTGGCTGGTCGATAAAGTCCTCCAGTTCGGAGAAGGCGATAATGTCATTTTCCAGCGCTTCAATGTCATCATCGGGAACACCGAGCAGTGATGCATTCAGGTAAATATTGCGTCTGCCGCTGAACTCCGGATGGAAACCGGCGCCCAGCTCCAGCAAAGCGGCGACCTGCCCACGAATATCCACGCTGCCACGGGTCGGCTGCAGCGTGCCCACCAGCAATTTCATCAATGTGGATTTTCCGGCCCCGTTATCACCGATGATACCCAGGCTTTTACCTTCCAGGACGTTAAAGGAAATATCCTGCAGTACATGGAAGTCACGGTGCCGTGGTTTGCGTAACAGCAACTCCAGTAGCCGGTCCTGGGGGCGGGCATAAATGCGGAAATCTTTAAATACGTTTTCGACGGCAATACTGTGCATCAGAGAACGTCTCCGAAAGCATGTTTAATTCGCATGAACAGCCAGCCACCGATAAAGAAACTGATCAGGGCTGACACGGTCATGATTTCAAAATGTGGCAGGGAAAACTCCCCCAGCAAAATGGCTTCCCGATAGAACTGCACAAAGCTGTGCATGGGATTCATCAACATAAACGGACGAACAGCTTCAGGTAGCAGTGACAGTGGGTAAATAATGGGCGTCATAAAGAACCAGGCGGTCAGCATCAGGGCAACGAGTTGCTGGATGTCGCGAAGAAAGACACAAAACGCAGACAGGATGGCAACCAGGCCCATAGTAAACAGAAACTGCAGCCCCAGCGCGACTGGCAACCAGAGCCAGGTGACTTGCACATAACCGTTAAAAGCCAGATACACCAGGAACACGAAAAAGGCGATGCCGTGAACCAGATAAGGAACCAGCGTGCCAACCATGGGTATCAGTTGCACAGGAAACTTCACCTTGGTGATCAGAGGGGCTTTTTCCAGCAGTAAGCCACTGGCCCGTCCCATGGCATCAGCAAAAGCAAACCAGGGCAAGTAGCCAATCATCAGGAAAATGACAAAAGACACATCACCAAAGTTTTCCGGTATCGGTGCCCGGAAGACGACACTGAAAACAAAGGAGTAAATAATGATATTGACGATGGGAGTAACAAACAGCCACAGAAAACCACCCAGTGAACCGGCGAACTGACCACTGAACTCCTGGCGGACAAACTGATAAAACAGGCGGAAATGCCGGACTGGTGACAAAGCCCACTGGCTAAGTAAATTGAGCTGCATAAGAAATCGCTAAAAATAACTCGAAAAAAGTCCTACAATTCTATCATGACTCCTGAACATGTACTTGTCCCCTATCAATGCAGTCCACTCCCGCCTGGGCCCTGGCTGATATTTGCACCCCATGCTGATGATGAAACCTTTGGTATGGGGGGCAGTCTGTACCTGGCAGCACGGCAAGGTATAGAAACCGTCGTTGTGGTGATGTCAGACGGGGCTCTGGGTGGTGAAGCGGACGATCTGGTCGAGCGCCGGCAGAGCGAAGTCCGTGCGGCCGCCAGCCTGCTGGGTGTAAATACCCTGCATTTGTGGGACTTTCCGGATCGTGGTCTGAGCACGGGCGCCGTTGCTGATGCTGCCATCGCCAAGGCGGCAGCCTGTATTGCTGATTGCCAGCCAGGCACAGTATTTATGCCTGGCATGCTGGAGCTGCACCCGGATCATAGAGCGACTGCAAATGTCGTCTGGTCTGCCCTTCAGCAACTGCATGAGCGGCCCTGGCGTGGGTTACGCCCGGCAAGCTGGTTTTATGAAATCAGCGTGCAGAGTCCGGTGAATCACCTGGTCGATATCTCTGCTGCCGTGGATGTAAAGAAACAGGCCATGGAAATTTACGCCAGCCAGAACAGTGAGAACAACTACCCGGAGCTGATACTGGCCCTGAACAAGGCAAGAACTTTTTCCATGCCCCCTGAGGTTAGTCATGTTGAGGCTTATTTTCAGGTGCCAGAGACCCAGTGGGGCTGGAGTTTGCAAAAAATCTGTCAGACAGCCATTGATCGCTATTTTGAAGCCGGGGAAACTAAAGAGTAAGATGCTGCGTCTAACAGGAAATAAATTTGCGGGAAATAACTCAGCCATGGAGCACACAGTGCCCGGATTGATCAGCCATTCTGGCAAGTCAGGTATCCAGATCACAAACCAGCGCGGCCAGTGCCTGGCTGCGATCTTGATGGCCGTCGTCTTTATGATGAGTAATGCGGTAGCGCAAAACCCTTTTGCTGCTGCGACATCAACTAATAATGCGCTGCCTGATCGCCTCTCGCTGTTTGAGCCGCTGGAAGACACCGATGCCGGCTCCTCTTCGGGTACCAGTACGCCGACGGCATCTACGGTTGGTTTCAGTGGCCCTCGCTTTACACTGGTGGGTGTCAGCCAGTTTGGCTCGCGTCGTCAGGCCCGGCTTCGTGACCAGTCCGGTGAGGAACTGGCCGTCGAACTGGCGGATCAGGCTGTTGGTATTCCTGGTTACCCTGGCTTTCGCCTGGAATCAGATGAATCCCGTTCATTGCTGCTGCATTTGCCGTCCAGTGAAAACTGTATTGCCAGCGAGGACCGCGGGGTGGACTGTGTGGCTGCGCAACTGGCCAGGTTGGAGCTGACCACGCTGGCGCCATTAGCGCCGGCGCCCGTACCCGCAAGTGATGAAGAAAACGCTGACAATGATGGTGAAGGTGACGATGAAGGTCGCCGCCGCCGTGACAACCCCTTTGCTGCGGCATTGCGCGCCGCGCGTGAGCGAGGCGAAAATGTTGATCCTGCCGTGATGCGGGCCGAAGCACAACGTTTTCAGCCCAGACGAATCAACCCTGAGGATGTACCGGAAGGTGCCCGCTTGATCCGCACGCCTTTTGGTGACCGAATCGTACGTGAAGAACCTTGATATCCCAATTATTCCTGACGTAGCAACCAGCACCTCAACTGTCCTGACAGTGTCAGTTGTGGTTTATCAGCTGGATGAGCCGGTCCTGCAGGAAACGCTGACTTCCCTGTTGGAGGCTGCTTATGTGGCTTTTCAGCAATCACAGCTGGCGCATTTGCGCTTGTATCTGGTGGATAACGAGCCCAGTGGGGCCAATCGCCCCGTGCTGGAGAAATTGCTGTCGCGTTGCCAGCGGCAGATCAGCGGGTTGCCGCTGAATACGCATTTGCTGTCCGGTCATGGCAATATCGGTTATGGGCGGGGACATAACCTGGCATTGCAACATTGCGAGGCGCTTGAAGGCGCAGGCAATCAGGCTGCTTTTCTGATTCTCAATCCGGATGTCACACTGGAACCTGAAAGCTTGCTGGAAGGATTGCGCTGGTTGCTCGGTCATGCGGAAACCGTCGCTGTTGCCCCGGCCATAGAGGAGCGTGACGGCCATCTGGCTTCTGCCTGTAAGCGATACCCCAGCATGCTGGATTTCTTCCTGCGAGGCTTCGCCCCGACCCGCATCAAACAGCGGTTTGCTGATCGGCTGGCGCACTATGACATGCATGATCTGCCCGAAGACAAGCCCAGTGATAATATTCCGATCATCAGTGGCTGTTTTATGTTGTTTCGCCAGTCGACCCTCTCTGCCTTGAAAGGGTTCGATCCGGACTACTTTCTCTATTTCGAAGACTTTGACTTATCCATGCGGGCGCGCCGTTTTGGCTCTTTGACCTATTTGCCGCAGATGCGTATCCATCATCTGGGAGGCAACAGCGCTCGCAAAGGGCTGCGGCATATCGCCATGTTCGGGCGCTCCGCTTTGCGCTTCTTCACTACACATGGCTGGCGCTGGTCATGAACTGGGCCGGCCGAAAAGTGCTGGTGACCGGCAGCCGTGGGTTTGTCGGCCAACACCTGAAGCGTCATCTTGAAAGGGTTGGTGCCGATGTCGTCGAATTGCAGCGTCCAGCACAGGATCTTACACAGCCAGAAACGCTCAAGGGGTGTTGTGACGGCGTATATGCAGTGATACATGCAGCAGGTTCAGCACATGTCAATCACATCAATGCAGAGCAGGTCAAAGCCGTCAATGTTAGCGGCACAGCCAATATACTGGCCCAGGCCCGGCAAAGTGGCGTAAAAAAGTTCGTCTTGGTGAGTAGCATTCTGGCTGATCCTGCTTATGACACACCGCGATCCAGCTATGGCCAGAGCAAAGCGGATGCGGAAGCCCTGGTCATAGAGGCCTGTCGAGCTGCAGCGACTGGATCAGCAACAGCGATGTCAGCAGCAATCGCCCGGCCAGCCAATGTTTATGGTCCGGGTATGCGCGGTAATTTGCTGACGTTGCTGCGACTCATTCAAAAGCGGCGTCTGCCTCCACTACCTCGCCTGAAAAGCCGTTTATCACTGGTGGGGGTTGATGATCTCTGTCTGGCCCTGGTAGCGATGGCAGCTACAACTCCCTCCCTGGACAACACAGCGAGGCCATCAACAGACGTGCCAATCTACCCGGTCACGGATGGGCAGCCATATCGGCTCAAGGAGATTGAGCTGGGTATTCGTCAGGCCTGCCGCCAGGAAATACCCAAATGGTCAGTTCCTGTCCCTGTGTGTTACGTCTCAGCATTGTTGGCGGAAGTTCTGGGTCGCCTGTTACCCTGGAAAAATGTACCTGGCCTTCGCACCTGGCGAACCATGACGCGGGATCAGCCAGTTGATGATTCGATAACCCGTCGTGAACTAAGCTATAATCCGCGCAGCAATTTTTATGATGCATTGCCGTCCATTATTGCGCATCAACAGGCCAGCGACGGCCGGCATTCGCCAAGTGACGCAACGCAAAGGAAGTGACGCCACATGAGCCAAACAGATCAGACCACCCGGACAAGCAAGGCACAGACGACAAAAGGCATTATTCTCGCGGGTGGCACAGGCACTCGCCTTCACCCGATGACCATCTCGGTCAGTAAGCAGTTGATGCCGGTTTATGATAAACCGATGATTTACTATCCGCTTTGCACCTTGATGCAGGCGGGTATTCGCGAAATCCTTATTATTACCACACCGGGTGATTTACCTTTATACAGGCATCTGCTGGGTGATGGCAGCCAATGGGGAATTTCGCTGCAATATGCCGAGCAACCCAGCCCTGACGGGTTGGCGCAGGCCTTCCTGATCGGCGAGTCTTTCATCGGTGATGACAGTGTCTGCCTGATACTGGGTGACAATATCTTTTATGGCAACTCACTGGAAGACAAGCTACAGCGTGCGCTGCAGCAGGAAAAGGGAGCCACTGTTTTTGCCTATTATGTGCAGGATCCGGAGCGTTACGGTGTTGTGGATCTGGATGAAAACAATACGGCCATCGACCTGGAAGAAAAACCGGCCCAGCCCAAATCCAATTACGCGGTGACCGGTCTCTATCTCTACGACAATGATGTCATAGACATTGCCAAGACCATCAAGCCGTCTGCGCGTGGTGAGCTGGAAATTACCGACGTTAATAAAACCTATCTGGAGCGTGGTGAGTTACAGGTTGAGCTGTTCAACCGGGGCACTGCCTGGCTGGACACGGGTACTGTGCAGTCCTTGCTGGATGCAGCGAATTTTATCCGGGTACTGGAAGAACGCCAGGGTCTGAAGATTGCCTGCCCGGAAGAAATTGCCTATCACAGTGGATTTATTGATGCAGCAGCCCTGCGCAAGCAGGCTGCACCGCTGGCGAAAAGCGGATACGGTCAGTATCTGTTGAACCTGATCAAGGAGTAAATGCTGGATGAAAGTCACCCCGACCGCTATCGCTGATGTATGGCTGATCGAGCCTGCAGTATTCGGTGATCATCGAGGTTTTTTCATGGAAACCTTTCGGCAATCCATGTTTGAAGAGCGCTGGCCCGGTATTCGCTTTGTTCAGGATAACCATAGCAAATCCAGTCAGGGCATCCTGCGCGGGCTGCATTATCAGTTAAAGCAGCCGCAGGGCAAACTGGTGCGTGTCGTCTCAGGTGAGATTTATGATATCGCCGTTGATATGCGCCGCGACTCACCGACCTTCGGCCAGCATGTCGGGGCGGTGCTGTCAGCCGAGAACAAGCACCAGCTCTGGGTGCCGCCAGGTTTCGCACACGGTTTTTATGTGATGAGCGAATCAGCTGAGATGGTGTACAAATGCACGGATTATTATGCACCGGATGATGAATACAGCCTGTTGTGGAACGACCCTGAACTGGGCATTGAATGGCCGTTGATCGATAGTACGGACGGTCCTGTGTTGTCTGACAAAGACCGGGCTGCCAGCCCGTTTTCTGCTGTGCCTACCTATGAAGTGACGCCAAAAATATGAGTGATAACATCACACCTTCTGATTCGAAATTACGACAAAATGCAGACAATGACCGCGAAAAGTTATTGTTAGTTGGTGCCGCTGGTCAGCTTGGGCAGACGTTGCTGCAAACCCTGGATCGTGATCGCTACGAGGTACTGACGCTGACCCGGCAAGACGTGGATATTTCGGATGAGAGCGCTATTGTTGCCAGGCTCAATGCGCTCAGCCCCTCGGTTATTATCAATGCGGCAGCCTATACTGCCGTGGATAAAGCAGAAACAGAAGACCTCGAAGCACGCGCTGCCAATGCCACCGGCCCAAAGTTCCTGGCACGCTGGGCGGCAGCCAATGATGCCTGGCTACTACAAGTATCCACAGATTTTGTCTTTAATGGCCACCAGCACCGCCCCTATACACCGGATGATCAAACCGATCCGCCGGGCATTTACGGCCGTACTAAGTTAGAAGGCGAATTGCATGTTGGTTACCTGGCACCCAAACATAGTCTGATTTTACGGACATCATGGGTGTATTCGGAATTTGGGCATAACTTCGTCAAAACCATGCTGAAGTTGATGCAAAGTAAAGACAAGCTCGGTGTTGTGGCAGATCAGATTGGCACGCCAAGTTCGACCTGGGAGATTGCACGTTGCATCAATCACGTTCTGGATGTGCGACCTACCGGCATTATGCACTGGAGTGATGCGGGCGTTGCCAGCTGGTATGACTTTGCTGTTGCGATTCAGGAAGAAGCCATACAGGCGGGGCTGCTGGAAACAGAAATTCCGGTTAATGCCATTACCACAAGGGATTATCCGACACCGGCGAAACGGCCACCCTATAGTGTGCTGGATAAGTCCGCCACGATTGAAGCGCTGGCGTGTCAGCCCATTCACTGGCGCCGGGCGCTCCGTCAGGTAATCAGACGATTGGGTGATAGCCAGACTTCCTGATCTCTGCGAGATTGCAGGTTTGCTCTTGCGCTTCCGCTGATGAACAACGACTGAGGAGCTGCTGAAAATGCGAGACTCAAGCTTGCGATCGATTGCCCTGAGGATGGTGTTATTACTAACCCTGCCCTTCTTTTCCTGTTTGGTTCAGGCGACAACCATCACCGAATTGCATTTCTCAGAGGTCGTTGCCAAAGCGCAACTCGTGTTTGAGGGGCGCGTGACGGATGTCCAGGCTCAGCAGACCGGTCCTCGAATGATCAACACCCTGGTGACTTTCAAGGTGATTGATGTCATCAAAGGGCAGGTCGAAGAAACCACCATCACATTACACTATACCGGGGGCCGGGTCGGTCAACGGCAATTGATGATTGCTGACATGCAGATACCTGAGGTAGGTGAAACAGGTGTGTATTTTGTGTCCAGTCTGCAGAACAATCTGGTGCACCCACTGGTGGGTTGGTCCCAGGGACATTTTCGGGTTGATGAGCAGAGCCAAAGCGGCAACGTGCCCCCTGAAAATCGACGCATCATGACGGCCAGTGGGCGGCCGGTGAGTAGCCTGCCAACTACGCGACCTGATGTCGACAACACTGCGCCCCTACCCTTGCTTGCACCTGGTGCTGCAGCAAGAGGGGTGCAGGTTCTGGGCGCCAGTCAGCCAGAACAGGCCCTGACAGTAGAAGCGTTCAAATCCGGCGTTCGTCAGATGCTACGTGAACAGGAGGGGTCGTAATGAGAGTGTTGCAATCCTTCGTTAATATCATGCCCTTTGTATTAGCCAGATTAGCCAGATTAGCCAGTCTGCGCGCGGTTGTCGTTGTTGGGGTGGCGCTACTTGCTCCGATGACAATTCAGGCATATGAGCTGGGCGATTTTGGCCAGAAATGGCCGGGTGCCAGAACCACATTCTATATTGGAATGCCAGGGACATCGGGCAGCGGTATTTCCTGGTCGCAGGCGTTTCGTGAAGCGGCTGAAGAATGGAATGCATCAACGCGGTTCACCTTTGACCTGAGTCCGGAGTACCGTGACCCTTGCGTGGGTTATGACGGCACCGAATCGCCTGATTTTGCCAATGCAGTGGATTTCCGCTCCCAGGTTTGTGGTCAGGATTTTGCTGAGGGCACCTTGGCTGTCACGGCTTTTTTTACGGAATTCAATACCCTGGGTGGCCTTGAGCTGGTTGAGACGGATATCATCTTCAACCAGGGTCGTTTGTTTGATGTTTACGATGGTCCGCTGAGAAGAGCACCTTCCGGAGCTTTTGAATTTGATTTCCGGCGGGTGGCGCTGCATGAGCTGGGTCATGCGCTGGGTTTGCAACATGAAGATGATGGTCAGCCATCCATCATGACCAGCCGAATCGGTAACCTCGACTCCTTACAGGAAGATGATATCGCCGCCGTCGAGTTTCTCTACGGTGGTATTGAGCGTTGTATGGCCAAGCCGGCCGGTTTCGGCTGGCATAACGACGCCCTGGGTGACAGTGACTGTCAGATACTGGAGCTGATGGCAGGTGGCAGTGATGACAGCGCGGTAGATGTCTGGGTGCTGGATGTGCCATCCACGCTCGACGTCACCCTGGATACGATCACTTCAGGAGGGCTGGACAGTGTGCTGCTGGTCATGGATGAGGGGCTGGGCATCATAGCTCAGGATGAAGACAGTGCTGGTGATTGTCGTCCCCGTATAAACCAGCAATTGGATGCAGGTCGCTACTATGTGCTGGTGAATACCTTTAGCAGCGATACCCTGCTGAATTGTGGCAGCGCTAAAGAAGGCCCTTACCGGCTCAGTATCCGCTACGAACACGATGATTTAATCCCCTTACCGGGCCATGTCAGTTTTCAGGGTAATAATGCCGATCAGGCCGCCTTTTATGGTGGCGTAACAGCGGATGGCGGGCAGACTTACCTCAACAGTGTCAGGCCGGACCAGGTGATTGATGTGCGTGCTAAAATCGAAATTGATCCGAAACATCAGGGGCAACCCGGTTTTGTAGCAGCCGCTGTGTTGTTACCTGATGGAGAGATCCTGGTGAAAAACCCGGCGGGTGACATGGTTCCTTATCAGCCAGAGGCTGGTGTACCAATCTACCAGCGGCGTACCTTGAGCGCCGAGGAATCAATCAATGTGCTGGATCAGCTGCGGCCCTCCGATATCGGCATTACGTCAATCGAAGCAGATTTTCTGGTCGGCTATGGTGTCGACAGTCAGCCAGGTGAGCTGCATTTTCACCAGCAGCCCATTAATCTGATTGTTGAGTAAAGTCAGGGTCTTCCAGGCGCTCGCTGATATCAACCAGGTCTTCCGCATCCAGGGTGCCGGCATCGCGCTGCAGTTGCAGGCTCAGGCGCAAATAGTCGTAGCGCACCTGCTGCAGATCGCGCTCGGCAAGGAACTCATCGCGCACTGCATCCAGGACATCAACGCTGGTAACCGTGCCTAATTCGAACCCACGCTGGCGGGCCTGGGTGGAAATGCGTCGCGATTCCAGTAGTGATTCTGCTGCCACCACTTGTCGTTCCGCCGCCTGCAGGCGCAGATAGGCGTTACGGGTCTGGTCTTCTACATCCAGGTTGGTCTGACGAAGTTCATGCTGGGCAATGCTGTGCTGACTGACTGCTTCTTTGACAGCGGCCCTGTTGCTGCCACCGGCAAACAGCGGAACAGATACGTTCAGGCCGACATAGCCGGTATCTGTGCGGTCGATACCGGTGTTATCAAAGCCCAGGTCTGAGCGTTGCTGCTGCAACACCAGACTGACCTGGGGCATGTAACGGCCCCGTTGTTCCGAGATGCGGTCATCGGCCATGTTGACGGCAAGGCGCCGGGACTGAATGACATGGTTGTTCTCGTGCGCCCGCTGAATCCACTCTTCCAGCGTGCCATCGATCGGCGGCAGTTCTGCCTCATCACCCAAAGTATAGAGGTCGCCCAGTGCCAGGCCTGAGGCGGCTCGCAATGCTTCTTTGGCCAGCGTCAGCTCACTCTGCAGCAGTACCTGTTCTGCCTCAACGGCAGACTGACGGGCCTGAGCTTCGTACAAATCGGTAATCTGTACCAGTTGCATGTCATGCATGCGCTCAATCTGTTGTAGCTGGGTACTGACCGCATCCAGCTCAGACTGACTGGAATTCAGTGCGTCCTGAGCCTGTAAAACATCCAGGTAGAGAATGGACACTTCAGCCAGCAATGCGGCCAGTTCCGCATAATATTCGGCTTCGTACTGATTCTCCTGGTGGTACGCCTGACTGCGGCGTTTAAATGTGCCCCAGTCAAAAAGGATTTGCTGGATTTGCAGAGACATGCGCTGGCCATGGTACTCATTAGTGCCAATCGCTTGTTGTTGCCGGTTGCCCGAGATGGAAGCGTTGGCATTGACCTGTGGCAAAAGCTGGCCATTAACCGCTTCGCGTTGAGCCTCACCAATGTTCATGCGCTCAGCGGCAATTTGCAGACGAGGGCTGTAATCCAGGGAGGCGAGGAAAAAATCCTCAAGCGTGCGGCCAATGCCATCATGACGCTCGGCCAGAGAGCCACTGGTCACCGCATTGGATGCCGCGTTTCCAGTGGCAGGAGTCTCACCTGTTTCCGGCTGGGCAAAAGCGGTGCCCGTACTCAATTGCGCTACCAGCAAGGCCAGCGTCAGTCGCGATTTGCAATTCATAAGCAATCAGTCTTCTCTAAAGCTTCGTGCCAGGGCGTTTGAGATGGGTTTCATCAGGTACTGCAAGAAAGTGCGTGAACCCGTGGCAATAAACACTTCGGCCGGCATGCCGGGGATCAGTGTCAGGTTGCCCAGTTCTTCCATACCTTCGGGTGTTACTTCAACGCGAGCGGTGTAGTAGGACGCCCCGCTATTTTCGTCGACAAAACTGTCAGCAGAAATATGAATGACACGACCAAAGATGGCCGGCACTGAATTATTAAAGCTGGAAAAGCGAATGGTAGCTTCCTGATCCACAGCAACCCGGTCAATGTCGATGGGTTGGACACGGGCCTCCACCACAAGTTCATCCGACTGAGGTACGACCTCTGCCAACGGCGTTCCTGGGGAAATCACGGCGCCGACCGTATGGACCTGCATACCGTTAACTACACCTGTGACTGGAGACTTGACGGTAGTGCGGGTCAGGACATCACGTAACGCGGTCATGCGTTCACGGACATCTTTCAGGTTAGTCTGTGTTTCAGCCAATTGGGTGGCGACATCGTTCTGGAATTCGCGTTGCTGCTGCAGGATCTCCAGGCGTGTTTCACCGATCTGAATTTCAGTAGAGGAGATATTGGCCGTCATTTCGGCCGCCTCGCCACGCAGGCGTGAGGCATTACGCTCCAGTTCGCGCAGACGGGTCTTATCCGAAAAGCCTTCTTCTAACAGTGAGCGAACCTCGCCCAGTTCTTCCGTATAGGACGCGGCCAGCTCTTCGCGGCTTTCCTGCTGGGCGCGCATACCTTCAAGGCGCGATTGCAGTTGCCCAATGCGTTGTTCCAGCACTTCCACACTGCCGTCAAGAGAGGCCTTGCGGGTTCGGAAAAGCTGCAGCTGGCCGTTCATTTCCATTTGTGCGTTGAGGTCACCACTGGTCAACTCCTCAGGGAACTCAATGGATTCCAGTCCGTCCCGCTCGGCAATCAGCCTGGCTTCCAGGGCGCGCAAGGCGGAGTACTGGCCACTGGCAATTTCGAGCTGCGCCAGGGGCTGGGTATCGTCAAGAATCAGTAAAGGATCCCCTGCTGCAACACGGTCACCATTCTGGGCCACAATTTCGTTAACAATGCCGCCCTCAAGATGCTGCACGACCTGTTTGTTGGAGCGGACGATGACCGTGCCTGGCGCATGCGCTGCACCTTCAATGGGAGCCAATACTGACCAAAGACCAAAGACGCCGAATACCAGGGCGAAGATCAGCAAACCAATGCGCTTGGGCATTTCCATGCTGGTTTCCACCTGGACGGCGGCTGTTGAGTCAGGCTCGAATGTCTGCAACTGGTTGCCCTGGTTTTTAGGCTCAGTGGGCAGGTCTTGTTTGGGTGTTTTATCGCTCATATTAGTTTGCTACTCAGTTAGCTGCACGCTGGGCACCGGATGGCGCCATCAGGCTGGCGAGAATCTGGTCTTTGGGCCCGAAGCTGACCGGGGCGCCTTCTTTCATGACCAGTAATTTATCCATGCTGTGCAGGATCATAGTGCGGTGTGAAATTACAATGACGGTGCAGCCTTCCTGTTTAATGCGCTGCATAGCCGATACCAGTTCGCGTTCACCCTGGTCATCCAGGTTGGAATTGGGTTCATCCAGCACCAGCAGGCGGGGGTTGTTGTACACGGCGCGCGCAAGACCGATTCGCTGGCGTTGGCCGCCGGAGAGAATGCCGCCGCTGCCACCAATAATGGTGTCGTAGCCATTGGGCAGATGAAGGATCAGTTCGTGAACGCCTGCCAGCTTGGCAGCTGCAACAATCTTATCAGGGTCAATGTCGCCGAAACGGCAGATATTTTCCGAGATACTGCCGCTAAAAAGCTCAATATCCTGTGGCAGGTAGCCAATATACGGGCCGAGTTCTTCCCGGTTCCAGGCGCTGACATCAGCGCCGTCCAGGCGCACTTTGCCAGCGGCGCTGGGCCAGATACCTAGAATCGCACGAGCCAGCGATGACTTGCCTGAAGCGCTAGGGCCAACGATGCCTAGTGCTTCACCGGCAACAAGATCCAGTGTCACTCCCCTGACCACAGGTGTTCGTGAAAGTGGTGGAATAACAGTCACCTGCTCTAGGCTGACTTGTCCTGTCGGCGCAGGCAGGCTCATAGAATCTTCTATGGGAGGTACTTTATTAAGCAATTCGCCTAATCTTTCGTATTGAGCTCGGGCCACTGAGAAGCCTTTCCAGGTGCCTACCAGCAGGTCAATAGGTGCTAATGCCCGCCCCAGTAATAGTGATCCAGCGATCATCATGCCGGGTGAAATTTCCTGTCGCAGGGCTAGCAATGCGCCAAGCCCAAGAATCAAGGACTGGACAACCATGCGGAAAGTTTTAGATGTGCTGGTTAGCGCACCGGCCCAGCGGCTGGCATCGGTTTGTAAGACCAGGACTTCGTCGGATTTTGCTTCCTGGCGCTGACGAATATTCTCTGACATACCCATGGCTGCAATGACTTCAGCATTACGTATACTGCCGTTTACTTGTGCATTCAGGTGGCTGGACTGGGTATTGGCGTCTTGCAGTTTGCGAGTGGTTACTTTCTCGTTAGTGATTGCCAGTACTACCATGACAATGCCAGCGAGAATGGCAACGATGCCGAACCAGGGGTGGAACAGAAACATGATGCCAACATAAATCGGAAACCACGGGGCATCAAAGAAAGCAAACAGGCCGTTGCCAGTCAGAAACTGACGGAGTGAGGTCAGGTCGGATAAAGGCTGTGAGCTACCAGTGCCGCCGCTTAAGAGCGCATGCTTGAATGTGGCGTTGAATACCCGTTTGCGTAAATCCTTGTCGATTCGGTTACTGGCGCTGATCAGGATCATGGAACGAACCCACTCAAAACCGCCCATGGCCATCATCATGGCTACCATCAATAAGGTCAGCATGGTCAGTGTTGACAGGCTGCCAGAGGAAACGACGCGGTCATAGACCTGAAGCATGTAAAGAATGGGCGTCAGCATGAGAATGTTGACAGCGGCGCTGAACAGTCCGGCATAAATAAAGTAATGCTTAATGCCTTTAAACGCTTCGGCAAGTTCAGGATATTGGGCTGTGTTTTTGCTGTTTTTCATGAAAACGACTTACATGGTTGAATTTGAGTGACGTCGCCATATTTACGGGCAGTGGCGCATGTATGTTCAGCAGTATGTGGGGCTGGACCTGTGTTATTCAAGCCTGATGCCGCAAAACAGGCCCGATCCTGTCAGATCTGTTGCGCGGCGATTATACCTACCGCTTTGATAATTAACCATGAACGCGGTGCTTTAAAGCTCTTCTTTACCCTCTGCCAGTCGCTGCAGGCAGGTCGCATCCAGAATAATTAATTTGCCAGGACCATCCCGCTTAACAATCTGCCGGGTCTGTAGTACCTGGAATACCCGGCTGACACTTTCCCGGCTCAGGCTCAGCATGATGGCGATTTCCATATGCGTAGGCGGGTTGACTATCGCGACCTCTCCACTGTTGGGCTCTTTTGGGCCGGAATCGGTGTCGCCCGCCAGCAAAAACCATAGCTGACAGCAGACACGCTGGCTGATATTGGGTAGCCCCAGCAAGGATCGTTGCCGGGTCATCTGCCTGACTCGTGAAGCCAGTCGCTTGCCCAGTGCCTGCAGTAAGACCGGGTGCTCCAACGTGACCTCTCTTAATACTGACAGCGGGATAAATACCACCATTGCTGCCGTCAGCGCGATGACGTGCTCCGGTTGCGGGCCATCGTCAAACATGCCAAGTTCGCCGCAAAAGTCGCCCGGTTCGACAAAATAAAGCCCAACTTCCCGGCCATCAATGGTAAAATCGACACCCTGAAGTCTGCCTTCGAATAAAAAGCAGATGGCATCTTCCTGCTCTCCCGCGCTTAGCACAACGCCGCGACGGGCAAAGCGTTTGACTGCAGCCTGTTGCGCCAGTTGCGATAACGTTTGCGCAGGTAAAGGCTTCAGGCTGGGAAAAGCGCTCAATAATTCTGGTGTAACCAGCATGAAATTATCCCGGGGTTGCTTGCGCTGGTTCTAGTGGTTCCGTCCAGTCAGCGCTACCGGGGCATTATAGTAACCCCGCATCGAATAGCAAACGTGTGACCCCAATCACTTATTCCTGATCCAGGTTACGGTACGCTATATGGCAAGCTTGAATGAGGTCTGTCCTCCATGAAAATCAAACAACTGAAATTAGCCTTGGTACTGGCCGCGTCTACCCTGGGTACTGTCGCTGCAATGACTGCCACACCTGCGTTGGCGGAGTCAGCTCAGCCAATGCCTGCAGTGGGCGAAGTCAGCCTGGTGCTGGGTGAAGCGGTAGTTATCCATGCTGATGGCAGTCGGTCCCCGGTCAGTCAGGGTATGAGCATCAAGGCATCTGACAATGTGCAGACGGCCAGCAATGGCCACGTCCATATTCATTTTGTTGATGATGCGCTGGTCAGTATCCGCCCGGACAGCCGTTTGCGAATCACGCAATACGATTACGATGCGTCGCAGCCAGAAGCTTCAACCATTCGTCTGAATCTCGATGAGGGCATCACCCGCGCCATTTCCGGTAACGGGGCACGTTCTGCCAAAGAGCGCTTTCGTCTGAACACGCCGATTGCAGCGATTGGTGTGCGAGGCACTGATTTCGTGGTTAGTGCTCGTGATGAAGATTTACGTGCCCGCGTTAATGAGGGCGCCATTATTGTTGCGCCTTTCTCGGCCGATTGCAGTGCTGATGCGCTGGGCCCCTGTGCCGTCAACGGAGTTGAATTATCCGAGAGCAATCTGCAGATGGTAGCGATGAGCGGTCGAACAAGCTCGCCACAACTGCTGCCAGCGACGGTCGAACGTGACCCGGAGATGATTGAGGATGAAGCCAGCGTGATGGTGGCAGATGCCGATACGGGTGCGGAAGAAAAAGCAGCCGGTGTTGATGTTTATCTGGAGAATGTGACTGCGCAACGTGTTCAGGATGAAGCGGACAACATTACTAGCAGCGTTACACCTGAACCACCGCCAACGATTGCAGAAGTGGATTTCACGCCAGAAGTGGCGTTGACTGCCAAAGATTTGGCTGACAACCAGCTTGTCTGGGGCCGTTGGGGCGTTGCTAATGGGGATCTCGAGCGCATGACACTGGCAAAGGAAGAGGCCTGGCCAGATCGTGACCTGGGCAATATTGCTATTACTGACAGTAATACAGAGTATGTATTGATCCGTGATGCAGACGGGCGTCAGCGTGTGGACGCTGGTCTGGGGCAGATTGATTTCACCCTGAGCAGTGCGCAGGCGTTTTATCATGGCGAAGCTGGCGTGTCTGCCATGGCAGTTCGTGATGGCGCGCTGTCCGTGGATTTCAACGGCCGGTCATTCAGTACGTCACTGGATCTGGATCATGATGTGACGGGTGACATTCAGTTCACAGCTACAGGTAATGTTGACGAGCAGGGCTTTTTACGTGCCAATTCACAAACCGGTAAAGTGTTAGGTGCGACCAGTATCGACGGAAGTGAGGCTGGTTACATGTTTGAACAACAACTGGAAACCGGTGGCATCCAGGGCCTGACACTCTGGGGTCAGTAGGTATCATGACGAACTTTCAGCAATTCATCAGTCGGGTTAATCCCCTGCGTCTGGTTTTAGGCCTGACGCCTTCGGTCGCGCGTGGTATCACGCTGGCGGTTGCGGCTGTGCTGACATTGCTGATTGTCTCCCTGTTTTCTTCAAACCTGGTGACGCTGGAAGAGCGCCTGGGTGCTCAGGGCTGGGTCATGTCAGCCGACCAGACGCCCGAAGAGCGTGTCACCATCGTTGCGATTGATGAACGCAGTCTGGCAGAAGTCGGTCCCTGGCCGTGGTCGCGCGAGGACATGGCGCGTCTGGTTGATGCATTGAATCAGGCGGGTGCCCGTCTGCAGATTCACGATATCACTTACCCTGAGCCCAGAGCCGGAGATGCGGCGTTGATCGCAGCGTTGAACAATGCGCCCGGCGCTGTTCTTGGTCAGGTGCCTGTATTATCAGGTAATGGTGCCGGTTATGTTGCAGGTCATGGCGTTAGCGCTGCAGGCACTGGCGGCTCGCTGAGCCAGGATGTTCGCACCGGACAAATGACCCACCCGGTTGCTGGTGTATCCTGTACAGCGGACAACACTTCAGGCAGTTATGTGGCTAACCATGCGGGGTTGGCAGGATTCGCTGCCGGACATATCACGCCTCGTGTTGATGCGGACGGTGCCGTGCGACGTGTGCCTGCCGTGGTTTGTGTCGATGGGCAGGCTTATCCCACCCTGGCAATTGCTTCGCTACTGACGGCGACCCAGGCAGATAACTGGCAGGCCAGTATTCAGTCAGGCGAAGGCTGGCTGGCGCCTGAGCAGGAACTGCACCTGGCGTCTTACCCGGGACTGTCGATTCCACTGGACAGTAACGGCGATCTGAGGATTTCTTACCAGGCAGCTCCGGAAAGCTTCCGTGCAGTTTCTGCCATTGATGTGATCAATGGCGATATTCCTGATGGCATGCTGAGTAATGGCTGGGCGTTGGTCGGTGCAACAGCATTTGGCATGGGTGACATTGTCCCGACGCCTTACAACGGCTCCGTTCCCGGCGTTGAGTTACAAGCCCGTCTGATCAGCAGCCTGTTGGACGCGAACATGCCGTACACACCGGCTGGCGCCAGCATCCTGCTAATAGTGTTCAGCCTGGTTGCTGCCGTGCTCTTGTTTGGCCTGGCCGCTTCACGACGCGAATCCCTGACTGCCTTCGGTTTGCCAGCCGCCGCAATACTATTGCCAGTGGCCGCCTTGCTGATGCACTGGCAACTGCTGAGCTACAGCAACATCTGGCTGGGCTGGATGTCGCCAGCCATTTTCACTCTGGTGGCGGCCACCTTGCTGTTGTTATTGGAACAAGGTCGCATCCGTGCAGAGCGCACACGCGTCTTTGGTAACCTGACCAGTTACCTGCCCAGCAATGTGGCCCGGGACATTGCTTTCAGCCTGCCGAGTTCGGCAATCAACGCACAGCGTTGTGATGTGACCTTGCTGAGTGCCGACTTGCGTAATTTTTCAGCTTTCGGTGAGGCGCGCCCACCGGAAGAGTCTGCGGCATTACTGCATTATTTCTTTACCCGAGCGGCAGAGGTCATTGCCAGGCATGGTGGTCACATTCATGAATTCAAAGGCGATGGTCTGCTGGCAGTCTGGGAAGGGCAAAGCAGTGCGGCAGCCAATGCCGCCTTCAAGGCCGCGCAGGAAATGCAGGAAAACATCCATAAGGAAATGCCACAGCAGCCACCTGCCGGTCTAGAGCCACTGGCGTTGGGTATCGGTATTGAGCAAGGTCCTGCCCTGCGTGGTTCTATCGGTCCGGCACATCGCCGAACCCATACATTACTGGGTGATAGTGTCACTATCACCCTGCGTATCCAGGAAATGACAGCCGAACTGGCGCAACCCATTCTGCTTGGTGAGTGTATTGCCAGACAACTTTCCGATCATAAATTGGAATCCCAGGGCAGTTATCTACTGAACGGATTGCGTATTCCTCATGTATTGTTTGCACCTGTGACTGACGGTGCCGCAATACGCCGGGCAAGACAGGATCAACTGAACCTGAAAGTTGTCTCGGGTGGACGATAAACGTCACATAAATGCAAGTTAGCCACGAGTCTTATTGCCTCTACGCGGGTGATTCAAGATAATGGCCGGATGCTTAAATTTCCCTGCCAATTGATTCAGCTATTGCCCCCGGTATCCCGGAGCCGACAGACAACCAAATTGGCAGGTTTGTCCCTTCTTGCTTCGCTGACCTGTGCCATCTCGCTGCTTCCGCATTCAGCACTGGCACAGTCACAAGAGCAACCCGGTTGGCCTTCTCAGACACCGTTTCAGGCACCATTGACAGCAGATTCAAATCAGGCCTGCCCTGACCTGACTCCCTGGATCCGTCAGACCACATCCGTTAACTGGACAGTAGAAGACTGGGCAGAACTTGAGCCGCAACTGCGTTCTTTGCAAAGCCTATGTTTACGCAACGTTGAATACTATGCCCTGCTGGGTGCGGCTCAGCTCAATAGTGGCCGCCTGGTGTTAGCGCTGGAGTCTCTGGAGCGTGCATTACTGCTGGATCCACAGCATGGCGGCGCACAAATTGATTATGCCCAGGCGCTGTTTCGGCGAGGGGAACTCTTTTCTGCCTTGTCGATGAATCAGCGGATCATAGACAGAGAGGATTTGCCGACAACACTCAGACCCATGCTGACAGAGCGCCAACGGCAATGGCGTTCCCTGACTAAACAGCGCACGATGCGGGCCGAGGTTCAGGCAGGCTATGACAATAACCTCAATGGTGCACCCACCCCCAGCGAAATCACACTGACACTGTCGGGTGAAGATGTGCTGCTGGCACTGGATGAAAGCTATCAGACCATTTCCGGGCCCTATCTGAATGCCAGGTTAAGCGGTGCTTATCGGGAAATGGCACCGAACAGCCAGCAAAACTGGTTGTTTGATGTGCGCGGTCGGATTAGTGAAGACGAAGCATCAGACCTGGTGCAGCTGGACGGGCGTTATGCTTATATCCGACCCTCCCGGGAGCGAAGCTGGCAGGTTAGCGGCGGACTCAGCCACCTGATGTTCGGTGGTAAACCATTATATACGGCAGCGGGAGCCGATGCCCAGATTGCCAGTCAACGGGTACTGTCTTCCTGTACACCGTTTGCAGGAGTTGCTTCCCAATATCAGCTGTTTCACAACCAAAGCACCCTCAATGCCATAGAAAGCAAAATCACGTTGGGTGTGAACTGTCAAAGTGCAAGTGGCCTCAATGCTCAGAGGGATGGTGGATTATTGGGTGGCGGGCAACCTCAGTCGAGTGAACCGTCAGGCCGTAAATGGTGGCAGCGCATGCAATGGACGCCGACAGTGAGTGTCCTGCACAGCGAACCAATCAAGAAAAACCGACCAGGGAACCGGCGCACAGGCTGGCAAGTTAATCTGGATTGGCGGCTGCCGATCTGGTCAGGCACATTAAATGCACAATTCAGCCACACGGAAATGGATGACAGTGATGGGTATAGCCCGGTGCTAGCGAATAACGCAAAGCGAGAAATCGATCGCAGTTACGCACTGATCCAGTACCGTCTGCCGGTGACCTCGCAAACCACATTGCAGTGGAATGCTTTCTGGCAGCGCCAGCACAGCAACCTGGATTTGTTCAAAAGTCGCGACCGCACACTGGAGTTTGGCGTGCAATATCGATTTTAGACGTGATCTTGATAACAATACCTGAACAAAAATAGCTGCTTAGCGCAGAAAGTTAAGAAAAAATCACTCATTGGGCGTTGCCTTCAATGTAGACACAAGGTAATATCCCTGCGCAAGTCCTCTTATATAAGGAAGAACTCTATATAAGTGTGATCTGCCAGGGTGCATGAATCGGTGTTAATACTAGTAAAACGCTGATAATTGCTGGAATGCGCAAGTCGATTTTCAGCTGTGTGACGACAGTCACAAGCATTTTATATTGACTTGAGTATCCTTGGCATAACCGAATTGGGGTCATCTGCTGATGTCGGCGTGTCGCAATCGGATAAAACAATCTGGAATTAAAACCAAAGGAGTTACAAATGGCGATTTCAATCGAAGCTCGTGAAGATCTCGTCACCCTGGTAGTAGGTATGTTTGATGCCGCCCCGGGTGCAGCAATACTGACCGATTTAACAGTAGCCTATGAAGCTGGCATCGTTGGCGGCGCAAGCTCAGCTGACGTGATGGCCAACATCGCAACAAGCCTGGCTTCTTCTGATTTTTACAAATCAATTTACCCAGAGTTCCTGACGAACGATGAGTTCACTACCAAACTGGTTAACAACCTGGCTGGCGACACACTGGACGGCACGGCTAAAGCCGATGCGAGCGCTCTGCTGCTGGCTCAGCTGAATGGCATGGACACGTCTACTGCTGCTTCCAAAGCTGCTGCACGTGCCGCTGTTACAATGACTGCTATCGCTGCCATCGAATCAGCTGCTGCAGACGATGCAACTTTCGGTGATCTGAAAACTCAGTTCACCAACAAAGTTGAAGTGGCTACTTTCTACTCAGTAGACGAACAGCAAAATATCACTGATCTGGCAGACGCTCAGAACGTGATCAAAGACGTAACTGAAGATGAAAGCAGTGTGACAGATGCCAAAAACGCTATCACAGGTGAAGCGATTGCTGGCACAGAATTCACACTGACTGGTGGCGTTGATGACGTTACGGGTACAAACGGTAACGATACGATCAATGCGTTCTCCGTACAGGGTTCTTCAAGCACTGCTACAACTACTTTCAGCAGCTTTGATGGAATTGATGGTGGTGACGGTGAAGATACTTTCAACCTGTATACCAACTCTACTACAAGCAAAAACATTAATTTCCCAAACAATGGCACGGTTGAGAACGTTGAAATTGTAAATGTTTACAATGAAAACAATGCGACTACTGCATTTACTGATGCATCAAAATACACTGGTGTAACACAGTTGTGGCAAATCGGCGCTGATGCTGACGATGTTAGTAACCTGGCAGCCACTACAACAGCTGGCTTTAAAAGTGTAGAAGCAGATACAGCTGCAGATATTGATGTTGCTGCTACAGCGACAGCTGCCTCAGCTACAATTGCACTGGATGGTGTTAAAGGTAATGCCACAACGAATGATGCCGAGATTGGTGTTAGTGGTTCTGCGCTGGCCGATGTGACAGTGACTGGTACTCTGGCCCAGAGAACTGTAAACACGACTGCTGCAAGTCTGGATCTTGATGTAACAGCAGGTAAAGATGTTGAAACATTGTCTGTCAACAGTGCAGTCAAGACGACTCTGACTGTCACTGAAGGTGCTGGAAGCACGAAAGAAATCAAGACAGTTGATGCTTCAGGCAGCACTGGTGCTATCACCTATGCAGGTGCGGTAACAGGCGCTACAGTTGCCCCGGCTACTATCAAAACCGGCTCTGGTAACGACACTGCAACGATTGCCGTAGCAACATTGAAAGATAATGCTAGCACAACAGCTGTTGATGAAACGCGTTCAGCTCTGTTGGAAACTGCTGCAGGCAATGACACGATCACAGTCAATACCTCAGGTACAGGTACGACAACTGTAAATGCCGGTGAAGGTAACGATAAAGTCACATTGAATGCAGATGGTTCAGGTAAGCTGACAGTTAACCTGGGCGCTGGTAATGACTCATTTGATGTCACTGGTGCAGGTGTTGTAACAGGCTCTGACGTGATTGACGGCGGTGAAGGTACTGACACGCTGTTGTTGAAGCTTGTAGGTGCCGCTAACATCGCTGCATTCAGCAACTTTGAAACGTTTGATACTGCTGCTCTGGGCAAAACACTGGACGTTGATATTCTGGCTTCCAAAAACACAGTGACTGAATTTGTTGCGTCAGCAGACGTAGCTGCCAGTTCTGTACTGACAAATGTTGGTGCTGGTGTAAACTTCCGTGCCACTGGTGATATGACAACCAATGCACTGACGTTGACTCAGAAAACAGCAGGCGCACTGACTGTGACACTGGATGCTGACAGTGCAAGTACAACTTCACAGAACGACAAAAACCTGAAAGCTGTTGCAACTAATGCAACTTCTTTGAAGGCAGTGTTCGATGCTGACTCTGGTTACGTGCAAAACGGTACTAACCTGAATGACCAGAACATCACTCTGACAGGTACGAAAGCAAGTTCCTTGGAAGTTGTATCTGGTGGTTCAGAGGCAACCAATACATTGAACTACACTTCTGGTGCAGGTACCGGTACTAACGACATCCTGACCTCGATCACTATCTCCGGCGAGCAGGACTTGTCTGTATCGGTGACTGAAACAAATACGAATAGTGCAGTTACAGCTATTGACGCTTCTGCCCTGACTGGTGATCTGACTATCAGCACTGCAGAACTGAAAGCTGAGGCAAGCACCAACGCATTTGATGGCGGTATGCTGACACTGGGTACAGGTGATGATGTTGTGACTATCACACAAGGTGCCAAAGTTTCTGGAATCGAGAAGGCTTCTGCTGAAGGCTTAACAAGCCAGACAGACTTTGATGTGTTGACGACTGGTAATGCTGCGGCGCAGGCTGCGGATGTAGCTTCTACTGGTACGCTGAACATCAAAGATGGTTTGCTGACCTTTGAAGGTACTGGCCCAGCTACACTGGCAGCTGCAATCACTACTGTTGATGGTCAAGTTAGCACTACCGGTGATGCAGTTGTGTTCGAATACATTGGTAACTCCTATGTATTTGTTCAGGGCGGCGGTACAGATGTTGTAGTTCAACTGGCTGGTGTTACAGGCCTGAGTGGTCTGGGCGAAGTTGGTACTACAGATAACCTGTACGTATTCTGATAATTCAGAATTACAGAAAACAGTACAGATGGATTAACCTTCTGTAGTGTTCAGGTGAAATAAAATAAACCCCCATCACAATAATGTGATGGGGGTTTATTCGTTATTGTGGGAAAAGAAATAAGTGATGGGTAACGGAATGCTAAGTCTATGAATCTGTAGCTAGTTATAAGTTGTCGAAATTCAAATTGGCATCATCATTGTGATTGAAAATTGAATTGCTATTGCTTTGTTGTGACGAGGAAGAATTTTGATACGCCTGTTGCAATTCATCCAGTTTTTGCAGGATATGCAGTTTGTTCATCGAAAGCATCTGACAGTAGGCCAGCGTTAAGGCTCCTGTATCACGAAGCTTGACTAACTCTTCTGGTGAGATTTTTGACAGTTTTACTTCGTCGATGCGGAAATAACCTTTAACCGGCACACTATTATCATTACGCTTTAATGTCATTTCCCATGGAACAATTAGTCCTGCTTCTTCAAGCTGCTTTGTCAGGGATAGCGCTTGTGTGACACCCTTCCAGCGTTCAACCAGAGCACCAAAAACCTGCTTTACAAGCTTGGCAGGTTGCTCGTTATCATCATAAAAGGGTTCTGAATTGGGATCACCAGTAAGGTGAGAGTATGCATTGTTGAAATACAACATTAAATTTTCTTGTTGATTTTTAAGTAACACAAAAGGATAAAAGCGATATGAGGAGGGCAGAAAATGAGAAAGCCATTTGCCTTCATGGGATACCAAAAGATTTTTATCCTGTTCAAACCCTTGAATCATTGCCAGGTGAAAAATCTTATTCTTGTCCTGAACAAAAGTGATCGGACAATTAACAGATGCTATAGAAATTTCATTTATTGATAATTCTGTCAAAATATCTTTTGCAGCGAAGTAATAATTAACCGGCTTTTGCCAAAATGAGTTTTTCATCCCTTCAACTGAAATAGGTAGCAGGGTATTCTTGGTTTCAAGTGCCTCTGAGTTTTGTTCAGTGTGTAAATCTTTCATGAAAAATTAAACCTGTATTTCGAAAAGTATTGTGAGTAGCTGTATTTGCAAAGGAATAATAAAAATGACAAATTTTCAATAAACGTCAATATAACAGCTTTGTGAGCTGAAAGTTTAACTGTAGTAATGGATTCCATCTAAAGAGATAGGGCTGTTCATTTCCTTATTGATTGTACGAGCACATCGCATGGAGGGCACGTTGATATCGTGATATTGATATAACGCCGTAAAGCCCTAAAGGAGTTTGAAAATATAATGAAAAACTGGACATCAGGTTACATGGCAGACATTCCATACACTTATGGTTATTACACGGAACTAAACCCGCTACGAATAAAACTGGCATTTTTAAGTCAGGGGCTTGAATACCCAGAGGTCGGGACTGCCTGTGAGCTTGGTTTTGGCCAGGGTGTTAGTGCTAACCTGCACGCTGCCGCATCAGTTGTCAGCTGGGCTGGAACAGATTTTCATCCCGGGCAGGCAGCATGTGCTCAGGAACTTACATCAATATCCGGAAGTCATGCCAAGTTATACAACGACAGTTTTGAGGAGTTCGCAGCAAGGGAAGATTTGCCGGAATTTGACTATATTGCCCTGCATGGTATCTGGAGCTGGATTTCTGATCACAACCGATCGGTCATCGTTAAATTCATTAAACGTAAGCTGAAAGTTGGTGGCGTGCTCTACATCAGCTACAACACATTGCCTGGCTGGGCAGCGTTTGCACCTATGAGACATTTAATGACTAGGCACGCAGACGTCATTGGGGCTGATGGCAGTGGCATTGTCTCCAATATTGGGGGAGCCATTGATTTCGCTGAAAAACTGCTAGACACAAACCCTGGTTATGCCAGAGCCAACCCGCAAATTAGCGAAAAATTAAAGTCCCTTAAAACGCAAAACCCTTACTATCTTGCACATGAGTATTTCAACAATGACTGGGACCCCATGCATTTTGCAACTATGTCTGAATGGCTGGAATCTGCCAAAATGACATTTGCTGGCTCTGCACACTTACTCGAACATGTCGATGTATTGAATTTAACGAAAGAACAACAGGAATTCCTGAATGAAATACCCGATAGTACTTTTCGTGAATCTGTTCGAGATTTCATGGTAAACCAGTATTTTCGACGAGATTACTGGGTCAAAGGTGCTCGCCAGATGTCTCAACTGGAGCAAAGTGAGCGACTTAGGGAGTTACGATTCATTTTGGCCGTTCCCAGGGCAGACATACAATTAACAATTAAGGGGGCACTAGGTGAGGCAAGTATGGCAGAAAGCATCTACACTCCTATTCTGGACACCATGGCAGACTATAAAATTTGGACATTTGCTGAGCTGGAGCGGGCTGTAGAGCCTAGTCAAATACAGTTTGGACAACTTTTACAGGCTATGTTGGTACTAAACTGTCAAGGCTCAGTGGCGATTGTGAATGAAGATAGCGTGATTAAAGAGTCAATGAAATGTGCACACAAATTAAATCGTTTCCTGATAAACAAGGCTCGCAGTAATGGAGATGTTGGTTATCTTGCCAGTCCGGTTACTGGTGGTGGTATCGCTGTTGGCCGGTTTCATCAATTGTTACTACTCGGTTTCTTACAGGGCAAGAAAGAGCCGGCCGAACTAGCAGAAACAGTTTGGCAAATACTTGCCAAACAAGGTCAGAAAATTGTTTCAGAAGGCAAAACTATAGAGAGCCCGGAAGATAATTTAGCCGAACTGACACGCAAGGCAACTGTATTTATGGATAAAACGTTACCTGTTCTACGAGTTTTAAAAGTCATTTAAGCTGATTTTATTACAGCAATAAATATTGCGAGGTTGCCAGTGTAGGACCACTGAGCTAGATAAAGGGAAAACAAAGTAAAAGGACCAGCAATGAGTCGAGTGACCTATCCGATAAGCCAGCAAATCAAGATCAGCTTCAGTGCATTTGAAGACAGACTTATCGTGCGTGCCAATCGCATGGAAGCAGAGCCGGCAACCGTATTGCTGTCAAGACGTATGACGCTGATGATACTTCAGCAATTGCTGAAACAGCTTGCTGAAATCTCCGAACTCGGTAAAACCCCGCGAGAATACTGGCATGATGTCCTGCAAATGAGTCATCAACATGCCATGCTGGCCAAAAAGGAGCAGGATAAAGCGCAAGCAGAAGCTGAAATGAGCGGAGGTGGCGATGGTGAGGCTGCTAAAGAAATGCTGTCGGTTAGCGAGCAGTCCATACAGGATAGCGCACTTTACTTGGCAACTGAGCTGACGGTTCAGCCTCGCGACAAGGAGTTAATGTTGGCATTGAAGGGGTTGCCGATGCCTGCGGCCATGACCGAACGAGCCACTCACGAGCCGATCCTGGCAATCCCTTTGCAAAGGGATAATGTTCACCAAATGATTGAGTTACTGATGACGCGGGCTGCCGATGCGAAATGGGATTTGCCGCTCGAATTGCCCTGGCAGGACACCGCTGACCAGCAAGGTGGCAGCAGTGTTGGCGCTAGACTGGACAACTGAGTTATAATCGGTGGCTGAATTCTGTCTGCGGGTACAAGAGATACTACCGCATCAGCAGTCTCACCTGATAAGCCGTATTTTTAGCAAGCTAATAGCAAGCAACACCCAAGTTAGGAGTTAACCATGTTGAAGTTGGGCCTGAAATCCCGCGCCGTCAAGCTAATGCTGATTGCCCTGGGTTTTTCCATTGCCGGTGCCGTTGTGGCACAGACACGTGACGAAATGATTGCAGAGCGCATTGCGCCCGTTGGCCAGGTTTGCCTGCTGGGTGAAGAGTGTGCACAGGGCCAGGCTGCCGCATCTAACGGCAGCGCTGCTGCTGGAGGCGCCGCGGCGGGTGGAGAGTTTGATGTGGCTGCCACATTTGATCAGAACTGTGCAATGTGCCACAACACAGGCATGGCAGGCGCCCCTCGTCGTGATGATACGGCTCATTGGGAAGCGCGTCTGGCCGATGCTGGCTTTGATACCATGGTAACGAACGCCATCAACGGCGTGAATGCCATGCCACCACGTGGTATGTGCACAACCTGTAGCGATGAGAACATCGCTGAGCTGGTGCGCTACCTGAGTGGTACCGAAGAATAAAACTGAATCCTGTTCATCCTGGATTCAGGCTTTGCCGGTTACGCTGACAGTCTGTCATGTTTAAAGCTATCGCTTTAAGCACTGAAGACGCTGCAGTAGTAAGCCAACGCCAATGTCGGCGATTTTAGCCAGGTCACACAAGGGTGACCAAGCAACTGGGGGTGATAGTAAGATGAAGGCAGTACAACTTGTTAAATCCGCAATCGCAATGTCTGGTCTGACACTGGCCGTCGTGGCCGCTAGCAGTGCTTCTGCAGAAGCACCTCTGACATTGGCTCAGGTTTCTGATGGTTTTGATCCGGCAGCTACCTATGCCCGATCATGCGGCGCATGCCACAACAGCGGCGCAGCAGGCGCACCTCGTCTGGGTAACACTGAAGAGTGGCAGGAGCGTATTGACGAAAGAGGCCGCGATCAGCTGCTGACTAACGTTATCGAAGGTTACAACAACATCATGCCAGCAAAAGGTATGTGCTTCACCTGTACCAATGAAGAGCTGGAAGTGGTTCTGAACTATGTACTTGAAGAAAGCGGCGTTGAGTAAGCTGTAGCTTACAACGTTAGCTGATTTCAGCAGAAAAACCGGCGAGGCTCCTGGCTTCAGCCGGTTTTTTTATGGCCCCCATCCCTGGGGGGGCCACCCTTGCGGGCGGTCGCTAATGCGACGTGAAAAATCGCTCCCGGCAATTTTTTATGCCTGGCAATCCGGGTTTTGGTTACTACCTTCCAAGCGGCACAGGGGCGCAAAAAATATGCCCCGGTAATCTCCCAAAACTCTGCAACGCCAGCACAAGGTCAGGAGATCATGGACCCCCAGGCCAGACAGTAAGACCACGTCAAGCACAGCGGGTGTCGCTCGAAAAAGCGGGCGGACTGTCTGAAGCCGCTAGGCTGAGTTTTCGCCCGCCGAGCGATGCCCGCTGTGCTGTGGTCGTCTGGCCTGGGGGTCCATGATTTTCTGGCCGCTTCACCTCGAGCGAGGTTCTTTGCGCCCCTGTGTAGCGAAATTATGTGCCCAGCAACGACCGCAAACCAGCCAGCGCCTCTTCCCCTTTCTGCTGCTTCTGTTCTGGCGTGCTGGGGTTTCTTCCTTCCCACTGTAGATGCTCTGTAGGCAACTCATCCAGAAAGCGGCTGGGCGTGGTTGGCACAATTTCACCGTACTGTTTGCGTTTGCGCGTCAGCGTGAATATCAGCCCTTGCCTGGCGCGGGTGATACCCACGTAAGCCAGTCGGCGCTCTTCTTCAATATCGTCTGACTCAATACTGTTGCGGTGGGGCAGCAACTCTTCTTCCATGCCCATGATGAAAACCCAGGGGAACTCAAGACCTTTGGCGGCATGCAGTGTCATCAACTGAACCTGGTCAGTGATCGCTTCCTCTTCCTGGCGCTCGAGCAAATCGCGAAGAATCAGCTTGTTGATCGCTTTCTCGATAACGGAATCCGTATCATCTCCCGCTTCATTATCCTCTTCAGCCTGCTTGATGCCTCTGGCCAGTGACTCCAGCAGCAACTCGACATTGCCAACCGCGCGCTCGGCTGCTGCCGGTGTGGCAGCGTTTTGTTGCAGCCAGCCGTCGTAATCCATGTCATGCAGCATATTACGGATGACTTTAATGGGATCGGAACGGTGGCAGCGTTGATGGATGTCTTCCAGCCAGCGTTTGAACTGCTGCAGTTTTTCGACCTTCTTGGCGCCGAGAATTTCCTGAATGCCCATTTCATCGCAAGCGGCCATCATGCTGATGCCTCGATCATTGGAGTAGCTGCCCAGGCCTTCCAGAATGGCAGGTCCGATTTTGCGACGCGGTGTATTGATAATGCGCAGGAAGGCATTGTCGTCATCCGGATTCACCAGCAAACGAAGGTAGGCCATCAGGTCCTTTATTTCGCTGCGGGCAAAAAAGGAGGTGCCGCCGCTGATCTGATAGGGAATCTGGTGGCTCTGTAGTTTGATTTCCAGCAGGCGTGCCTGGTGATTGCCGCGATAGAGCACGGCGATATCACCGAAATCAAGCCGCTTCTGAACACGCAGGGTGAGGATTTCGGTGGCAATGCGCTCTGCCTCGGCTTCCTGGTCAGTCAGCACTAACGCACGCATCGGCTCACCCATGCCCAGCTCACTCCACAGTGATTTTTCATAGACGTGAGGGTTGTTGCCGATCAGCGTGTTAGCCGCGTTCAGGATGGTATTGCTGGAGCGGTAATTCTGCTCGAGTTTAATGACCTTCAGTGTTGGGTAATCTTCCTGCAACAACAGCATGTTTTCCGGTCGTGCACCGCGCCAGGCATAGATGGACTGATCGTCATCACCGACCACAGTCAGGCCGTTGCGGATGCCAACCAGCAGTTTAACCAGTAAGTACTGGCTGGTGTTGGTGTCCTGGTACTCATCAACCAGCATGTAATGTACGCGCCGCTGCCAGCGCTCCAGCACATCGTTTTTGGTCTGGAACAGATGCACGGGCAATAGAATAAGATCATCAAAATCGACCGCATTAAAGGCACGTAAATGTCGTTGGTAGGACGCATAAACTCGCGCTGCAAAGATGGCATCCGGCTCAGTCGCCTGCGCCATGGCATCTTCTGGCATCAGCAGGTCATTTTTCCATTCCGATATCTGCCATTGTAAAAGTCGAAGTTGGTCATCACTAACATCTGCTTCTTTGAGCATCAGGCTTTTTAGCAATGACTGGGCGTCCTGGGCATCGAAGATGGAAAAGCCATTCTTCAGGCCGAGATGATGACGCTCGTGGCGGATGATAGTCAGCCCAAGATGGTGGAAAGTGGCAATGGTCAGCCCGCGGGTATTGCCCCTGCCATTGCCATTGCTGCGCACCAGGCGCCCTACTCGCTCCCCCATTTCCTTGGCGGCTTTATTGGTAAAGGTCACGGCGACAATGCGATTGGCGGGAGTGCCACACTCATTAATCAGGTATGAGATTTTCTGCGTGATCACACTGGTTTTGCCGCTGCCGGCACCGGCAAGCACTAGCAAGGGGCTGCTGATGTAGCGCACCGCTTCCTTTTGTCGAACGTTTAGTTTATTCACAACTTTCCAGATACAATAGTGCGGGATGAATCAATCGGGGCTGGAAATCAGCATCATTATTATACATGATGCGCCCCCTGTATTTTTCATTCTGTGAGCCAGTTCAAGTTAAATAGTCGGATCCGGTTGAAGATTACCTCTGAGTGGTCGATAGCAAGATACGAGGTCTCCGGCTTCAGGCCAGAGGCTGGGGGAAATTTAATGGATTCCAAGGAGGGACCCGTTCAGGGCGTGACGTGGTGCGCATACTTTTAATATCCGAACAGCCATCTGATTTTGGGCTGGTCGATCGCAGTTTACAGGGTATCGCTGACATTCCGAGCGAGCTACTCAGCTGCCCGCCCGATCCTGCCGAACTGGCTGCTGTGGATCTGAGTCGCATCACACTGATGATCTGGGGTCGAATCTCCGATGTACAAATAGCTGCCCAGCTGTTGGTAACCCTGAGCCAGCAGCAGCGTAAGGTGCCGTTACTGGTGCTCAGTGACAAGGCGCAACCTGAATCCGGCAACCAACAGGATTTTGGCGTTCTCCCCCGGCAATCATTAAGCGCTGCCATGTTACGTGGTGCTCTGACCCACTATGGCACGAAACGCCGTGAAGCAACGGTGACTATCAGCCAGTCAGTGGATCCCCTCACAGGTTTAAGTAATCGGCACCATACTCGCGAGCTGTTGAGTGAATGTCTGTCCAGTCATGAATCCGAAGGCACCGTTGCGTTACTGCTGATTGATGTTGATCACTTCAAGAAAGTGAATGTTTCCTATGGCCAGGGGGCTGGTGATGCCCTGATTCAGCTAATGGCTGAGCGCATCAAAGGTGCTATTTTGCCAAACCATAAACTGGCCCGTATTGGTGGCAATGAGTTTGCCGTTATTTTCCGTCGTGATGATGGCCAGTCGGTGGCGCGTGAGGCCATGCAATGCAGTGATGAAATTATGCTCGCTATGGGGAGGCCTTTTCCATTGGCCCGTCATGCCGTTCGAATGGCTGTAAGCATGGGTCTGACTATTAAAGACCATGGTTTTGTAACGGCGGATGCCTTGTACAGCCAGGCCGACATTGCCATGCGTCGTGCCAAGCAGGATCGTGGCAATGCGCTGCAGCACTACACCAAAGACATGACGCACTCAGCTGAGAAAGAGCTGAAACTTGAAGCCGAAATTCGTCGCTCGTTGCGCAAAGAAGAATTCGTCCTGCACTTCCAGCCTCGCATCGACATGGGCAGTGGTCGCATCGTCGGTGCAGAGGCTTTGATCCGATGGCAGCATCCAACCCAGGGGCTGCTTTCACCGGCGGCGTTTATCCGGGTGGCAGAAGACAGTGGTCTGATCGTGCCTCTGGGTTACTGGATTATCGATGCCGCCTGTCGCTACCTCACGGAGCTGACAGCGCAAGGTTACGGAGAAGTCCAGATTGCAGTGAACGTCGCCTTTAAGCAGTTCCAGGACAAAAATTTTGTCCAGACGGTTGCCAATATCATTAAGAAACATGGTATCCGGCCGGGCCGTCTGGAAATTGAATTAACCGAAACGACCATGATGATCGAAGGTAATTCTGTGGATCACAGCCTTCGTGAATTGAACAATCTCGGAATTGCCATTTCACTGGATGATTTCGGTACCGGGTACTCTTCCTTTGCACACATCCAGCGACTGCCCATTTCTGCACTGAAAATTGACCGTTCTTTTGTGGGTGGCGTCAATGCCAGCCATGATGACTCCACCATTGTAAAAGCGATGATCAGTCTGGCCCACAGCCTGGAAATGCAGGTGATTGCCGAAGGTGCCGAAACCGCTGACCAGGTGGAGTTCCTGCGAGAGCACCAGTGTGATCAGGTGCAAGGTTACTTCTTCAGCCGTCCGGTCAGCTCTGATGACCTGATGGTGCTGCTGCACCGAGAGGCCACAACCGGGCTGATTGCTGCTGACAATATCGCCTCATTTTCCACGCACTGATTTTCTTCCAGGCAAGCAACCGATTTCGTTATCAGCTACAACAGTGTCAGTAGCTATGAAAGAATCGGGAGCGCCTCATGAGCAGCGCCACATCACTGTCGCTGGTATACAGTCGTGCCAATCAGGGCGTCAATGCGCCACTGGTCACAGTAGAATGCCATCTCTCCAACGGTCTGCCAGCTATGTCTCTGGTGGGCTTGCCGGAAACCGCAGTCAAAGAAAGTCGTGAGCGGGTCAGAAGCGCCATCATCAATGCAGGTTTTGCTTTTCCGGAAAGGCGTATCACGATTAATCTGGCGCCAGCGGGTATTCCTAAAAGTGGCGGTCGCTACGATCTGGCTATTGCCCTGGGTTTGCTGGCAGCAGATGGTCAGATTGATCCCGCAGTGCTGCTGGATTACGAGATTCTGGGCGAGCTGTCATTAAGTGGTGGTATTCGATCTGTTACCGGTGTGGTGCCAGCTTTGCTGGCTGCCCGGGATCATGGGCGGCAGCTGATATTGCCGGCAGCGAACCAGGCAGAGGCACGGCTGGTTCGCGGTGCCGTCAGCTATAGTGCTGAGACCTTAGGACAGGCGCTGTCTCACTTTAAACGCACTGGCACTGGCATCTCGGCTAATACCTTTGAACGTCCCGACAAGGCTCAGCGATCACTTGCAAGTCTGACATCGGTCCGGGGTCAGGAGGCTGCAAAATGGGCATTAACTCTGGCTGCTGCAGGTGGGCACAATCTGCTTTTCTGTGGTTCGCCTGGTTCTGGAAAAACATTGCTGGCGCAATCACTGCCTGAACTGTTGCCAGATCTCAGTGAGCAGGAAACATTGTTACTAGCCTCCATTCGCTCTGTCAGTAGCAAGGTTGCACCTGATACCTTTTGGCAAAGTCCTCCTTTTCGGGCACCGCATCACAGCAGCACCGGGGTGTCACTGATCGGAGGAGGCAAACAGTTCAAACCGGGTGAGATCAGCCTGGCGCACGGTGGTGTGCTGTTTCTGGATGAGCTGCCGGAGTTTTCTCATCAGGTACTGGAGAACCTCAGGGAGCCACTGGAGTCAGGAACGGTCAGTATCAGCCGCGCTGATTATCGCGTGCAGTTTCCGGCTGCTTTTCAGCTTGTGGCGGCCATGAATCCCTGTCGAGTTATTGTCAAATCTGGTGTTCAGGCATTTGATCAAGCGACTCTCTGGTCAGCTGTCATCACCTCTTCACCATCCCTGAACTTCACACCCTGGACCACCTTGGCCAGGTAATTAAACCCGC
>Ga0098044_1000028_pt1 | contig 87778 bp, 67 predicted proteins | sample 10_taG_FD_75053 | JGI IMG/M metagenome (GOLD analysis project Ga0098044, IMG submission 75053) | Marine viral communities from the Subarctic Pacific Ocean - 10_ETSP_OMZ_AT15264 metaG | ecosystem: Environmental > Aquatic > Marine > Oceanic | place: Pacific Ocean | collected 2015-01-16 | reverse complement strand
GAACAATGCAGCACTAATCTCCAGAATACCCACGGTCATCGTACACGGCCGTTATGATGTCATATGCCCGGTGGAAAATGCCTGGCAATTAAAGAAAGCCATGCCTCATGCCGATCTCCATATTATCCCTTGTGCAGGCCATGCAATGTCAGAGCCAGGCATCAGAGACAAGTTAATTGAGTACACTGACCGCTGGTCAGACGAAATAACAAAAAATTGATGTCTATAAAGTGAGGATTAGGGTGAGGGTTCTAGCAAAATGACATTACACCTGCCGACATTGTTGTTGATTCTGACTGGCACAGTAGCCAGTTCCACCCTGGTACTGTTCATTATGTGGCGTATCAATCGTGGTCAGTCTGCCATCATCATGTGGTTGCTGGCTCTGTTTGCGGGTGTGATTTCACTCACCATCATGTACGTGGAATCTTGGATCGGTCTCCCGTCCGGTATCAATGCCATGCTTAGTAATTCGCTAAGTTTGACCGGGTCGCTGTTGATTCTGGAGGGCGTATTGCGGTTTCGTGGCTGGTATTCTATTCGACGCTGGTATGCCGTTCTTGCATGTATTCCCGTTTTTGTCTTTGCTTCCTGGTTTAACCGGTTGGACTCGGTTGCCCGATATCAGTTTCATGACACGGTTTGTATGTTGCTGAGTGTGGCGGCGCTGGTAGCATTTGTCTGGAAGTTAAAAAGCCGACAGGAATTAGTAGCTTATATGCTGGCAGCTGTCAGCCTTGGCTGGCTGGCGACTAACTATCTGATTCGCGCCGGCTTCGCTTTCAGTGGTGATCTGAGCCTGATAAACGGCATGGATTCTGCAATTTCCCATGGCTATTATTTTAGTGGTTTGCTGGCCTCTTTGAACTGGGTATTTGGCCTGGTTATCGCATGTTACTTTCAGGCAAATCAACGTAATGAGCAGTTGGCCCGAGAGGATGCGTTGACAGGCCTGCATAATCGCCGCAGTGTTGATGAGTGCCTGGCCAGGTGTCTGAATGATCACAACCGTAATAACGGTAATTTCGCCATTATCATTCTGGATATGAATGCCTTTAAGTCGGTCAATGACCGCTTTGGGCACCTGGTTGGAGACAAACTGCTGGTCGACACCGCAAAGCGCTTGCGTGACTCCATACGCGAAGGTGATGTTGCTGGGCGCCTTGGAGGGGACGAGTTCATTGTTATTGCCAGGTTCGTGGATGATGAAGAAGCACTGGGCGTGCTGATGACTCGTCTTTCGCGATCACTGAACCGGGATTTTGAGTATCAACCGGGTAAGCATGTCAGCACCACCATGAGCATGGGGGCAGCAGTCTGCCCGGATGACGGAACAACAGCTGACCGTTTGCTGAGTACTGCAGATATCAGGATGTACCGTAATAAGTCAGCTTTTTACGATCAAAGCCCGATGTATGAAAAGGCATCAGCCTGATCACTTCAGCGGGCGGGGGGAGAAAAATGAGAAAAATAAAGAACCTTTGGGTCATTGCTGTTGCCCTGATTTTGTTTGGTAGTGCGATAGCACACTGGGTACAAACCAGCGGCGGAATCAGTATCAAAGATCTGCGCTTCAGTGGTGCTGGCGGCCAGACATTAAGTGCGCTGCTGTATGTGCCGCCAGGAGTGACAGCCGATAACCCTGCGCCTGGTATTCTGGCGGTTCACGGTTACATCAACTCCCGGGAGGTTCAGTCTCCCTTTGCTATTGAGCTGGCTCGCAGGGGGTATGTTGTCCTCTCGCTCGATCAGTCCGGGCATGGCTATTCTGATGGGCCTGCTTTCAGTAATGGCTTTGGTGGGCCAGCCGCGCTTCGCTATCTGCGCAGTCTCGATATTGTCGATGAAAACAATATTGGGCTGGAAGGGCACTCCATGGGAGGATGGACGGTACTGGCAGCGGCAGCAGCCATGCCAGATGCTTACCAGTCTATGGTGTTGCAGGGGTCCAGTACTGGCAGCGGGTTTGCTGCGGAGGGTAGGCCCGACTGGCCACGCAATGTCTCAGTGGTGTTTGCCCAGTATGATGAATTTGCACCCACGATGTGGGGCGTGGCCGAAGGCAGGCAGGTCGCCAGTAGTGAAAAGCTGCAAACCCTGTTTGGCGTCTCGGCACCAGTGCAAGAGGGCAGGGTCTACGGTAGTGTACCTGCGGGAACCGCGCGGGTCTTGCATAACCCGTCAGTGACACACCCGGGTAATCATATTTCACATACGGCTGTCTCTCATACGCTGGACTGGTTTGCTTTGACGTTGGATGGCGCCAATGATCCTGGTGTACGGGTGCAGATCTGGTTTTTCAAAGAGCTGGGAACACTGATGGCACTGATTGGTATAGTGTTGTTTGTACTGGCTGCGTCGCGTCAGTTGATTCAACTGCCGGCCTTCGTATCTTTGCGCGCCAGTGTGCGGCAAAGTGCCTGGGATGCTCGTGAGCGAAAATGGTGGGGACTGGCATTGGCTGGCGCCGTGATTCCTGTTGCCAGTTTTTATCCTGTATTCTCCCTTGGCGCTGCGTTCTTCCCGGCTAATGCTTTGTTGCCGCAATCAATCAGTAACCAGGTACTGCTTTGGGCATTGTTTAACGGGCTGGTGTTATCGTTGCTGGGCATATGGGTGAAGGGGCGGGTCCTGTCACTGAAAGCCATGCCGGGACTGAATCTGTTATTGGCAATCATGGTGGTAGCCGCGACTTACATGGTGGTATTGGCTGTCGACTTTCTCTTCAAGACCGATTTTCGCTTCTGGTTTGTTGGCTTGAAACGCATGAATCTGGATCAGTTCAAGAGCTTTCTCGCCTACCTGCCGTTCTTTGCGGTTTTCTTTGTGCTGCTGGGACGAAGTTTGCACACGGGGTTGAGTGTGGGGGCTGATACGGCTTCAAGGGAACGCTGGTCTAATGTGGCAGTTTTGGCGGGAGGCTTCTTTGTCTTTCTGGCGTTGCAGTATGCCAGTCTGTTTATGACAGGACGATTGCTGACGCCAGGTGAGCCATTGAATACCATTGTGATGATTCAGTTTGTGCCTCTGCTCGCCATCGTTGCGGTGATCAGCAGTTGGTGCTGGCGACTGACTGGGCATTACCTGCTGGGTGCCTGGATTAATGCATTGCTTGTCACCTGGTATATCGTGGCAGGTCAGGCAACCCATGTTGTTTAGTTCAGCGTGGATCAGAAAACTGTGTATGCCGCTTCTCTCAAACGGCTCTGTCTTACTCTGTTCGGACTTACTCGGTTCAGTCAGGGCGTGAAAAATGTTCGGTGGCCCAATACGCCAGTAGCCCAAGTAGCAGGATGGCAGCGGCAGCGAATGCTTCGACAGGTCGTGTTACCGCAATAAAGCCCAGTGTCCAGATGACAATCGCACTGTAAATCAGTGGTGGCAGAGGGTAAAGCCAGGTGCGATAACCGCTATGCCTCTGGCCATGCTGGGCTTTCTGCTCGCGGTAACGCAAAACGAAGATGCCCAGCACCGTCGCCAGTGAGCTCAATCCCAGCAGGAAACCTGAGAAAACCAGAATAGCATCAAACGTTGATGTGACAATAAAGATCACGGTCAAGGCGCCCTGGGCATAAATGGCGAATCGAGGCACGCCGTTATCGCGCGTTTCAGACAAACGGCGAAACAGCCGGAAGTCTTCCCCCATCACCTGTAACACCCTGGGGCCGGCAATTGTCATGGCACTAACTGTTGATATCAATAATAAAGACAGCGTTGCCCCCATCACCAGGCCACCAGTCTGGCCAAAGGTGTACTGGGCGACAATAACGCCGATTTCGATACGTCCTTCCATGTCATCCATGGGCACGGCAAACAGAAAGGTGGCATTGAGAGCCAGGTATAACAGCATGACGATGCAGGTGCCGATGACAAGCACCTTGGGGACAGTTCGGGTTGGATCCCTGACTTCATTGGTAATATAGGTGGCAGCATTCCAGCCTGCATAGGCATAGCTGACGTAAATCAATGAAACGGCAAATGCCGGACTGAGTAGCGTATCGTCGTCGCGGCCGCTTGGCAGCCACTGCAAGGGCTGTGCTGTTCCGTTGGCAGTTACAGTCATCACAACCAGCAAAATGAAAATGATGATCAGGGCGACTTTGATCAGTGTAAACCAGTCTTGCATGCGACCACTGGCCTGGTGACTCCTGCCATGAACGAAAGTTGCGATAATGACCAGTGTCAGGGCAGCGGCCATGCGGTTGATTTCGACGACGTGTTCAGTTGCAGAGCCTAAATAGGCGGCAAATGTCATGGCTGCCAGGGCGGTGGGTGCGGCAAACCCGACGGTGAGTGAAACCCAGCCAGAGACAAAGCCCAGGGCGGGGTGATAAATGCGCGACAGGAAGGCGTACTCACCCCCTGAGCGTGGTAATCTGCTGGTTAGCTCAGCATAAGTTAGGGCGCCACAGAGGGCGGCAATACCGCCGACAAACCAGAGCATTAACAAGGCAAAGACTGAGCGGATGTCCACCAGTTGAAACCCTAGGCTGGTAAAAACACCCGTGCCGATCATGTTTGCTACGACCACTGCCGTAGCAGTTTTGCTGTCGTAACCGCGGTTGCTGTTTTGCGCAGATTTCGAGGGTGGCACGTGCTATCTCGCTGGTGGTAATGCTCGTCTTTGTCCTGGTTAATCCTGATAAGTCCTGACGAGCATGCATATTGTCATCATGCGTTCATTGCCCTGGAGTAGGGGTTTCGTTTATCTTGGCTTCCAGCGAGCATAAGAGAGAAAAGGTAATTATGTCCAGACATTCCCAAGACAACCGGGCCCAAGACAGCCAGGAACAGCCACTGATGGAACAGAATCGACAGCGTCTGTTTGGTGGCTCCCAAATCCGTTATCAGCATGAATCGAGCGCACTGGGCTGTACCATGTTGTTTTCCGTGTATTTACCGCCTGGTGCCTGCAAAGAGCAGACAGTGCCTGCGGTGTATTTTTTATCCGGACTGACCTGTAATGATCAGAATTTCAGCACCAAATCCGGGGCTCAACGAGTTGCTGCTGAATTGGGGGTGGCATTGATCATTCCCGATACCAGTCCCCGTGGAGAGCATGTGGCTGATGATGAAGGCTATGATCTCGGTCAGGGGGCCGGTTTTTATGTTAATGCGACTGAGGCTCCCTGGCAGTCTAATTTTCAAATGTATGATTATATTACCCGTGAATTACCAGCACTGGTTGAGGCGCATTTGCCAGTAAATGAGCGTCGCGCTATCTCTGGGCACTCTATGGGGGGACATGGAGCCTTGATGATTGCTGCCCGGAACCCGGAGCGCTATCAGTCAGTGTCAGCATTTTCGCCAATTGTGCATCCAAGTGCCTGTCCCTGGGGTGAAAAGGCATTTACAGCCTACCTGGGTACGGATAAGGATGTCTGGTCTGAATATGACAGTGTGGAACTGATTAAAGAGAATGGGTGGCATTTGCCCCTGCTGGTTGACCAGGGTGAGGATGATGAGTTCCTCAAGGAACAGTTGCTGACTCGCGATCTGATTGCCGTGGTGCAGGACTGTGCGGATGTCAGAATTCGCTTTCAATCCGGGTATGACCACAGCTATTACTTCATCGCCACATTTATTGCAGAGCATTTGCGTTTTCACGCCAGGCATCTGAGAGCAGAATAATTGTTAATAATCTTGTACAGAAACACGGATCATCACGTCATTTAAGGAGTTGGGTATGAAAACAAAGGCGGCGGTCGCATTTGCAGCAGGAAAACCACTGGAAATCTGCGAAGTTGACCTGGAAGGTCCAAAGGCGGGAGAGGTACTGGTCGAACTCAAGGCAACCGGTGTCTGTCATACCGATGCATTCACTCTGTCCGGAGATGACCCGGAGGGTGCCTTTCCGGCCATTCTGGGCCATGAAGGGGCGGGCGTTGTCGTGGATGTCGGGCCTGGTGTCAGATCACTCAAAAAGGGTGACACGGTGATACCGCTGTACACGCCGGAATGCCGGGAATGTGACTATTGTCTGCACCCCAAAACCAATCTGTGCCAGTCCATTCGTACCACTCAGGGGCAGGGTGTGATGCCTGATGGCAGCAGTCGTTTCTCCCTTGACGGCACGCCAATCCGGCACTATATGGGTTGTTCGACGTTTTCAAACTACACGGTGCTGCCTGAAATCGCCCTGGCCAAGATACGCTCAGATGCACCGCTGGATAAAGTTTGCTACATCGGCTGTGGTGTTACCACCGGGGTTGGCGCTGTGATCTTTGATGCCAAAGTCGAACCGGGTTCTCGTGTGGTGGTCTTTGGCCTGGGCGGCATTGGCCTTAATGTCATTCAGGCAGCACGCATGGTGGGTGCGCGTCAGATTGTTGGTGTGGATATCAATCCGGAGAAAGTGGCACTGGCGAAACAGTTTGGCATGACTGATTTTATCAACCCGAAAGAAGTTGAGGATGTGGTCGAAGCGATTGTCGATATCACGCACGGTGGTGCGGATTACACCTTTGAATGTATTGGTAACGTAAACACCATGCGACAGGCGCTTGAGTCCTGTCACAAGGGTTGGGGCGAATCAGTGATTATTGGTGTCGCGGGCGCCGGGCAGGAAATTTCCACGCGTCCTTTCCAACTGGTCACTGGCAGGGTGTGGCGTGGTAGTGCCTTTGGCGGTGCGCGCGGGCGGACTGATGTGCCGACCATTGTGGACTGGTACATGGAAGGCAGAATCAATATTGATGATCTGATTACCCATACCATGCCGCTGGAAAATATCAATGAGGCGTTTGACTTGATGCATGCGGGCAAATCCATTCGCAGTGTTGTGCTGTATTGATGGTGGTGAACGGTTTTCCTGTCGTTCTACCGTATTTGGGTTAACTTGGCAGGTAAAGTCTGCTTAGAATCCCGATGCTTTGCATAATATAAGAAAGACCAGAAAATTCCGTAGGGGGGATTATGGATTTGGCAGGGATTACCATTATTGTTTACCTGGGTCTGGTGACCCTGGTAGGCATGTATCTGACTAAACGCAGTACCAGTTCTGATGACTGGGCCATCGGCGGCAGTGCCATGGGCGTCTGGATGATTGCTGCGGGGATTGCCGGCACGCGCATTGGCGGTGCCGGTACCTATGGCGTAGCTGGTGACACCATGAATACCGGTATCTGGAATATGTGGTACGGCGTCAACTCTTTTCTGGCGCTGGCTCTGGTCGGTATCTTTTTTGCCATCCCTTATCGCCGCTTGAGACTGGTTACTGTGGGCGAGCTGTTCGTCAAGCGCTACGGAACCTATCGAAATGCCCGCCTGACCAGCCTCTGTGTGCAGACAGAGTATCTGATCGTCAACATTCTTGAGCCGTTGCTGATTGGTATTATTATCAGCGCCGTGTTTGGCATTAATCGTGAAGTGGGCATTATGATCGGGGCGCTGGTCATTGTCAGTGCCACAGCCCTGTCTGGTATCCGTGGCGCATCGTCAACGAATATCATTCATGTGGTCGTGGTTACATTGGGCTTTTTGGCGGTTGCCATACTCGCGGGAGCCGAACTGGGTGGCATTAGCGGTATACGGGAGAAGGTGGATGTGGCACTGGAAACATCAGGCCGGGATTCAGCCAGTTGGTGGAGTTTTGTCGGCATGGGCTGGTTTCCGATTATTGCCATGGGTTTTTCAGCCGTCATTCACACGCCAGCAGCTTCGGTATATGTTAATTACTCCAGTTCTGCCCGCTCAGAAAAATTGATTATCCCGGCCTTCCTGTTGGCCGGGGTGCTTGCTGCGATTATGCCATTTCTGGCATCCATTATCGGTGTCGAAGCCGTGGCACGTTATGGCGCTGACAGCGGTCTGACCAGCTATGCGACCATCACCCAGATCGCGACTGATACCGGGCCGATTATCGGTGGCATTGCTTTGGCTGCCGTTTTGGCTGCATTGATCTCTTCTGGTGGTCCTATCCTGCTCTCCAGTGCAACGCTGTTTGTCAATGACTGGATACCGGGATCTCGTGAGTTCACGCCGACCAAGAAGCTGCGCTCCTATCGCATCACTGCTGTCATTTACGGTCTGTTCGCTGGTGCATTGGCCTGTGTGCTGCCGATTACCTCTGTGTTGCAGCTCTTGTTACTGGGTTTTGCCATGGTTGTGCCACCGGCAATTGCTATCGGTTTTATTTTCTACTGGCGCAAGACGACCGAAGTGGCTGTATTCTGGGGCATCGCCACGGGTTACGGTCTCGGGCTGCTGGCCTGGGCTGCCAATACCTGGGTTCTGCACATGGAAAATGATGTGGCGGCGTATTTCACAACCCTGGTGCCACTGGTTGTCATTCCTGTGGTTTCCCTGATGACTCAGACCCCGGAGAATGAAGGGGAAAGTGTTGACGCGTTCTACAAGGCGTTGAAAACACCTGTCCCCTGATGCCTTTGTGCCTGCCTCCGTTTGAATTATTGAGAAAGCGGAGGCAGGATTTCCAGGTGTCGTAATGCTTTGTCAGTCACTGCCTGGCGAGCAGTAATAAAATTTGCCTGCGCCTCTGGCGTCTCTGCCATCGTGTTTTGGCTGGCCTGTAACAGTGTCGCGAAATACCAGATCTGACTGCCATTATCAGTCCAGCCTACCCACCAGCCGGTATTCATGCCGTTGCCAATGACTGCCAGGCCTGTCTTGCCACGAATAATGACACCTGATTCTTCTCGGTTAACCATGATGTTTTTCACGGTCTGTTGCACGTTCGTGTCAAATGGCAATGACAGGTTGTTGAGTGACTGTAATAGCGTCAACTGTTGCCGTGGTGTGATGCGCAGGTCGCCTTCCAGCCAGAACGTCGTCAAACCGCCGTCCAGATTTTGGTTGCCGTACTCGGCCAAGTCCAGCCAATGCTGCATACGCGATTCACCGACTGTTTTTACCATGCCCTGGTAATGCGGGACTGCTGAATAACGGAAGGCGTCTGCCAGCGTAAGGTCCTGGTTAATTTCAGGGCGGCTTCGTTCGACACCATCCCAGGGGATTATGGTTTCTGCGCTCGCTACCACGCTTTCTTGCAATGCCACCAGTGAACTGAATATTTTAAAGGTAGAAGCCGGGATAGCTGCGCTATCAATATCCAGTGGTGGCAATGTTTCGTCGGGGTTTTGGTAAGCGCCTTGCAACCATTGCCCTGATTCTGGGTTAACTATGATCATTGTGCCGTTATAACCGGACGTGGCGAGAATCTGGTCCAGGGAGTCCAGGTTATCCGGCCTCTCTTGCGCTTGAAGGAGGTTGGCGCCAGTGGCTAGTATGGCAAACAGGGTGATACAGGTGAAAAGGTAGCGGAGGGATCGGTTCATGGTCGTTTACTCTGGTCCTTGATACGGCCTGCGGGATGAGCGGGACGTTAAGTTGTGCGAAGCGTTTACAATCCGCATAATGCACGGTTTTTTTATGGTGGCCAATATGCAATCTGGTTTTGGCAATCTGGATCGGGATTGTCTGGTATGCGGTATGCCGCACTCCCTGGCGCCAGCTGACATCAGGGACCGGGAACAGCAACCCGTTTGTGAAAAGTGTGATAGCCCCTTGTTCGAAGCCTCTGATGGCAGTACAGAGGTTGTCGACATAGCCCATCAACACGAAACGGTTGCTGAGGCGCTTGAGAAGTTCGAGTTGGCTTTACAGGATTGCTGGTGCTATCAATACTGTCGGCAGTTGCGACTGATTACTGGCGGCGGTCGAATTCGCGACGCTGTGCTGGCTGAGTTGAATTATTTGCATCGTCAGGGAACGGTGCTGGATGTCCATAGCGAGAATCGAGGAGCCGTCATTGTGGTAATACGCCGGGACTGAGTTTTTTCTCCCTCTCTTCAAGTTCGTTGTCCATCAAGGTCGTTGTCGCCAGCGAGCCAGCATTTTACCAAGGCTGACAATGGCATCAGCGACTGACCGGATCGCCAGCAATCCGGCTATTTTGAGTCGGGACAGAACCGGCAGTCGGTTTGAACGGTGCCAGCTGTCCAGGTGTCTGCGGTACCAGGCATTTGCATGCGCATAATGATAGGCGCGTTGTGATACCCGGGTGCATAGCAAGGCAGCAATGAAGAAAAACAGCACGCCTGGAATGATGGGCAGCAGCACGCCGACCACGCCCATTATGAGGCAAACGGCAATCAGCAAAAGGCTCACTACCTTGGCCATCCAGGGTAAGGGTCGAAAATCTCTATAGCGTGTTGGCAAGTGCACGACTGGTAACCTCCTGCGTCGTTGTGGCAATCATCAGACCGCCCTAATAGGAAAATATATTCCTTTGCTGGCTCTTGAACCAGAAATTGTTTTCAAAATGACGATCCGTTAAAGTGGCGGTTATTTTTCGTCAAAATGTCGGAGCATCATCCTGTAGTAATGCATATTTGATGCCATCAGGAGGAGTGCCTTATGTTGCTGATAATATTAGAAAAATATTTTATCTGGCATCTGGCTTATCTCGGCGAACATGGTAAATCAAGCCAGCATTTGGTGAATTTGACGAATAGTTAATGATGATAATTTGATTTTTTGTTATAAAAATCATAACAATGCTGGACAAACTGAATAATTCACCTGAGAATAGGGTGCCATCGGTATCTTCAAATCAATCCAATTTCTGAGCAGCGGGCAGAAGGGATGAAAATAACGACAATTTGCCTATTGGCTATCAGCACACTGATTACGGCTTCTATGACGCAAGCGCAAACATTGCGTGGATCGCGTTCGTCCATGGAACAGCAACATGGTCATGCTGTCAGTCATGGTTACCAGTTTGCTCATACATCGAGAGATGTCGATGACATGATCCAGCTTGGTAATTTGCAGCGTGTTCGCCCGACGCCAACAATGGCGATTCACAATGTGTCCTATCCCTATCTGCAACCGGCCGTTAAAACGCTGGTTGAACGTCTGAGTGCGCAGTATTACAACGCTTGCGGTGAGAAGATGACGGTCACCAGCATGACGCGCCCGATTGCCCGCCAGCCATCCAATGCTGCCAATGACTCGGTGCATCCAACTGGCATGGCTTTTGACTTGCGCGTGCCTTCCAATAGTCGGTGTCGCCGCTGGTTGGAGCAGACACTGCTATCTCTTGAGGGAAGCCGTGTGCTGGATGTAACCCGTGAGCGAAGACCACCCCACTATCATGTAGCCACATTCCCGGAACCTTATCAGGCTTACCTGGCCAGTATTCTTGGTCGAACCCACGATTATGAAGTACAGTCTGGTGATACCCTGGTTGCCATTGCTGCGAGAAGCAATGTCACTGTCAGCCAGCTACGCGCGGCTAATAATGTGCGAGGCGACTTGATTCGTGTCGGGCAGGTGCTGACAATCCCGGCAGAATCAAACAGCAATGGCAATGCCACAATGGTGGCCAGCCAGCAAGAGACCGCCACCCAGCAGCCTACGGAACTGGAGCACCAGGTTCGTCGCGGCGAGACGCTTTGGCGCATTGCCAACCGTTACCGAACCAGTGTGGATGCCATACGCTCTCAAAACGGCCTGGCTGGTGACATGTTGCGAGTCGGCCAGGTTCTTAAAGTGGTTGTCGAGTAATTATTCTTCGCTAGAAAACGTGTACTTTCTCTAAATCCTTGCTCTTCGATAAAGTGAGTCTTTTGTAGGTTGAAATGAGTTTATGTAGAGTGTGCTTTTAATATACGATTAAAGATTATGTTTTGGTTTCGTATACAAGCCCCAAGTGTCTGTAAAACGTCTGTAAAAGTAACATCAATTCCCCAAATCTCCCTTCCTTGATCTGAATCAATAAGCAATTTGAAGAATTGCGGAAACAGTTCTTTACAAATTGTGACGACTTTGTTAGTGTTCGACGATGCGACCCAGATCACATTGTACTGGTGCGCTCTTGCTAGGCTTTTTGATCGAGCTTTATATAGTTGGAGTAGTGCTGGTCCTGGTATGTGAAATGCAGTCGGGTGCATAAAAAAAATGCGGGTTTCGTGTTTGGTTTTAGAGTGGACAACGCCAGTCTGCTTGTTGAGGAGAGCCAGGCATAGGCGGTACCCGCTAATAAAATATGAGTACGACCATATATAATCACAATGATACGAGGGCGTATAAGTGACTGCTGTAACAATCAAAACAAAACCATCTGTACTATCTACACTCATCAGACAACTGACCACCGGCGCTTCCTTAGCCGTGTTTGCTTCAACGGTTTCTCTGCCAGCGATGGCCCAGGACGAGCCAGAAGTGGAAGAAGTTGTTGTCACGGGTTCATTCATCCGTCGCAGTGAAGGTTTCACTGCCGCATCACCTGTCACCACCATTAGCAACGAAGATCTGCAGGCCGAAGGTACGGTCAACATGGGTCAGGTTGTGCAAAACATGACGTTCAACGCCGGTTCTGCCACGACCAATACGATTCAGGGTACATCCAGTAATACGACTGCATTCAACCTGCGTGGTCTCGGCAGCAGCGCCACACTGCTGTTAATGGATGGCAAGCGTACACCGACATCCAACGTTAACGTGCTGCTGCCAAATATTGCCGTACAACGTATGGAAATCGTGACCGATGGTGCTGCGGCACTGTACGGTACTGACGCGGTAGCCGGTGTGGTTAACATGGTGCCTTACAAGTCATATGACGGCATCAAAACCGAGTTATATTATGAGCAGGACGATGGTCCTGGCAGCTTCAATGAGAAGCAGATATCCACCCTTTTTGGTACCGAAATCGCCGGTGAAATTGACTTTGTCGGTGCATTTGCTTTTCGTGAAGCCGATCCACTGCGCTGGATTGACCGTCCCGACTTGATGAAAGCGGGTTTGACTTCTTCCGGTACTTCCAACCCAGGTAACTGGTCTGTACCCCAGCGTGACGAGATGGGTAATCTGACGGGTGTATCTGCTAACCGTCCAGATCCCTCATGTAGCACTACCCGGGATGATCCTGCCCAAATCGGAGCCAACCCCTTTGGTTTCCAGGCATTGGGTAGCTGCTGGATGGACTTTGGTGATACGCGTGATTTCCGCGAACAAAATGACATCATGCAGGTCTTCACCAATGCGACCTGGGATGTCAGTTCTGACCTGACCCTGAGCGGCCAGTTAATGTACACCCGCCAGACAGCTGATCGTCGCACGTCACCATCCAACCCGGGTGGCCGTACTACGGCACTGCCGACTGTACGCGGTGAGCTGCCAGGCAACCCCTTCCGTGCGGTGAACGCAAGCGGCAATGAGCTGTTTGCCGAGCCTCGTCGTGACAATGCCGGTAACATTGTAACTGATGGCTATGGTCGTCCACTGCCATTGCGTGGTGCTGATAACAATGTCGTGTTGGCGCAAAACCAGTTTGCCAACATGAATAGTGATCCAATGGGTGGCGTGCCTTTCTATGAGGATTTGCCAATCACTCGCTGGCGTGCGGTTGGTAAAGCCGATACCTGTCCGGTACAAAACGCCCAGGACGGTTCCTGTGCTCGTCAGGATGAACTGGATCGTCGCTACACGCGCGTAGCATTTGATGCTCAGTTCACAGTACCTTACCTGGATGGCTGGGAAGGTCAGGCAGGTTACTCGTTCTCCCGTATGCTGGACCTGAACACTGAGTCTCAGGTCTGGAACTATGACGCGATCGCTCAAGGCCTGACCTGTGATGTAGTCAACGACGTGGATGCCTGTTTCAACCCGTTTGGTGTGACAGACCCACAATTTGCGACTTCTCAGGCCGTGATGGATCAGGTGGGCCGGGATCCACGCCGTCGTTACACGGATGATCTGCAAACCTTCGATTTGGTATTCAACGGTACTATTCCATTGGGTAGTTTTGAGCTGCCTGGCGGTGAAATTGGTGCGGCTTTTGGCTTACAGCGTCGTGAGGAGTCACTGGAGCGTATTCCGGATGCACTGACAATTGCGGGCGAAGGCCTGTTGGGTGCCCAGGTGGCGCCATTCTCACGCAGCCGTTCAGTTGATGCCGTGATGGCAGAATTCCTGTTGCCACTGGCGTCTAACTGGGAAGTGAACATTGCTGCCCGTAATGAGAGCTTCAGCACAGGTCAGGAAGACTCCATTGTTAAAGTGGGTACTGTTTATGAACCAACCGACTGGTTAGGTCTGCGTGCAACATGGGGCGAAGCCTTCCTGGCACCAACCATGAACCAGCTGGAAGCACCACGTGACTGTGGTCTGACACTGCTGGATGACCTGTTCTCAAGCTTTAACGCCTATGTGAACTCATGTCAGCAGGGTAACCCGAATCTGGAGTCTGAAACCTCAGAAAGCTGGACGCTGGGTGTAGATCTTGTACCAACTGATAACCTGACGCTGACGTTGAACTACAGCGAAACTGACTTCAGCAACCGTATCGTTAGTACAACCACTCAGGATCTGATGCGTAAGGACTTTGAGAACTTCAAAATCGAAACTGGCTTCACGCCAACTACGGCGAACCCTTACCCAACAGAAGATCAGATTCGTAACTGGGTAGCTAACCCGGCATCAGATGATCGTATCATCCGTGCGCCTAACGACATCGGCTTTATCACAGAAGTCATTCAGAGCGACTCTAACGCTTCTGCGATGCTGGTTAAGGCATACGACATCACGGCTGATTACTTGATCCCAACGAATGAGTGGGGCGAGTTCGGTCTTAACCTGTCGGCTACAATGGTTGACTCCTACCAGTTCCAGCTGGATCCTCTGGATCCTGTGATCGAGGCGGTGGGCAACCACAACAACGATTACGGTGCGGTCCCAGCAATGCCAGAATGGCGCGCCAACCTGCGTGCAACCTGGAGAATGGGCGACCACTTTGTGGCGGCAACCACGCGTTATGTTGACGAAGTTAATTATGACGCGAACAACTATAGCTTCCAGCAGTACTTCCCGCACAGCAACTGGAGAGATGTAGACACCATTCGTGCCTGGACACAGATGGACTGGTTCTACACTTACAGCGGCCTGGAAATCGGTGATGGTCAGACTGGTATCACAGTCGGTATGCGTAATGCCTTCGATCGTGAACCACAGAAAGTGGGTATGACTTCCGGTATCGTGGGTGAACTGCAAGATCCACTGGGTCGAGTCATGTACGCCCGTATGTCTTACGACTTCTAATCATCGATTTAAAGTCTGAAACTACTACTAAAAAGGCCGGCAATGAAAAATTGCCGGCCTTTTTGCTTTGCCTGTCCCGTCCTGAAATAGGTTTACACCTAGAGGACCTATTATGGACAGGCCAGAAAATACGCAGCGCAAGCGCACTCAACGCGATTACACATTGGGCTTTAAATTGCAGGTTGTTTCTGCTGTTGAAAAAGGCGATATGACCTATAAGCAAGCCCAGAAGATCTACGGCATTCAGGGTCGATCGACAGTGCTGACCTGGCTAAGAAAGCACGGTAAGATGGACTGGTCGCAGCCAACTCTTCGTATTATGTCTACATCACCGAAAGCCAAAGAGTCACCAGCCCAAAAGATTAAGCGCCTGGAGAAGGAGCTTGATGATGAGCGAGCCAGAAACCTGCTGCTCAATGAAGTGGTGGATATTCTGGATGCTGAGCACGGGGCAGGATTGAGAAAAAAGCTTATTGCCAAGGAGCTAGAAGCCTCCAACAGCAAGGTAAAGTAAGCCTGAGTCAATCGAGCAGGCTTCTTGGCATTAGTCGTCAAGCTATTTATCAAAGTGAGCAACGCCACAAGAGGCGGGAATCCGAACGGGTTCCAGTGACCAATATGGTCATGGAGCTACGAAGGCTGATGCCCCGCTTGGGCACACGCAAACTGTACCAGTTGATTAAACCTCAATTGGTCGAGTTAGGGATAAAGCTAGGCAGAGATGGATTATTTACCCATCTGCGAGATCAGCAAATGCTGGTGAAACCTCGTAAAAGCTATACTAAAACGACAGATAGCAAGCACTGGATGAAGAAGTACCCGAATCTGCTGAAGGGAGTTGAAGTTGAGAAGCCCGAACAGGTACTTGTCAGCGATATTACCTACGTTGAAAGTGATGAAGGTGTTCACTACCTCTCGTTGGTCACTGATGCGAACAGCCGCAAAATAATGGGGCATGAGCTGAGTCGTGATATGAAGGCAGAGAATGTTGTAAAAGCCCTTCATCAGGCAACACGGGCGTGTCATCAAACGGAATCGGTTATTCACCACTCTGATAGAGGGGTACAGTATTGTTCATCGCTGTACCAAGGAGTGCTGAAACTAAACAGGATGGTGCCGTCGATGACCGATGGCTATGATTGTTATCAGAATGCGCTGGCGGAGAGAGTCAATGGGATATTGAAGCAGGAGTTTCTTCTGTATCGCTGTAAAACCTTCGCTGAGCTAAAAGTTTTAATTGGTGAATCGATAACGATCTACAACCGAATGAGGCCGCATCTAAGCCTTGGCATGAAGACGCCGGAAGAGGTGCATAGCAAAGCGGCTGCATAGTGCAGCCGCTTTAAACTAAAACCGTCAACTTATTCTAGGACGGGACAGCCTGTCCCTAACGTCGCTGCTCCCAATAGCACCAAAACACGGCACAAGGGAAGGGCATCACTCCACATACCTCAGCCAGTCAGACCACGCTTTGCCTAACGCCCTTCACCCGAAAACGCAGCCGAACTGTTTGAGCCGTCAGGCGAGTTTTCGGCTGCCGGGTGAAGGGCGTTAGGCAGTGGTCGGCTGAGGTATGTGGAGTGATGGTCTGCCCGCAACCCGAGTGAGCGAGCTGACTGTTTGAAGCCACAGGCTGAGTTTTCGCCCGCCGAGCGAGGCCCTAAGTGCTGTGGTCGTCTGCCACCGGTTCTATGAGGCCCTGACCGCTCCTGCGTTCTTACCTATTCGGCATCAGCAGCTTCAGCTTCCTGCCGACGCGCACCAGCAAGAATACCCGCCATGGCGTAGTTACCCTCATGACAAGCGTATTCGTAGATGGGACCTTCCGTTGCATGGAAACTCAGTTCAGCGGTCCAGGGCTGGCGGTAAAGGTTATCGTCTTCTACCGTAAACTGATAAATGACTTCAGTGTCAGAGTGTCGGGTAAAACGCTCAGTGATTTTCCCAGCTTGGGTGATGGCAACCGAGCTTTCAGCCATTTGCTTGGGGTTGATGTTCACGGTTTCCACAACCAGCCAGCCATCTTCATACCAGCCACGCGAGTCACCAAACCAGGGTTGATGCTCGGCAGGGCGGGTATTGGCGTGTGCTTCTTCGGCGCTGTCATACAAAGGGATAATTCGCGCATCGTGAATCATTTCTACCAGAATGACCAGGTAGTCTTCGGTTTGCACAAACTGGTAATTGCTATTGTAAAGTGCACCCATCATGCCGGGGCCTGAGGTATTGCTAAAGCCCACCAGGCAGCGCTCTGATAAAGGCAGCGCTTCTGGGCCATCGGCATTGCCTTCGCCTGTCACATACCGCGCACCGAAACTGCGTCGTATCTGGGTCTGTGGGTTTTCCAGGAGTGGGATCTGCCCATCAGGGGGATCAATAATATAGGAGGTTCGAAATTCACCTCTGACTCTGGCCAGGGTGCTACCGGGGTCGATCCAGAAATCGTTGTAACCCCGCAAACCAAAATCAAAACTGCCTGCTGGCGGTGCTGCGCCAGGTGTTCTGGCTTCCGGGGCGTCTATCTGGTCGGCCGGTAAGCCTGCAATCGAGGTATTAGCGACGATGGCAGCAGCCTGCTCGGGTGTGACGACCAGCTCGGAAACATTGTCGGGACGTGTCAGACTGGTCAAAGACGCATTGGTCCAAAGACCGCCCAGTTCAGGAATTGAGTCAGTTTGAGCGATGCCGTTTTGCAAGGCGATCGCAAATGGCAAAGCCAATACAGCGCAAACGGTTGGCCGTTTTACAGAGGTACTTTTAACAGAGGTACTTTTAACAGAAACGCTCATGGCAACACTCCTGATGTTTATAGTGCTCTATTTTGTTGTTATTGTGTCGCGTTTATACAGACGTGTTTGTTATGGAATGACTTTACCGTATCTCGCTTATCAGACAAAGTAAAGTGAATAGGTTCACGGTTGAGGGCAATAAATATCAGGTATTATTCAGGTGAATATCAATTAAGGCTGTCTCTGTCACGAATTCCCAGCAGATAAAGTATGCCGTCGAGACCAAGGGTGGAAATCGCCTGTTTGGCAGACTGTTTCACCAGCGGCTTGGCCCGGAATGCGACACCCAGCCCGGCAATAGATAACATGGGAAGGTCGTTGGCACCATCGCCGACTGCGATGGTTTGTTCGAGGCTGATACATTCCTTGTTTGCGAGTTCTTTGAGCAGGTCGGCTTTACGCTGACCATCGACTATGGGCAGTTCAACTTCGCCCGTGACAATGCCATTTTCAACAGGCAGAGCATTGGCGAAAACATAATCAATTCCCAGGCGGTGTTGTAGACGTTCGGCAAAATAATTAAAACCACCGGATAAAATGGCGGTCTTGTAGCCAAGTCGGCGCAACTGTTTTATCAACTCTTCAGCGCCTTCGGTCAGGCGAAGGCGTTCAGCAATTTCAGCCAGTGTCGACTCGGGCAGGCCTTTAAGAAGAGCAACACGTTCTCTGAAACTGTCCTGAAAGTCCAGTTCGCCACGCATGGCGCGCTCAGTAATTTCGACGACCTGGTCACCAACGCCAGCTGCCTTAGCCAGCTCATCAATGACTTCTGCCTCGATCAAGGTGGAATCCATATCGAACACCACCAGACGTCGTGTGCGCCGGAAAACACTGTCTTTCTGGAAGGCGATATCCACATTGAGTTCCTGGGCAATGGTCAGGAACTCGGCTCTTAGCGCATCCAGGTCTTCCGGGTCACCGCGTACGGAAAACTCGATGCAGGCCTTGCGCTGGTCGATCGGCTGAGACTCCGGAATGCGGCCTGATAGCCTGTCAATGTGATCGATATTCAGGCCATTCCTGGCTGTAATGGTGCTGACGCGTTCGATGTGCTCTGCAGTAATTCGGCGTCCCAGGATTGTCACAATATGGCGTGACTTGCCCTGGCCGGAAACCCACAACTGATAATCATCGGAATGAATTGGGGTGAACCTGACTTGCTGGTCCAACTCGGAGCAACGAAACAGTATATCTTTCAAGATATCGCTTTTCTGGCTGTCATCCGGCAGTTCTATCAGAATACCAAAGGAAAGGGTGTCATGAATCACGGCCTGGCCTATATCCAGAATATTAACGCTGGATTTGGCAAGTATACCGGTCATCGCTGCCGTCAGACCTGGTCGATCCGGTCCTGTGATATTGATAAGGATGATTTCTTTCAATGTGGGGCTCCTGCTGAACCATGCTAACCGCGCGTATTGTACTGAAATTTACTAATTGACCCCAGTGTTATTGCTGGGCAATTGGTCGGTTCACATCCGGTTTCTAAGCTCGACGGTATTGCCATCGGGATCTGTCAGGTATATTGATGGCCCCATACCTTGCGCACCGTAGCGCTGCTCAAAGCCGCCATGGGAAATGTTGTGTTTATCGAGCCAGGCAGTTATGTCCGACTCTTTGCACGGGGCTATTTGCAGGCAGATATGATCGACATTCGGGCGATTCATATCGGGTGGACCGCCGCCTTGTCGTCCCATTTCACTATCAACCGATACCAGGTCAATCAGTGCATTGCCGGCACGCAGCTGGATCAGTCCTTTCTCAGCAGGTAATTCACGTTCAATGACACAGCCCAGTACATCACGGTAAAACCGTATCATGGCGTCTGTATCATTCGTGCGAAGCACGACATGGTCTATCTGTAAGATCTCAATCATATATTGGCTCACTGTTCGACAGTGTAGGTGACATCAATGCTCTGGCTTTCGCCACTGGTGGCCTGCAGCTTGATGCGCTCAGTCATTGTATAGTCGATAGCCAGGGAGTTTTCAGTTTCAAACAGGCCGACTGCATAGCGAATGAAAATACGGGGTGTGATGTACTTGCCCAGCATCAGGCTGCTATCGCTGGTGTCACCAGAGCTGTTGATGCTTAACGCATCCAGGCCCAGCTGGCTTTGAATCTGGTTGACGATGCCTTCGGTCTGGCGGATGCCCAGTGAAGTGGCGGCGCCGATCAGGGCGTTACCGTCCTGTTCACTGCCAATCTCTGCAATCGGACGTCCAGTAATCATGACGGCCAGAATATCGCCTTCGGGTAATGTCGGCGTGGAGAATAGCGTGCTGCGCATGTTGCGGGCAGTACCATTAATCTGTACGCCGACGCGCATATCTTCGACTTCACGTATGGCTCGGATATCGAGTGCCGGGTTGTCAAAGCTGCCCATAAAGAGCAGTTTTCCTTGCTCTATATATAGCGTGCGTCCATACACTTCCAGCTCACCGCTGGCCAGGCCAAGTTCACCGTAAGCCACAGGTGTGGCCTGAGCGCGTTGCGTAATGTCCAGTTCGCCTTCCAGTCTTGCGTTCAGGCCAAAACCGGAAACATGCACGTTGTCACCGAGGCGAACCACAAGGGAGCTGGTCAATGGTATGCCTGCCAGCGAAGAGGTTTCTGTCGTTGCCGTATTATCGATTTCGCGTTCTTCTGGCTGGGCGACAATAACCGCGTCACGTGAAACGTCAACAGCCGACTCTGGCAATTCGGCAACGGTCAGATCCACCATGGGTATCTCAATTTCACCAGAAATATCAATGGCCTGCTGACTGGCCAGGACCGTGACATGGGGGGAGGCTGTCGCCGATAGTGTATCGAGGTTGACGACAGAGACGTCATCACCGTTGATCTCCAATGACAGCTCGCGCGATTCCAGGAACGGGTCAATTAAAGAACCGTTGATCTCCAGCTGACCATCGCCGGAGCGCATGCCCAGATTTATGGAGAATTGGCGACTGTCTTCACTGAATATGGAAGCATTGACGTCTGAGATCGACAGACCCGCGGCTGGTACGTCGAAACGGGTATCTGACAGCTCAATATCAGTGGCTAATACCGGTTGCTCCATGTTGCCACTGACATCGATTCGCCCCTGCAGCTGGCCATTGACGGCACTCACTTGTGGTGCGAGTGCTTCAACCCAGCCCAGGTCGTCAAAAGCAAGCTGCAGGTTGCCACCCAGAGACTGGTCACTGTCCATACTTAAATCTGTGGTTATTCGGCCGCGCATGGCCTGTTGGGTATTATCGGGTTGTTCAACATCCGCCTGGTAGAACTGTAATTCGCTTTGCAGCAACCAGCTCCCGTCTTCTAATTCAGCGTTGATATCAAGAGAGGGCCAGCGGAACTGGTTGATGGAAGTAATGATTTCCTCCTCTTCAACTGACTCGCCCAGCATGTACAAATCACCCGCTTGACTGCTGATTTGCGTGGTCAAGCGCAGCGTTGAAAAGTCGCTGATAGAGCCACTGGCTTCGCCGTTGATCGAGATTGTGCCATTGACTGCCAGGTTGGAAGGCAGCGGCCAGGGTAGTCGCTGCTGTGTTGAACTGGCGGCATTCGAGGGTTCTGCAGCGTCAACCAGGCGGGGTTCCGGCAGAGCATTGTCAATGGCGCGTTCGGCCTCAATGCGATTGAAGTTGTTCAGTGAGTATTCTGTCAGTTGCCAGCTGGCGGCTAATTGATCACCGTCTTCTAGTGAGGCACTCAGGCAAAGGCTGGCGGACTGTGTCTGCCAGCACAAGTCATCTATGCGTGACAAGGTGGATGAAAACTGCAACTGACTGCCATATTGCTGTTGCCACTCACCCAGGGGGGTGTCAATAACACTGCTTAGCAGGCGGCCTTGCCAGCCGCCATCAGCCAGTTCGCCATCCGCATTAATTCTGATTTCGCCCAATGAGCTGTCAACTCTGAGGAGCATGTTATGAGCGCTTGGCTGGCCACGTAAACGTAGCATGACATCGTTAATTGTTTCTGTCGTTTCGGCGACGGGGACCTGTATTTGCCCGCTGCGAAGCTCCAACTCATTCATTCCTGCGCGGTTTTGCCCAACTATTGTCAGCTCAGGAATGACAATGTCCTGAAATTGAACCTGACTGGCCAGCAAGTCCAGGTCAATCACCGGGGCATCCATGTTGCCACTGATATTGGCATTTGCCTCAATCGTACCGGCGATGGCGGGATGGAAAGCAGACAAGTCAGGAATATTGATGACACCGGCTGCCTGGATAGTCTGATCGCTATTCATTTCTGCCTGGATATCGATGTGACTGTCATCTGAATTCAGTCGGAACTGGCTAAGCTGCCAGCGGTTACCGTCAAACGACAACGCACTTGAACCGGCAATAACCCTGTCGTTCACCATGACTCGAAGCTCGGGTACCTGAAGTGACAGATTCATGTCGCCTGAAGGTGGCATGATAACTTCGACCTGGCCGCGGCTTTGCAGGTTTTCCAACGCAATACCGCTATCCTCAAGAGCCAGGTAACTGCCAGGTGCACTGTCTTCAATGCTGTAATTGGCATTGATGGTAACAGCGTCGCTCCAGTCAACCCGGCCATCGATCAGCACCTGGCCGCTCTCAGTTTCCAGCGCCAGTGAATCAATATCCAGGTGGCTGCCGCGCAAGAAAGCCTGGGTACGAATATCACTCTGGATGTTCAGAGAGTCGTTGATTGCGGCATCTATGCTGGCATTGGCATTAAGTCCCAGGTTATCCGGCGTACCTTGAGTCGTCAGTGTAAAGCTGTTGATGGCAAGCTGTTCTGCACCGGGCACTGTCATTGGCGACAAGGTATGAGTCAGGTCCAGGTTTGGATTGATGATGTCCGTCTCTGCATTGAGGAAACGCGCCAGACCCAGTTCGACACTACCATTGGAGTTCAGCTCCGCTGGCCCGGACAACTGGTGCACTAATGTCAGGGTGTCGAGGTTGCCCGATAGCTCCAGCGTTCCTTCAGGTGCCGCAATGGTATCGCTGATGTCTTCCTGGTATTGCCAGTTAAGTATGGCTTCAACTGGGTAAGGGCGTCGTAGTGTCGCGCTGATATCCCCGTTCAGGCTGGCCTCAGGTATCTCAAAAGCCAGGTTGCTTATTTCCGCCTGTCGTCCGAATAAGCTGGCGTTAAAGGTGAGCGAGTTGAGGGCAAAGTCAGTGCCATTCTGGGTGATATTGGCACCATCCAGGCGAATATTATTGAGTTGAATACCTATGGGTAGTGGCAGGATCGAACTGAGAAGTTCGTCCAGAACCAGCGGTGGACCGGGAGGGGGCGGGTTCGGGTTTTCAGTTAGCGTCAGTTGAAGCCCGGCGACCCGCAAAGATTCCAGAACGAATTCGCCGTCCAGTAATGTGATCGGATTCCAGCGGCTGTGAATCTGCTCGACCTGTGCGGCAGTGGTGGCGTTTTCAAAATAGACACCGTGCAGATTGAGGCCGCGCAGAAAGGAGCCGTCGGCCTGGTCATAGTTGAAGGTTTGTGACTCGCTATTGACCAGGCTGGAGATACGCCCCAGTAACCACTGGCTACCGCCGTTCGTTGCCAGTATGCCACTGAAGGTAATAATTGCAGCCATCAAAACCAGGATGGTGATGCCGAGCCCGCGCACAACCCAGCGTAATACCCGCCGCCAGATGGGAAGTTCAGGTCGTTTTCTGGTTGTATCTGCTGCTGCAGTACTCACAAATCAGGTCCCATGGTGATATGAAGCCGAAACGCATCATCACTGATGGCATGGGCAAGATCGAGGCGAATAGGGCCAATCGGCGATATCCAGCGAAAGCCAATGCCGGCACTGCGCTTCAGGGTCATGGTGTCAAAGTCCCGGAACGAATTGCCGGTGTCAAAAAAGACAGCACCACGCCAGTCTTCACCCATGACCGGGAAGTCGTATTCCAGGCTGCCTACCAGTAAATGCTTGCCGCCGATGACCTCGCCCTCTTCATTCATTGCCCCTAATTCGCCAAATTGATAGCCGCGGATACTGGTGTCGCCGCCAGTGAAGTAACGGACTGAAACCGGCAATTCAAGCAATGTGTCAGCGATGGTAGTGGCAGCTTCGGCACGCGCGATTATCCGGGTTGGACCCAGGCTGTGGATCCATTTTACATTGCCTTCTACCTGAGTGAATGTGGTATTCGACAGCAGTCCGTCATAAGAGCCTTGCACCTGGCCAAACAAGCGCCAGCCATTACGAGGAAAAATAGGGTCATCGGATTTGGTCCGTGTCCAGTTAGCACCAAAAATGGTGGTGTTGTTGCGCTGTAATTCGGGATCACCGGTTTCAGTTTCGATCAGTTCGGATTTTTCCCGTTCATAATTCACGTACAGGTTTTGTACCCAGGAGCCAGCCACCAGCGATCGGTGTGTCACACCAGTGCGATAGGTGTTGGTAATATAGGTATCTGCTTCTTCACGCTGAAAGCCTGCTGAGAAGCGCAGGCTGTCGTTGACAGGATCCTGCAACGGGATGACGTAACTGACACTGGCATCTTGCTGCAAAGTAGAGAGTGACGTCTCTGCCAGGAAACGGTGTCCACGGCGGTTGATATACCGATCTTCGTAATTACCTGTCAGGCGGGGACCCGAGTCGGTGTTGACGCCTGCACCCACCGTATAAACACGCCGCGGTCTCAATGTCAGCCCGATATTGACGGGTATGACTCTGTCTCCTGTCTGGTCGAGATCCGGGGTCACAGCGACCCGGGAAAAATACTGGCTGCTGTTTAAGTGTTGCCGTTGTTCAACGAGGTCTTCGCTATGATATGGAGAGTTGGGTCGCAGTGTGATGAAACGCTGCACAAAACTTTCCGACAGCGCATCAGGAGTGGTGATGCTGATGTCACCAAATGAGTACCGTTCGCCGGGTTCGAAAATCAGATTGATATCAGCGCGTTGGCGCTGAAGGTCGATAGCCAGTTCTGATTGTGTAAAGCGGCTGGCAAAAAAGCCGTTTTCAATGGCGTGTCCACTAATCAACGACTTCAGGCTTTCATACTCGCTGTGCCTGAGAGGATTGCCACGCTGAACGGGTAAGGTTGAGAGTACAGGTGCGAATAATGCAGCTCTGGACTGGTCTGCGATGGAAATATTGATATCACCAAAGAGCACCCGTTGTCCGGGTGAAATATCTATGTCCAGTTCCCAGCACCGGATTTCGTTATTATCGTCAGTATTGCCAGCTGAAGAGGCTTGTCCTGCTTCTTCCGGTTGAGCCGTCATAGCCGATAAAGCGGTGAAGGTGATGTCCACAGTAGCCTGGTAGTAACCAATTGCCTGTGCGGCTCGCTGTGTATTACGACGGACCTGAGGCCGCTGGCGGTCCAGGCGCCGCTGACTGACGCTACAGCTGAGCTCCGGTGTGCCTACGTGGGCACGAATATTGGCTGCCAACTCACCGTCAGCCCCGGAAATACGGATTTCCGGGGAGTTGACGCCGTCGGCAGCATCATCCTGTGCATAGCCGGTTGAGCAAAAGGCCACCAACATCGCAGTTAAGACCAGCAACTGTCTGGTGAACCCGGTATTGCGAGACATCTCCAAGATTTCGTTAATTCCAGACTGAATATTGACTGTAAATCTTACCTGTTCTGATATGGTATATCCACTATTGTGCTCAGTCGCCACATACCCGGTGCTGAGTTATACTGAAGTCAATTAGCGATAAATCGTGCTCGCAGAAGCAGCATGAATGATAGCCAAAGGAGATCGGTGTTATGGCAGCGTCAAACGCACTACCGGATACACGTCGGCAACTGAAGGTTGGCGATCGCAGTTACGAAATATTCAGCCTGGAGGCTTTACGTGACAGTGGGTTCGGAGATCCGGCCAAACTGCCTTGCAGCCTCAAAATCCTGCTTGAAAATCTGCTTCGCCACGTTGAACAGGGTTTTGCTGATGCAGAGGATGTTGCCAAGCTGCTTGCCTGGACAGAGTCGCGACAATCTGATCACGAGATCTCATTTATGCCTGCACGGGTGCTGATGCAGGACTTCACAGGTGTGCCTGCCGTTGTGGATCTGGCTGCTATGCGAGATGCCGTTAACTTGCGTGGTGGCGACCCTGAGAAAGTTAACCCACTCAATCCGGTGGATCTGGTGATCGACCACTCGGTCATGGTGGACAGGTTCGCGACTGAGTCAGCCTACGAAGACAATGTCGAAATCGAAATGGATAGAAACCGGGAGCGGTATGAGTTTCTGCGTTGGGGGCAGGAGGCATTCAATAATTTCCGTGTCGTGCCACCAGGTACAGGGATCTGCCACCAGGTCAACCTTGAGTACCTGGCCAAGTGTGTCTGGTCAGCAGAAGTCAATGGCCAAATGCGAGCCTATCCGGACACGCTGGTCGGGACTGACAGTCATACCACAATGATTAATGGCCTGGCTGTGCTGGGTTGGGGTGTGGGCGGTATTGAAGCAGAAGCTGCCATGCTCGGGCAGCCAATTACCATGCGCATCCCGGAAGTGGTCGGCGTGCGTATGGAGGGGCGGCTTAAAGAAGGGGTGACAGCAACTGACCTGGTTTTAACAGTGGCTGAAATGTTAAGAAAACATGGTGTTGTCGGTAAGTTTGTCGAATTTTATGGCGATGGCATGGCGGAATTGTCGCTGGCTGACCGGGCAACGATTGCTAATATGTCTCCTGAATATGGTGCCACCTGTTGTTTCTTCTCTGCCGATGAAGAGACACTGCGGTACATGCAATTAAGCGGCCGTGATGAAGAAACGCTGGCACTGACCGAGGCGTATTCCAAGGCTCAGGGGCTGTGGCGTGAAAAAGGTGTTGAAGCCGTTTACAGCAGTGATGTCATTCTGGACCTCGGCACGGTAGAGCCAAGTCTTGCTGGGCCCGGTCGACCACAGGACCGTGTAGCGTTGACTGGTATGGCAGAGGCCACCAGAAAACAATACGGCAATCACAGCAAAACGGCCGTTGCCATGGATCACGGGAAATGGGTCATGGAAGATGGCCACGTCGTGATTGCGGCGATTACGTCTTGCACCAATACTTCCAACCCTTCCGTCATGATGGCAGCAGGGTTGCTGGCAAGAAATGCCCTGGCAAAAGGCCTTAAAGTCAAACCATGGGTCAAAACGTCACTGGCACCTGGTTCAAAGGTCGTGACGCATTATCTGGAAAAAGCCGGTTTGCAGGATCCGCTTGATGAGTTGGGATTTAACCTGGTGGGCTATGGCTGTACTACCTGTATCGGTAATTCTGGCCCGCTTCCAGATGATATTGAGCACGCGATTGATGAAGGCAAACTGACGGTGTGCTCGGTGCTATCCGGTAACCGTAACTTCGAAGGACGTATCCATGCCAAAGTGCGAGCTAACTGGCTGGCTTCACCGCCCCTGGTAGTTGCCTTCGCCTTGGCAGGTACCACTGAAATAGATTTATCCAAAGATCCGTTGGGAAAAAACGCTGATGGTCAGCCGGTTTATCTGCATGATATCTGGCCTACGACAGAGAATATCAAGGAAGCTGTCTCAAACGTCAGCCGTGATATGTTTGTCAGTGACTATGCTGATGTCTTCAACGGCAACCAGGCGTGGAACGACATGCCGGTTGCCAAAGGTGCGACATATAAGTGGAATGATGATTCAACCTATATCCAGAATCCGCCATTTTTTGCTGACGAGCTGGCTCCAGTGCCGGGGGATATCGAAGGTGCCAGAATTCTGGCCGTACTGGGCGATACCGTGACCACTGACCACATTTCCCCGGCTGGGGCTTTTGGCCAGTCGAGCCCGGCTGGTGAGTACCTGATGGCAAAAGGCGTCAAGCCAGGAGACTTTAACTCATACGGTTCTCGGCGTGGTAATCATGAAGTGATGATGCGCGGTACCTTTGCTAACGTGCGTATTCGCAATGAAATGCTGGACAACGTTGAGGGCGGTTTCACCAGACTGATGCCGGATGGTGAGCAGACCAGTATCTATGATGCTGCCATGAGCTATGCGAAATCGTCGACGCCGCTGGTCGTGTTAGCCGGCAAGGAATATGGTACCGGCTCCAGTCGTGACTGGGCGGCCAAAGGGACTCGCCTGTTAGGTGTCAGAGCGGTAGTGGCTGAAAGTTTTGAGCGTATCCACCGCTCCAACCTGGCTGGCATGGGGGTGCTACCTTTACAGTTTCCGGAAGGCGTGACCCGCAAGACGCTGAAGATAGATGGCAGTGAGACCATCACATTGTCCGGTCTGGCACAGATCAGCACAGGCATGACCGTGACCATGACTGTCTCTTATACGGACGGAAAGTCCGAAACGGTTGATCTTCTATGCCGGCTGGATACGGCGGAAGAAGTGAAATACTACGAAAGTGGCGGGATTATGCCTTTCGTCGTTAACAAACTTATGGCGTCATGAGTACACGCCAGGAAACTGACAGCCTGGGAGTGGTAGAGGTACCAGCGGATGCGCTCTGGGGGGCGCAGACGCAACGCTCCCGGGAAAACTTTAAGATTGGCAGTCATAGATTCGACGCTGCATTCATACGGGCCTTTATTCAGCTGAAAAAGGCTGCGGCTATAGCAAACAGCAAACTAGGCAGCCTGGATAGCGAAAGACGAGACCTGATTGCTCAGGCTTGCGACCAATTGCTGGCCGGGGATTGTTCGGGCCACTTTCCATTATCAGTCTGGCAGACGGGCAGCGGTACGCAAACCAATATGAATGTCAACGAAGTCATCGCCAATCTTGGCAATGAGCTGGCGGGTGGTGTGCGGGGCAAATACACGCCCTTGCACCCGAACGACCATGTCAATATGTCGCAGTCATCGAATGATACCTTCCCCACAGTCATGCATATGGTTGCCTTGCAGGGCATGCATGAAATGCGCGACTCACTGGGAGACATCATAGAGACCTTGCTGAGGCTGGAAAAAAAGTTTGCTTCTGTGCTTAAAAGTGGCAGGACGCACATGATGGATGCCACGCCTGTGACATTTGCCCAGGAAGTGTCCGCCTGGCGATCACAATTACAGTTTTGTGATCAGCAGCTGTCTGACACTGCTCCAGTTGTCCGGCAACTGGCGATCGGAGGCAGCGCTGTTGGCACGGGTTTAAATACACACCCTGCCTGGGCAGCCACGGTAGTCGAAGAGCTGGCTCGTATCACAGATATTCCGTTTGCGGTGGCAGACAATCACTTTATGTTGCTTGCCGCCCATGAAGCACTGCTGACGTTGCATGGGCATTACAATACCCTGGCGACGTCGCTTTTCAAAATAGCCAATGATATCCGTTTGATGAACAGCGGTCCGCGCTGTGGTCTGGCTGAAGTGAAGGTTCCGGCCAATGAACCGGGTAGTTCCATCATGCCCGGGAAAGTCAATCCGACCCAGGCAGAAGCGCTGACCATGGTGTGTCTGCGTGTTATGGGCAACAACAGTACCGTCAGTATGGCGGGCAGTCAGGGGCATTTTCAGCTCAATGTGTTCAAGCCGCTGATCGTTCACACCTTGATGGAAAGCCAGCAACTGCTGGCCGATGCGATAGACAGTTTTGATCAGCATTGCTTGCAGGGTTTGCAGGTCAACGAAGCGGTGATGGCCAATTATGTGGCACGTTCACTGATGCTGGTCACTGCCCTGAGTCCGGTGATTGGTTATGAACAAGCTGCAAAAGCCGCAAAACATGCTGACCAGCACAGTGTCAGCCTGAAAGAGGCGGTGGTCGCCCTGTCGCTGATGAGTGCTGACGAGTTCGATGAAGCTGTTGATCCCGGGCGTATGACAGCCCCGGGAAAGGAGTAGAACGATGACACAGATGATCAGTATGAACCCTTACACGGGTAAACAGAATCAGGCCTATCAGTCATTTGACCTGGGACTGCTGGATGATGCTTTGTCGCGCGTATCACAAGCGCAAAAGGTCTGGGCTGGACAGTCCTTGGCAGCACGTGCGCAATATTTACAGAAACTGGCATCGCTGCTTCGGGAAAAAAAAGACGAACTGGCACGCCTGGCTACCTCGGAAATGGGGAAGACATTGAGCAGTGCTGCAGCGGAAGTCGAGAAATGTGCCTGGGTCTGCGAATACTACGCTGAGCAGGGTGCTGGCATGCTGGCCACAGAGAACGTCAGCGGAGAAGGCCTGGACGGAAAGGTGATGTACCAGCCAATGGGTGTGATCCTGGCTATTATGCCCTGGAACTTTCCGTACTGGCAGGTCTTCAGGTTTTTGGCACCGGCCTTGATGGCTGGTAATGCGGCGGTGCTTAAACACGCGTCCAATGTTCCTGGTTGTGCACTGGCAATTGAGTCTTTGTGTCGCGAAGCTGGGCTGGACGAGGACCTGTTCCGCACTTTGCTGGTCAGCGGCAGTGACAGTGCCCGCGTGATCAGGCATCCGTTAATACAGGCAGTCACCTTTACCGGCAGTACTGATGCTGGGCGTAAGGTGGCAGCTGAAGCAGGGCAGTATTTGAAGAAAACGGTACTGGAGTTGGGGGGCAGTGACCCTTATCTGGTCCTGGATGATGCAGATGTTGGCAAGGCGGTGGAAAGCTGTGTCACCAGCCGGCTGCTGAATAACGGTCAAAGCTGTATTGCTGCAAAACGGTTTATTGTTGACGAAAAGGTGTATGGTGCTTTTGTCGCTGGTATGGCTGATGCCATGGCTGCAAAATCCGTTGGCGACCCGATGCAGTCAGACATTGATATCGGACCACAAGCCCGGGATGATCTGAGTGAATCACTGGCGCATCAGGTCGAGGAGAGTATTCGACTTGGCGCGGTTCTGGTGACAGGTGGCAAACGAAAAGGATCGCTTTTCTGGCCAACTGTGCTTGGTGAAGTGAGGCCGGGTATGCCTGCTTTTGATGAGGAATTATTTGGCCCTGTGGCTGCTGTGATCCGTGCCAGGGATGAGGCAAGTGCTGTGGCACTGGCCAATCAGTCAGAGTTTGGTCTGGGCGGCGCTGTGTTTTCCCGGGATACTGAGCGCGCTGAGCGAGTCGCCAGGCAGTTACAGGTTGGTGCTGTTGCTATCAATGATTTTGTCAAATCAGACCCTCGTATGCCTTTTGGTGGTGTTAAAGCCTCTGGTTATGGTCGCGAACTCAGTGTGTTTGGCATTCGTGAATTTACTAATATCAAATCGCTTGTGACTGGCTAATACGATAGCCGAGCTTCGGTTTTCTGGAATTTTAATAATGGCAGTGAATGAATATCAGCAACAGGTCAAGGTGCTTTCTGACCAGTTGCTGGAGTTACAGCGCCCGATACGTATTCTCGATGCAATCAAGTGGCCGTCAGAGGTCGAGAAGACATTTTTCAAAGACAAGGGGCGAGAGCTTCCCAGGCTACCGGAAAATCACTACCAGAATCAGGAGCTGGGTTTTGACCCGGTCCAGCAGCGCGATCGCTTTTTACACCTGAGACGAGAAACCCGTCGTAAACTGGGGCGAAGTGACGGTCTCGGGGGCATCCTGTGCCGGACGATTGATCAGTATCTGCTGGTTATCGATATGCTGGCTAACCGGGGAAGCCCCGAGTTTGGCCGATACAGCCGGGCGCTTTATGGCTCTGCCAGGGATCATCTGCGTGGTGACAGAAAAACCTTGCGGCAACTGGGAGAAAAGCTGGGTGAAATTTTTTCCATGCCAGGCGCAGCGCATCTCGTTCGCCCCTATGAAAAGAACATTTCGGCAACCGACGCAGTAGACATACTTCAGGATCGGCTGGGTAATTATTTTGACCCGGGCGATATCCGCGTCATTTTAAGCGATGGTATCGTCTCAGATGCAGCTGCCGGTGGTGATTACATCAAGATTAACCAGGATGCGTCTTTTACCGAGTTCGATTTGCAGGTGCTGGAAGTCCATGAGGGCTGGGTTCATGTCGGAACGACTCTGAATGGTCGCCAGCAGCCCTGGGCAACCTGGCTCAGTGTCGGCTCTCCCCGGGTAACAGCTTGCCAGGAAGGGCTGGCTGTACTGATGGAGACCCTGACTTTCAGTTCATATCCTGGCAGAGCCCTTAAAGTCAGCGACCGGGTCGTAGCGGTTGATATGGCAGAGCAGGGTGCTGACTTTCTCGATGTTTATCATTTTTTCACCAATCGTGGACTACCGCCTGCAGACAGCTATAAAATCACCCAGCGAGTATTCCGGGGGGGAACCTTGTCCGGCGGGTCGGTCTTTAGTAAAGACCTCTCCTATCTGCGCGGTTTCGTGGAAAACGTCAACTTTATTCGCAGTGCGATTCAATCGGGTGTGCCGGAAATATTGCCGATGCTTTTTGTCGGTAAGATCACGCTGGATGACATTCCGATTTTGTATCAGCACTACCTTGAAGGAACGATAACCGGCCCCCATTATATTCCTGAGATGTTTCGTGACCTGAACGGACTTTATGTCTGGTTTGGTTTTGCCAGCGGGATGTCGGTCATCAATATGGGCCGGGTTCAGCGACACTTTCAAACCCTGTTCGCGAAAATGCCAAAAGTTGCTCCACTGTACGAGAAAGTGATCGATTCTGCAGTTGACTGAGGGTACTTGATATGAAGCGTATTGCGCTGTTTTTGCTCACCAACCTGGCCATTGTGCTGGTACTGAGTATTGTTTTACGTCTACTTGGCGTTGAACAGATTCTGGCCGAGAACGGTACAGATCTTGATCTCAATGCTTTGCTGATTTTTTCAGCGGTTATCGGTTTTGGTGGTTCTTTTATCTCCCTGGCCATGTCCAAATGGCTAGCCAAGCGATCCACTGGTGCCCAGGTTATTTCTCAGCCGCGTAATGCGACGGAGCAATGGTTGTTGTCGACAGTGGCAGATCAGGCCAAACGTGCTGGTATCAAAATGCCGGAAGTGGCTATTTTCCCCTCGCCGGAAGTCAACGCGTTTGCGACCGGTGCGAGCAAGAACAGCTCACTGGTGGCTGTCAGCGCCGGGCTGTTGAATACCATGACCAAGGAAGAGGCAGAAGCCGTTCTGGCGCACGAAATATCGCACATCGCCAATGGTGACATGGTGACCCTGACTTTGATTCAGGGTGTGGTTAATACGTTTGTGATTTTCCTGTCTCGGGTGATCGGTCATTTTGTGGATCGGGTGGTATTTAAAACCCAGCAGGGTCATGGTCCGGCGTTCTGGATTACCTCTATCGTTGCTCAGTTGGTATTGGGTATTCTGGCGTCAGTGATTGTCATGTGGTTCAGTCGGCAGCGAGAATTCCGTGCTGATGCTGGCGGAGCATCGCTGGCAGGTCGTCAGAAAATGATTGCGGCACTGGAACGGCTGAAAATGGGACAGCCAACGCAGATGCCGGATGAGTTGGTGGCGTTTGGGATCAACCACAAAGCGAAGGATGCGTTTGGTAAACTGTTTATGTCCCATCCACCGCTGAATGAGCGAATAGAACGTTTACGTCAGGCGCGTTAAGCGCCTGGCGGTTCTAATGCACAGCGTCTGCTAAGCGGGACAATCAGTCGTCCAGCATGTCGTCAGCATTGTCGTATTGATAACTGATCTGATCATCGTCCCAAAGACGTTCATCATCCAGATCATCAAACTGAAGCTCACCGTACATGCGTTTCCAGTCCAGGCGCTCTTCAGTGCGGCGGCGCAATTCCGTCAGACGACGGCGCTGACCGTGCTTGGTTTCTGGCTCATCCTCAAACTCTGTATCTGCCAGCATACCTGCATCAAGGTAGTCTTTAGCGGAATCGCTAAAATCATCCCAGGATCGACCTTTCATAGTGATAACTCTCTGAAAAATTCCGGATTACGGAACCAATATGAGCATCTGGACAGCCGCAGAAAGCGTGTCCGCAGCAGCCAGCATCCCGCGATCAGAGCCCAGGGAAAATGCCCCGGAAACCAAACGCATGAGCCGGTTTTAAACCGGTAAATCGACTCTTTTGAAGTCGTTTTACCGGACAGGTCTTCACAAGGCGAATTATCTGTATAAATTGCAGTAATGCAAGTATTAAATGAAAAAATTACAGAGACGATTGCTGTGCCAAAACTGCCTGGCGAATTTCTTTTTTGGCAATTTTGCCAGTGGCAATTCTTGGCAACTGAGCCGTCTGTAACTTAATGCAGGTGGGTACCTTGAAATGGGCTATTCTGGACTGTAAGAATGCCTGTAACGCTTCCACCGAGACAGCGTCTTCGCTTCTGATCTGCACTGATGCGGCGACAACTTCTCCCAGACGCTCATCAGGAAGGCCATAGACAGCGGCTTCACAAACAGCGGGGTGATCTGATAACGCGTATTCCACTTCAGCGCAGGCAATATTTTCTCCGCCGCGGATGACGATATCTTTGGCTCTGTCTTTGATAAACAGAAAACCGTGTTCATCCAGCAGACCGACATCACCGGTGTGGAAGAAGCCATCCTGCAATGCTTTTGCTGTTTCTTCCGGTTTCTTCCAGTACCCCTTCATGATGGTGGCACCTTTGATACAGATCTCACCGATCTCTCCGGCGGGCAGGATATTGCCACTTTCATCCTTGATTTGCACTTGTGTCACTGGTGGAGAAGGGCGGCCCGTGCTTTCCGGTTTGGAAAGGTAGAATTTGCCTGTAATGGTTGCACCAATGGCATTGGTTTCCGTCAAGCCATAGCCCTGGCCAGGCTGAATATGGTCGGCAAATTTATCCTGAATCAGTTTCAAGTGACCGGGTGGGCGGGCTGCACCACCGCTTTGCACGATACGTAAACTACGCAGGTCGGTTTTCTCGAAGTCCGGAGAGTTCATCACCTCCCAGGTCATGGTCGGTACACCATGCAGCACAGATATGCGCTCTTTTTCAATCAGTGCAAGGGCCTGTTCTGCATTCCACTTATACATCATCACGAACTTGCGCAGCATGACAAAGCAAAGCAGGAACTGCGCATGACATCCCGTGACGTGAAACAGTGGCACATTCGCCAGAATCGCTTCGGGGAATTCCGGGTTCTCTACCTTGATTTCGGGCCGCAGGGTTTCATTGGCATCGCGGACAAATATCCAGGTGTAGAGTGCGCTGATTATGTTTCGATGCGTGGACAAGACGCCTTTGGGGTTGCCGGTTGATCCCGAGGTATACATGATGGAGGCATCGTCGTCCGGCAAGACATTGATGGCAGACAGATCCACACTGTTTCTGGCAGCGAGTCCTTTTTCCACCAGTTGCGCAAAAGGCTGTGCCGGGGTGGGGAGCGCCTCCGTTTTGATGGCCACGGCTTCTACTAATAGTTGTGATCGTACCTGGCTTAGTTGCTCCAGTCGTTCATGGTCGGCGAATATGATTTTGGCGCCACTATCTTCAATCCCGTATGCCAGTTCCTTGCTTTGCCACCAGGAGTTCATGGGAACGGCAATGGCGCCTATGATAGTAATCGCCATGTACGCCAGGCACCACTCAGGATAATTACGCGAGCAGATGGCTACCCGGTCACCCTTGCCGATACCGTATTCCGTGATCAGCGCACAACTTATAGCCTCTGCTGTCTTCAATGCTTCGGCGAAGGTATAACGTTCGTCTGCATAGACCAGAAAATCCTGGTCAGCTGCCTCCAGCCCGAGCTGGTAAATACCGTGCAGGTTGGTAGCGACGTTTTTGAAAACGTCCATCTCTATGCCGTTGACTGTCTGTTTTTCGGTTTCCAGAATGGAACCCGGTTTCCGCAGGTTTGCGGCGATATCGCGGAGGGTCAGTAAATCTTGCTGGATTTGTTGCGCGGATAATACGTTCTTCATGCGATTGGACTTGCGCCCGCCTCTTATTCTCGTATTCTTTGATTACCCTAGGAACTGCTGACAGAACCTAACGAAGTAGAGCAATATATACGGCGGAATCGGGCGAGCGCAAGTAAATCGAACGAATGTTCGTATCAGTTTGTCGTGTGTCGCTTATTCCTGACGGATGGTCAAGGTGACTTTGCCCATTACCCGGCGCTCTTTGAAGACATTGAATGCCGACTCAAAGTCCTCAAAAGGGTAGGTCTGAGTGACAATCGGACGGATTTTCCCGTCACTGTACATTTGCAGCAATTCCTGGAAATTCTGCTCGTAGGCTTCGGGTTCCTCCTTGCGGAAGCGGCCCAGAAAGACGCCAACCATTGATGATCCTTTCAACAGGGCCAGGTTAGCGGGGTAGTTGGGAATTCTGCCACTGGTAAAACCGACAACCAGCAGGCGGCCATTCCAGTTGATACAGCGCGTCGCCTGGTCAAAAAGATCGCCACCGACCGGATCATAAATCACATCAGCGCCTTTCCCGTCAGTCAGAGCTTTGACCTTTTCTTTTAACTCACCATCGCCGTAGTTAAGCAGTTCATCGGGCCCGGCCTGCTCGATAAAGGTCAGTTTTTCATCACTGCTGGCGGCGGCAATGACCCGTGCACCCATCAGTTTGCCCAATTCAACGGCAGCCAGGCCCACGCCACCACTGGCGCCAAGGACAAGCAGCGTTTCGCCTGGCTGAATCCGGGCCCGCTGTTTCAGCGCATGGTACGATGTGGTGTAAACCATGGCGAAGCCTGCTGCGGTATTGAAGTCCATGTTATCTGGGATTTTCCGGACAGAGGACGCATTGCAACATACCTGTTCAGCCATGCCACCAATCGTTGATACCGCCATAACCCGGTCGCCTACTTTCAGGTTGCTGACTTCGCTACCCACATGAGAGACCACGCCACCGACTTCCGAGCCGGGGGTAAATGGCATGGGTGGCTGGAACTGATACTTTCCCTGGATCTGCAAGGTATCCGGGAAGTTAATGGATGCGGCATAGACATCGACAACCACCTGGTCTGGTTCTGGTATCGGTGAGTCAGTATCGCCAATGATCAGTTTTTCCGGTCCGCCGTATTCCTTGCATAGTATCGCTTTCATGGTATCCCCCCATTGAGTTTGCAACGATTCAAGCATGATTGTGAGAGACTGACAATATTACCTTTGGTGCACAAGGCAGTCAGTAACGTATAATAGGCAAGATGAAAAATACCTACGCGACAATATGACGATTAGTATGTTGCAACCACGCGAGCAACAGCGACGCCGGGTTCTCAGAGAGATGGGAATTACCCCCTGGTTTCCCCGCGAGGCATCCTCCACAGCTGCCCGGTCACATGATGTTATCTTCTCGTTGGAAGAGACACGTGCTGATGAGCCGGTGCCTGATAAAAGTCATACGACAGATAGTGCGTCCGCTGGTAAGTCGGGGGCTTTGACGCAGGCTCGTCAGTTGCTTAACGATGATGATCAGCACAAACAGCCGAGAGACAGGCTGCAAGATAGGAACCGTAAGCAGCAAGCTAGCGTAGAAGTCCCTGATGGTGGCGATATTGCCGATGTTCCTGACAACAACAGGGAAGTTACCCAGGCAGATGATACCGTTGTTACAAATCAGCCAGTGGCATTCAATTTCACCTGGGTGAATGTGGATGATCGGCTGGCATTGCTCGCCATGATGCCGGGAGCGGAAACGCGCATCCCAGCTGCCCAGCGCGATATGATGAAACGTATGCTGGTAGCGCTGGATCCTGGTATTGATACCTCGAACCTCAGGGCGCGGCTGTTTAGCTGGCCCATGCCGGGTCTGGCTATTCAGGATAGTGCTGCGGCGACCAGTGCGGTGAATGGTTTTGTCGCCAAGCAGCTCAATGACAGGCCGGTAGCCAATCTGCTGGTGTTATCATCGGCACTACCGGTATTTTTGCCCTCGACAATAAAAACCGGACAACTTTCTGCCTGGGAGCCATTCAAAGTAGAAGTGCTATATACGCACGCCATGCATGAGATGGTGGACTCACCTTCAACAAAACGAGAAGCATGGCAGCACATGCAAGCTTTACGACAACGACTTTCAACAGGATAAGAAAAGAAACCCAAGCATGACAGAACTGGATCCAATTGCAGGACAGGCACCATCAATTGCTATCGGTCAGTCGCTCACTTGTCGCCGCATGACGGCTGAGGACCTTGATCAGGTAGTGCGTAATGAAAACCTCTCCTATGACAGCCCCTGGACTCGGCGAATCTTCCAGGATTGTATCAGTGCAGGTTATGAGTGCTGGGTGATATCAGACGGTATCAAAGTGCTTTGTCATGGGGTGTTAAGTGTGGCCGTTGGCGAAAGCCACCTGCTGACACTGTGCGTGCACCCACAGGCCCGTCGTCACTCGCTGGGGCGACAAATGCTGCGCAAGCTGCTAACAGAGGCCAGGGTGACTGGCGCGGCAGATTGTTTTCTTGAGGTTCGACCTTCCAATGAAGCCGCTCGTGGCCTTTATTACGAATTCGGGTTCATCCAGGTGGGCGAGCGACGTGGTTATTATCCCGCTTCGTCAATCCAGGATGACCGGGAAGACGCGCTGATCATGAGCTGTCGCCTGAATGAGGTGCAGCTTTAATGAGTGGCTCTCGCCGCTGGTTTGCAGTGGTTGGCCTGTGGTGGGTTTGCCTGAGTGTTCACGCCCAGCCTGGTGCTTTGCCGCAATTGAATACACACCAGCAGCAATGGATCGCAGACCAGATATTTCAAAATGAATGCGCGGGTCGGGAAGCCTGTCTGACCAGCTGGAATGCAGGAGAAGATTTCCCGTCTCTGGGTATTGGGCATTTTATCTGGTATCGCACCGGCCAGCAGGAAGCTTTTAAGGAAAGTTTTCCCGATTTGCTGGCCTTTTATGTCGCCAGTGGTGTTTCTTTGCCGTCCTGGATAGCCGGGTTAGCAGAATGGGATAACCCCTGGTCAGACCGGGAAACGTTTCTGGCCAGCCAGGATAGTGATCGCATGCAGTCGTTACGGCAATTTTTGCTGGAGACACGACAGGTGCAGGCGGCTTTTATTGTCCAGCGTATGCGCAACAGCCTGGCTTTGATGCAGGCTCACAGTGATACCCCTGATGACCTGCAGCAACGCTTTGCCACTGTCGCCAATGCCGCTCCCCCTTATGGCATGTACGCACTGATTGATTATGTCAATTTTAAAGGAGAGGGCGTCTCGGCTTCAGAGAGATACCAGGGGCAGGGCTGGGGACTTTTGCAGGTGCTTGAGCATATGGATATGGCGGCATTGCAATCGGACTCAGGAGAGCAGGTGTTATCTGCATTTGCCAGGTCTGCAAGAGAGATTCTGGATCGCCGCATCGCTAATGCCCCTGCTGAACGTAATGAAATACGCTGGCGTGCCGGCTGGCATAAACGCACAGAAACCTATCTTCCTGGTGGGTAGCACTCCCGTCCCAGGGTTGGTATTGAAAAGGCAGTATGGAATGAGCTACGAGCGCAATAATATTCGTGACATGCAAGGTTATTCCTGGGGGGAGCAGCCCCGTCAGTCACGCGTTATCAAGTTGAACACGAATGAAAATCCCTATCCGCCGGCACCTGAAGTCGCGCAGGCGTTAACAGATGTCAATGTGGCCGAACTGCGTCGCTACCCGCCGCCATTTGCTGATGATTTTCGTGAGGTGGCTGCTGACTTGCACGGGGTCAGTCAGAACAACATTATGGCGACCAATGGTGGTGATGAGCTGTTGCGGCTTATTATCACGACATTTGCAGATGCGGGTGACACCATCGCCATGGCGGAACCCAGCTATTCTCTCTACCCTGTTCTGGCTGCAGTACAAAACTGCAAAATGCAGCGTATCCCGCTGAATGACGATTGGGGATTGCCGCAAGATTTTGCTGATCAGTTAAATGCCTCGGGTGCCCGTATTGCCTTTATTGTTAATCCGCATGCACCTACCGGTCGTTTGCTGTCAGCGCCTGAGCTGGCGCAAATTGCTGAGACATTCCAGGGGGTGCTGGTGATTGATGAAGCTTATGTGGATTTCATTTCGCCGGATATCAGCTACAACGCAGTACCATTGGTTAAGCAACTGGATAACGTGATATTGCTCAGAACCATGAGCAAGGGGTACTCTTTGGCCGGGTTGCGTTTTGCGTATGGCATCGCCAGCGAATCCTTGCTGGCTCCGATGCTGTTTAAAACCCGCGACAGCTACAATACTGACCTGATTTCACAGCGCCTGGCCACTGCCGCGCTCAAGTCTCAGGCTTATGCCAGGGAGTGCTGGCAACGGGTTCGCGATGAGCGTAGTCGTCTGGCGTCAGCATTGTCTGAGCTGGGCTTTGATGTGTTGCCCAGCCACAGTAATTTTCTGCTGGTCACCTGGGCTGCGAGGCAGGTGGGAGGTGAGCTATTGGATGCCAACGCGTTGTATCAGGCCTTGAAAGCCCAAGGAATACTGGTACGCTATTTTGCTCAGCCGAGGCTTCAGGACAAGCTGCGTATCACGGTAGGTACGCAGGAAGAGAATAATACATTACTCCAGGCCATTCGCGGGCTTGCGGGTCAGTGATGCACTGAGAAGCACTGGTTAAGCTGCTAAACAGAGGATACATGGCAAAGAAACGTCTACTTTCGCATAAACTGCGCGCAACGTTGACTTTGGTATTGATTGCCGGGGCTGCTCTTTATGCCCTGGTGATGTCATATAACATCTCGACAGAAGAGCTGTTGAGTTTTTTTCTGGGAACGCTGCTTTTCCTGGGAATTATTCTGCTGTCAGCAGTGGCCATTGTGATTGTGATCCGCTTGCTCGCCGCCGGGTTACGTCGGCTGCGCGGTAGCAACGACCGTGATTGATTTCGCTATCGCGGTGTGGATAGCAAGTTCGACATGAGAAAATCCCCACTGCCCGTCATGCCAAAGTACCGTTACAACGGCATCAGCGCTGCCACGAGAGTATTGCGCTGATAATTGGTACTGCACCTGATAATCCGCTAACCACGGCCACCAGTGGCTGCTGCTGACTTCATAGCTGATGTCATTAAGGCTCTGCAGCTCTCCGGCACCCTCCAGCGCCATAAAGAGGTTGTAATAAGTCTCGGCATCGACTGTAGCAAACAATTCTTCATCAGCCGCATTAATGATCGGTGCAGCGCTTTTGGCTTCCATGGATGAGCGGATGATGGCCAGAATTTCATCATGCGTGTCTGTGATGCTTTGCCGATTGAGAAAACGACCGACAGAGTAAACCAATAGCAGTATCAAGAGAGCTGTAAAAAGCAAGGGAAAAGCGCGGTATTTCATTGACATCATCACTATCGGTTAAGGTTGGGACATTATAGGGTAAAAAACAGTAGTAAAAACAGACAGAAAAGCCAGTTTATTGCAGCTTCCTGTGAAATTCAGAAGGATTTATGCACACAGATGTCAGGCATGTCAACCAATTGCACAATTTCTTTTAAAAGTGCATTTTAGCCTATAAAAAAGCAATAACTTATTGAAATATAGCGATATTTGAATTGTACAAAAAATGATCAATTTGAGTTGAAGTACTGTATATCAGGCATTTCAGGCGTTTCTTATCAAGTTATCAACTGAGTTATCCACAGATTCTGTGGACAATCGCTCGAACTGAAGAAAGGTTCAGAAAAAATGTGCTTTGGCAAGACCTTGAATTGTTACTTTCGTGCCCATATCTCGTTACTGGCGGAAGCAATTTTACCGGCGGTTTCTTCTGGTGAATTGTGAGTAGTAATGCTATCGTAAACACACATGATTTTTGCAGGTTTTTCACATCATGGTTGAACTCTCCGGAAACATCCCTTTCCTTTGGCGACTCAGTGCTGAATCCAGTGATGGATTCTGTGCCGTTTCTATGGTCGTTCCTTTTGATTCGGAAGAAGACAATGAAGAGAGAAAAGATCTTACTATTGAAACTAGTGTGATGAGCTTTTCCTCAGACAGTTCCCGTAGTGAAAGAGAAGAGATGCTGGAATGGAACCAGGACGATATGAGCTTGTTCCTGAAGCTGGTGACGTTTCATCAGGACGGCGAATTCGCTGAAGCGACTGATTCCGTTCGTGTTGATTTGACGGATCCGGAAATTATTGAAATTATTCATGTTGTAGCCGCTGCCGGGTTCGGCACAGCCTATTCTTCGGCGGGTGTTATCCAGGATGCGGTCGGGCGCTTTCCGCCCCATGCCTGTGATGTTGGCAGTTTTGCGGCATTGAATACTGTGGCCGGTTTCAAGCGCTGTGTGGTTGTCGATATGGATAATGATGACGTGATCTGTGTACTGCTTGAGGATGTCCCTGGTGTGGAGCCGACCAGTGAGTACGAGAGATTAACGCGGCATGACCTGTTAATGGTGAAGCAGACCGATTTGCTCCACCCTGATTTCTGCCACTCAACGCAGCGGCCACGCCACGCGACACTTCACTGATGCCTGGCTAGTTGCCTTCTTTGCCTTCGGGTGAAGCCTCATCATTGGTGGCCGGTTGCTCTGACCTGCCACCAATCCGGACTGAGTCGGGTTGCTTGTTTTCGGGTGGCGTGAACGTTGATAAATCACTCAAGCGATAATCCGGTACCATTAACGTTTCCTCCTCTTCAGCAATGATTGAGCTGGGAACCACGGCATCCGGTCCAGCCGAGAAGAAAAACTGCCCTACCATCATGATTCGCTTCGAATCCAGGGCTGACCAGTCTATCTGGTAGTAATCTGAGTCTGGCAGTTCAGGCAATGGCCAGATAAACACACGGCTGGGAGTGGGATCGTAACGGAACCCGATATCGACCAGCTTTTCGATGTCATTGCGAAGCGCGAGTTTCATTAATGTCACTGGCTCACTGAATTGAAGAATGAGATCGCGAGGCTGTTCCGGTAAAACAGAGTCATCTTCCGGAATGGTTTCGAAGTTAACTGAGCCGGAATACTGATAACCGTGGTTGTGCTGGGCGTGACTGGTGGTTGCCAGTAATAACCAGCCAATCAGTATGCCTGGCAGAAAGCTGCCTGCCTTGAGCCTGTGTGCGGTCTGTCGAATCATCTCCCTTCCCATTACTGCTGAGTGTGTCCAGTTTATATCATTTTCAAATCGTGATCGGTATGGCCGAACTGACGGATTATTAGGTTTCTGTACGTTTTTTCAGAAATCCGTCAGCCTATTGCATGAATCAGCAAGACGGTGTTGTTGAAATCGTGTTCCAATGCTTCGTGAACCGTTAAACAACAATAAAAGGAGGTGTCCTGTGAGGATGCTGAAGCTTACCCGCCGAGGTCTATCCCGTGCCTTTCTGGCCAGCAGTGTGTTGAGCGCTGCCGGACTGATGATGCCAGCAGTATCATCTGCGCAACAAGGTACTGATGTTACATTCCATAAAGATATTGAACCCATTCTGCAGCGCGCCTGCCAAACCTGTCACCGTGACGGTGGGGTTGCGCCTATGTCACTGGTTACCTATGACGAAGTCGTACCTTTCGCTGGTCTGATCGAATACCGTACCGGTCTGCGAGACCGAGCGGGCGCTATGCCGCCCTGGTATGCGGAAAAAGAGGTGGGTATTCAGCATTACAAACAGGACCCTTCTCTGAGTGACGAAGAGCTGGCTGCTATTTCAGCCTGGGCTCGAGGTGGTGTACCCAAAGGTGATGTTGCTGATGCGCCAGAGCCTCTGAATTTCGATGACGCTGCAGGCTGGTCTGCAGGTCAGCCTGATCTGATTGTCCGCACTGAAGATATTACTGTAGAAGGTCAGGCACCTGACTGGTGGGGTAACATTCCCAGCATTCCCACAGGACTGGAAGAAGACCGTTATGTGAAATCTGTCGAAATCCGCGAAGTGAATGACCTGGATTTGGAAGCCGTTGGTGACACGGTCGGTGGTCGTAACATTGTCCACCATATGATCTGGAGCACACAGGTTCAGGATGAGAATGGACAGGCAACAGAGAGACCCGTTTCCTGGCCTGTTCATGAGATTGCCCGTAACCCTGACATCTTTGATGAAGATGCCGGTCGTTTGCTAAGAGCAGGCTCGGCCATTGTTTCTGATTCAGTCCACCTGCACGCTACGGGTGTAGACACGACCGGTCACTTGGAAATTGGCTTCCGCTTCCACCCGAAAGGCTACGAGCCTAAATACCAGCCGGCTATCATTGGTCTGGGTAATGGTGTGGATATCTCGATCGCCGGTAATGAAGATAACCAGGAACTGCATGCCTATGCGGTGCTTGATCAGCCAACCAAGATCGTGACATTCGAGCCACATTTGCACGCACCAGGTGAGCGCATGTGTCTGGAAGCCTCCTGGGGCTATACCGTTGAGACCCTGTCTTGTGTGGGTTACGACCATAACTGGGTACGTGGTTATGCCTTTGAGGCCGATCACCAGCCACTGCTGCCAAAAGGCACGGTGCTGCACATTGTTGGCTACATGAACAATACGGATACCAACCCGAATGTGCCTGATTCACGTAACTGGCAGGGTTCAGGTAACCGGTCTGTGACCAATATGTTCATCGACCTGGGTATGCGCGTTGCCATGTCAGAAGACGAGTTCTTCCAGGAAATGGCTGATCGCCGCCGAAATCTGAATCTGGGTCCGAATGACCATGTGATTGGTTGTCCGTTGTGTCTGGCACCGCTGGTCGCACCAGTTGAGTTGACGGAAGAAGACAAGGAAGAAATGTCGGACGCCAAGATTGACTACCTGACTATTAAAGACGAAGAAAAAGAAATCATGCCGCATATGGCCGTAGCGGGTTCGGAGGGAGAATGATGTTGAAAGCAGTAAACAATGCACTCAGCAGAGTGCATGCCATTGTGGCAACCGTTGTGTTGGGAGCGGCATTTATCGCCGCTCCGGTTTCTGCCCAGACCTATTTAAAGGGGCAGCACATCGAGCCAGCCTATGAAGGCTGGGAGCAGAACCCTGATGGCAGTTACAGCTTCATTTTCGGTTACCACAACGAAAACTGGGAAGAAGAGCTGGATATTCCTGTTGGCGAGAATAATTTCTTTAGCCCAGGCGCTGAAGATCGTGGTCAGCCTACTCATTTCCAGCCGCGTCGCAACCGCTTTACCTTCAAGGTACAAGTGCCAGAAGACTGGGGTGACCAGGAGTTAACCTGGACCATCACTTCGCCTAACGGTGAAACTCGCACCGCTTATGCGACACTGGATAAAGACTATGTTGTCGATCATGTTGTGATTGCCTCAGAAACCGGTTCGCTGGGTGCGGGTACCAGTACGCCTGAGTCTCGTGCCAATACGCCACCCCAGGTCAGTATCATTGGTGATACCGTTCGCAGTGTGCGAGTTGGTGAGCCGCTGGAGCTGCGTGTCCAGGTAACGGATGACGGGCTGCCCAAGCCAGGTCGTGTTGCCAGCTTGAACCGCGATGCCAGTCCCAGTGCGCAGCGTGAAATTCAGCGTTTCCTTCGTGCACCATCACGTGTGACTGTGGGCAAGGTTAACGGCCTGTTCCTGTCGTGGAGTGTGTATCGTGGCGAAGGTGAAACTGAGTTCATGCCTCAGCAGGTCAAGAGCTGGGAAGATACGCGCGCCAGTGCGAATTCGCCCTGGGGTGCCTACTTCAAGCCACCAGCCGTACCGGAAGATGGTGTCTATGAGTCATCTGTGACATTTAAAGAGCCAGGCCGTTATGTGCTTTGGGCTCGAGCTGATGACGGTGGTCTGTTCGCAGACCAGTATCTTGAGGTAAATGTTACACCGTAATCGACAATAAGTTCGGGACGAAAAACCCTGTGTTAATGCAGAGAAGTGGTCGCATTAGCGCAGGGTTTTTTTATTTGTTAATTGACTTGCTTGCCCCAAGCGGTTGAAATAAGAATCAATAATAATCATGAGATTCTGAGGTCATCAGACCCTATGCAATGGATTCACACGGCAAGTAGCTTTCTTGCCATTTCTCAGTTGGTATTTCTTGCCTGCCTGTATCTGATTAATTTTCCCAGGCAACGTCTATCCAGGCTGATTGCCGTATTTTGCGTCTGTATCGTTTCCTATATTCTGTCCAGAGGACTGTGGCCCTGGCCTGATATTGTTCGGACGCCACTGCAGGTACTGGCTACTTTTACCCCGGCTGTACTTTGGCTGATGGCTCGCAACCTGTTTGATGATCGCCGTGCCATACCGCAATGGATCTGGCTGGTGATTACCTTTTACATTTCTGCACGTTGTGTCGGGCTGTTCTTTTTTGAAGGCCGCCCGCCTGAAATCAGTCTGTTTTTCTTCACTTACTTCTATATCCCGCAGTTCATCATGTTCTTGCTGGCGTGCCATGTGATATTTATGGCCTATCGTGGCCGTGATGAAGACCTGGTGGAACCCCGGCGTCAGATTCGTGTGCCCTTTGCAATTGGTATGGGCAGTATTGTCGGTCTGATTGTCGGCTCCGGCTTTTTCTGGCTTGGCAGCCCCCAACTCGACAGTGTCTATTTTTCAGGCGTCTTTATTCTGCTGATGTTTGTGAATCTGGTGATGTTTCGTCTCAAAGCCGATGCATCGCACCTGATCCACACGGCAGCAGATCAGCCGATGCCAAAGCCCCCTGAACAGGTCAGTGAAACTGATAATGTTTCCCAGCAGGAGCAACGTTACATTGACCGCATACTCAAAGCGATGCGCGAAGAGCGACTTTATGCCGAGTCTGGGCTGACAATCGGGGATCTGGCAGCCAAGGTATCATTACAGGAATACCGGTTACGGCGCCTGATCAACCAGACACTGCACTTTCGTAATTTCAATCAGTTCCTTAATCAGTATCGTATTGAAGAGGCGGCAAGCCGATTACGTGATCCGGATGAGGCTCATATACCGATCTCCAGCATTGCGCTTGATGTCGGGTACCTCTCTTTATCGTCTTTTAACAAGGCATTTAAAGAAAAATTAGGCCAGACACCATCAGCCTGGCGACAGCAGGATGATCAGACTGGAAAGAGCTGAAACGGGTCAGCAAACCTTGTTCTGGATCAGCAGGATTCAAGGTAATCAGGTCAAGCCATGCGCCAATGGTGGTCAGCGGCGGCTGGGAGGAGTAAAATTACTGTTGCCGCAATAATGACAACTCAATATCTGGCGCATTAGTCTACTCTGCTGACCTGAACTAGAGCCTAAACTACCCATGACGCAAGAAATGCAATCTGCAGGCACATCGTCTGCGCTAGTTTCCTACCGGCGTATCGCCCTTATCACACTGATCGCTGTCTATTTTCTGATTCTGGTGGGTGCCACCGTTCGTGCCTCCGGGGCAGGGATGGGGTGTCCGGACTGGCCAACCTGTTTTGGCCGCTGGGTTCCGCCTGTAAGCGAGGCTCAGTTGCCTGCGAATTACCAGGAAATCTATGCTGATCGTGGCTATGCGGAAACCCGCTTCAACCCGGTTAAAACCTGGACAGAATATGTCAATCGGCTGGTTGGCGTCAGCATTGGGCTGTTCATACTGATTACTGCCTGGAAATCGCTGCGCCTGAGGTCATATGACCGCTGGATTCCGGTTGCATCAGTGGCAGCTTTGTTGATGGTGATCTTTCAGGGCTGGCTGGGCGCGCGCGTAGTTGCATCGAATTTGCAACCCGGCATGATTACCCTGCATATGGTCATGGCCCTGGCCATCGTGGGTGTGCTGCTTTTTGCCCTGGCGCGTTCACGCCGCGATATTGCCGGTCAGCACGCCATTTCAGGCCTGCCGTCAAAGTTTGCCCCTTTGCTGTATACAGTCATTGGAATGACTGTATTGCAGGTTACGATGGGGACTCAGGTTCGTGAAATGACCGATTTCCTGAATCATTTTCAGGGTGTAGAGCGGTCCAGCTGGATTGCCATGCAGCCCTGGTTCTTCTATGTTCACCGTTCTTTTTCGGCGGTTGTCCTGTTTGCCAATCTTTGGCTCGTATGGATGCTCTACCATTCACTGGGGCTGGGGCATTACCTGACCAGGCTGATGCTGGGTATCCTTACTGTGGTGGGACTGGCCATTCTGTCAGGTGCTACCCTGGGCCACCTGGGAATGCCCGCGATTGTCCAGCCTGTCCATTTGCTGGCGGCCACGCTGATATTCGGATTACAGTTTCTGTTGTGGATGGAATACCGTCACCTTAAGAAAATTCAGCAGACGGTTTAACCTGGATTGCAGGGTCTGGTTACAGACCCTGACCCAGCCATAGGAGGCTTAGGTTAGCGATCAGGGTGCCAAGCAGCATGCCAGCCAGCACGTCAGAAACAAAGTGCACGCGGAGCATGACACGAGACAACCCGATTAATGCCGCCCAGCTAAAAAGAACCAGTGTCAGTGCAGGAAAGCAGTGACTGGCTGCGGTGGCAAACAGGAAGGCCGCCGTGGTGTGGCCAGAAGGAAAGCTGAATTCATCGGATGGTTTCAGGAAAGGAGCCATCGCTGCTACTACGTGAAAGGGGCGACGACGCTTGCAGGTGTTTTTTAACACCCAGTACAGTGGCAGTTCAATCAGAAATGCAGCACACCCCACCAACAGCAATGTACTTCCTGCCTGCCTGTCCACCAGAATCAGGATGAAAGCGAGCAGGGCATAAAGATACCCATCTCCACTGGCTGATACCAGTCGAACCGCTGATCTCAGATTAAACCGCTGATGCGCCTGGTTAATACCCAGGAACAATCGTGCATCCAGTGCTGCAAGTTTTTGCAATGTCGGGTTGAATGATTGGCGCAAGACGAGTTTAATCATATCCGTCTACCTGTCAGTATGTCAGCTCAGCTGATCTGTATTATTAATCTGTATGTGTAACGGAACTGGCCCGAAGTTTGACCCGTTTTTGTGACAGACTGACGTAGGTAAATTGACGATTTGATGACGATTATCTGTGAGAGAGTGAGATGGCTGAGACGCGTGTTGCAAAATCTATGTCCCCATTAATTTCCGTATCTGAGTTGAAAGTTCAGTCAGGCAAACAGGTGGATGACAGAAAGATTGACGGTCAGAGTGATCGCAAGGTCATCATATTTGACTGTCGTTTTCAGCTGGGAGAACCGCATTGGGGGCGAGAGAGTTTTGTCGACTCACACATCCCGGGTGCTCAGTTCCTGGATCTGGACGAGGACCTGTCGGCGGCTGTGATACCCGGTAAGACGGGTCGACACCCCCTGCCGAACCCAGACGCTTTGGCAGAGACCCTGGCACAAAAAGGGATGAGCAATACCACTCAGGTTATTGTTTACGATGATGGTCCGGGGTTCTTTGCTGCCAGAGCCTGGTGGCTGCTGCGTTGGCTGGGACACGAAGATGTTTATGTTCTCAATGGTGGCATCGCGGCCTGGCTCGCTGAAGGTGGTGAAACTGAATCCGGAATAGAGAAGAAAGGAGTAGCGGGGGACTTTGCAGCAACGGTTGAGGACAGCATGACAGTCAGTGCGCAGGAGGTGATGGCATCTCTTAACACCGGAGAGTTCGTCATGATTGATGCCAGGGCCGAGGCCCGGTTCCGGGGAGAAGTGGAACCGATTGACCCGGTCGCCGGCCACATTCCCGGTGCTGTCTGCTTGCCCTGCAATGCAAATGTCGATCACCAGGGTAAGTTTCTGGACAGTCGTCAGTTGACCAGCCGCTTACAGTCTGCAGGTAACGATCATAATCGTGTCTGCTACTGTGGTTCCGGTGTCACTGCATGCCACAACATTCTGGCTGCAGCCGTGGCCGGTATGCCATTGCCCAGGCTGTATGCCGGCTCCTGGAGCGAGTGGATCACCCAGCCGGATCGACCGGTTGCGACCGGTGACTGAGCTGGCGTAAAACCCGGTTGACGTACAGGGAACTGGCGATAATGCTGCCTCCGATAATCAGAGGCACAATGGCCTCATCGCGTCCCCAGATAGTCAGGTTAACCACTAGGCCGGCCGGTACCAGCGCATTGTTCATGACTGCCAGGGTGCCGGCATCCACCTGGCAACCTCCCCGGTTCCACCAGTACATGCCCATGCCTGACGCGACAACGCCAAGCCAGACCAGGATTCCCCACTGCAAAGCACTGGCTGGCAGCATATCCTGATTGCCAAACAGCAGGTAAGAAGGCAGGGCGACCAGCAGAGCGCCGAAGAAGAAGTAGCCAAAACTGCGCCACGCCGGTATTTCCAACGGGTAGGCGGCCATCAGGTGTTTATAGCCAACCTGGCCTGCTGCGAATGTGATGTTGGCCACCTGCAGCATCAGAAAGCCGGTCAAGTAGTCCTGGCTCAGTCCGTCATAACGAATGATACCGGCACCCAGGGTAGCAATAGCTGCTGCGATCAGTGCACTTGCCGAGAACCTGCGGTTCAGCGCGTCATCTATCAATGTCACGTATAGCGGTGTAAATACGGTGAACAGCAGAACTTCTGGCACTGTCAAAATACTGAAAGAACGATAAAGCAGCAAGTAGGTGACACCAAACTGCAGCGCACCACAGAGCATGATGCCACTTTTCAGTGGCAGGGGAATGTTCCGCCAGACGGTGACCGGTGCAAACAGCAGAGCCGCAAGCAGAACACGAGTCAGAACAGCAAAGTCATTATCTACCTGGCCACTGAGGAACTCGCCAATCAGACTGAATGAAAACGCCCATAGAACCGTGACGAAGACCAGAAGGATCATGAAATTTCACCTGTACATACAAAAAATAAAAACTGTGCAACAGAAAAGCCGGACAACCTGGGAAGTTGTAAACCTTGTTGATGCTATTTAAGGTGACAAGGATAGCACAAATGCCCCAGACATGGCTTCAGCCCCCTTAGACGGAAAGGAGGCAGAGAGGACTGAAGCGAGGGCAGTACAATGAAGAACAGTACCGGGAAGAACTGTACGGTTATAGAAGGTTAGTGCCTTGATTTTCGTGCCAGAAAATGAACTGTACTGATATTCTGCTCGCTGAAAGCGCCTTCGCAATAGCAAAGATAGTACAGCCACAGCCGTTTGAAGTGATCATCATAGCCCTGGGTCGACAGCGCTGGCCATGCTGCCATAAACCGGTCCCGCCAATGCTGCAATGTCAACGCATAGTCCTGGCCGATGTCTGAGAGGCTTTCCGCTACCATCTTTGTGTTACTGGTCAGTTTGTCGGTGAGTAAAGACACCGAAGGCAGAAAACCGCCTGGAAAAATATAGTGTTGGATAAAATCAACATGCTTGCGATAAAACTCCATGTGCTGATCTTTCATCGTAATCGCCTGGAGCAGCATTTTGCCACCGGGTTTCAGGCGTGCATCACACTGCCGGAAGAACGTGTCCAGGTACTGGTGGCCGACAGCTTCGATCATTTCAATGGAGACGATTTTGTCGTAACGACCGCTTAGTTCCCGGTAGTCTTTTTTCAGCAGGGTGATTTTTGATGTCAGCCCTGCGTCTTCGATTTGTTGCCTGGCATATTCGTATTGAGCATCAGAGATTGTGGTGGTTGTCACCTGGCATCCATAATGCGAAGCGGCGTAGATCGCCATGCCTCCCCAACCGCTGCCAATCTCCAGCAGGTGGTCTTCCGGCTGGAGTTCCAGCTGTTCGCAGATAGTTGCCAGCTTATGTTGCTGAGCATCTTCCAGTGATTGCCGGGGATGCTGGAAAACTGCCGAAGAATACATCATTGACGTATCCAGGAACTGGGTGAAGAGGTTATTGCCAAGATCGTAATGGGACAGGATGTTCTTTTTTGAGCCATTAATACTGTTACGTTGCAGGGCATAGCGTAAACGCTGCAAGCCCCGAGAAAGCAGTCCTGATTGTTTTTGCAGGTTCTCGACTTTCTGCTTGGATCTGGCAAAAACCCGTATCACGTCAGTCAGGTTGTCACTGTCCCATTTGCGATTAATAAAGGCATCCGCAGCACCAATATCACCATGTCTGACAAAATCACTGTAGGCACTGATATCCTTGACCTGGATGCGGGCTGTGAGTGCACTGTCAGGGTCTGTAGACTGCGTGCCGAAAATAAAGGTGCCACCCGGCTCATGCAATTCAATCTGGCAGCCTGTCAGCTTGTCCAGCGTGTTGTGGACCAGACGGCGGCACTTGCGTTGTAACCAGGTTGGTTGCGTGGATTTGATTAACTCAATTCGCTCTTCCATTGCTTTTCTCTCCACTAATGCTGAGCTTCGCGCTTCGCCTTGCGCGTTTGATAGGGGACAAAACGGACTCGCTTTAACATCAAGCGTAGTGCTTCAAAGTAGATACTGCTGACAATCTTCAGTGTCATAAAGGGGTGCTGCCAGAAAGTTTGGCGAGCATTCTTCGGTGTCAGTGCAAGCTGTTTTAACATCAGTGTGGCATCAAACACTTTGCCTTTGTCCGATGCATGATTTTCGATATGGACATGGATATCATTACCCTGTTCATCCGGCGGGGTGATGCGCCAGTGGTAATTCATTGCCATTTGCATGAACGGTGAAACATGAAAGGATTTTTCAATAATGTGATTGCCATGCAAGTCCACGAGATAATAATGGCGTTCGTTCCATGGGGTATTGCTGACTTCCGCCAATAGGTAACGGCATTGCTGTTCATTATCTGTGTAGCAAAAGTAAAAATTAACCGGGCTGAAATAGAGCCCCAGGCACCGTCCCTGTGTCAGCAAACGGATATTGCTTACCGTTTCTGAGGCACCAAGCTCCAGTAACTTGGCCCGTGCCCGCTCTTCCAGCGAGCCCGGTTCACCAGGTATGTAATCGCTTTGGCGAAACTGGATCGGACTGAACCAGCGAGTGCTGATAAACGGGCTCTGGCACTGTGTTATTGCCGGATCTTTCAGGTCAATTAACAGCATGTAAAGCGCATAGCTGAAGCTATGTGTGGCCTGCTCCATGCGCCGGTGGTATACACGGCCTGTGCAAATAGCATGACTCATGAGCTGCCTGCCCCTGTCGAATCGAGCCTGATGGATGAATCAAATCGCTCGGCGATATCACAAGCACTGTGAACACCGTCCTCATGGAATCCATTGTACCAATAGGCGCCCACATAATGGGTATGATTCTGGCCACATATTTCAGCGCGACGTTGCTGTGCAGCCAGTGATGAGGTATTGAATACCGGATGGTGGTAGACAAATTTCTGAATGATTTTGGAATCGTCGATAGAATCATCCTGGTTCAGCGTCACGCAATAGGTGTGCTTGCTGTCGATGCCCTGAAGTATGTTCATGTTATAAGTGACGCTGGAAGGACGTTGCCGGTCAGACAGTAATTGATAATTCCAGGCTGCCCACGCTTTACGTTTTTTGGGTAGCAGAGATATGTCTGTATGCAGAACCACGCTGTTAGCACTGTAAGGAATAGCGCCCAGGATATCTCGTTCAGCCTCAGTTGCATTGTCGCCTAATAACATCAGTGCCTGATCCGAGTGACAGGCGAAAACCAGTTCATCAAATTGTTCCTGTTGACCATCAGTCATGGTTAATGTGACCCCATCGCTGCCGCGTTCTACTTTCTTGATACAGCTGTTGAGCTTTATGTTTTGCTTAAAGGCGGCTGTCAAAGGTTCAATATAAGCACGCGACCCACCGGGGATAACATACCACTGAGGACGGTTTTTTATGTCGAGTAAACCATGGTTTTCAAAAAAGCGAATGAAGAAGGGCAGCCCGAACTCTTCTGTCTCTGCTAAAGAGGATGACCAGATGGCGGCTCCCATTGGCAGAATATAGTGTTCACAGAAATTACGACTGAAACCTTCCTGTCGCAGAAACTGACCGAGTGTGATGTCAGCAATATTGTCACTGGCATAAAGCTGTTTACAGCGTTTGTTAAACCTGAGAATGTCCCGAATCAGTTGCCAAAAGCCTGGTGATAGCAAATTCCGGCGCTGGGCGAAGAGCGTGTTCAGGTTGTGGCCGTTGTATTCCAGCCCGGTTTGTTTGTTTTGCACAGAAAAACTCATCTCTGTCGGCTGGCGACCCATACCAATTTTATTGAGTAGTGCAAGAAAGCGGGGGTAGGTGCGATTGTTGAAAACAATGAAACCGGTATCTACAGCCAGTTGATCACCATCAAAATTGACATCCATGGTTGCCGTGTGACCCCCCAGCCGGCTGTCTTTTTCGAAAACAGTAACTTCATGATCGGTTGATAACAGGTATGCAGCACTGAGTCCTGATATGCCGCTGCCAATAATGGCAATCTTTTTCATGCTTTATCCTTGTTAAAAAATGACTGCCATAACTTTTCCGGTAGCAGTTTGAGTAACCGGATGATAAAAATAAAGCGCCGGGGAAAGGCAATCAATGATTGCCCCCGGCAAAGCCCCTCGCGGATTCTTTTGGCAGCGTCATCACTGTTGATAATCATTGGCATTTTAAAGGAGTTGCTGGCAGTCAGCGGGGTTTCCACGAAGCCTGGATGAATAAGGCTGACTCCGATATTGTGAGGTTTCAGATCAATTGCCAATGATTTTGCAAAATAGTCCAGTCCCGCCTTCGAAGCACCATAGGCTTCAGCCTGTGGAAACGGTAAATTGGTGACACTGGAACTGACAAATGCCAGTCTGCCACCGGTATTGATTTTCGGGATCAAGGCTTCTGCTAAATAGGCAGGTGCCAGTAGGTTGACTTTAATGACGCGCTCAAACAAGGCGGTGTCGAAGTTCATTACATCCTTGACATATTCACAGTCGCCCGCATTTAAAATAGCCCAGTCAATGGTCAGTTCATTGGGTATAGCTTTGGCGATAGCTGTTTTATCGGTGATGTCAAAACAGAGGGTCATCACGCCAGGTAGTTCCTTTGCCAACTGATCCAGCTTATCCTGCGAGCGTCCACAGGCAATCACCTGTTCACCTTTGGACATGCACTCGATTACGAGAGACTTGCCAATACCGGATGTGCCTCCGGTAATGAGAATGGTTTTATCGTTGTCTCTGTTGTTGTCTGACATATTGAGCCTTCAGCTACTGGTGAAGTTTCTTAACACTTAATACGCTACCGCCAAAGTTATGGATCAATCGTATAGGCTGAAAAATCACCCTGAAATGATGACTGAGTCTTGCCAGCTATATTAATAACTGTGACAACAACCATCACAAAAAAAGCGGATCAGTAATGACTGACCCGCCCGCGAGGAAGAGGCTGATGTCGCCGGGTTTAAGGAGTATTAACCGGGGTTAATAAATAAAGTATCCCAGTGGGTTTACCAGCCGGTTGAATCCTTTGGTGAAGTGCTGGGCATCGTTGGACACGGTATAGCACAGACAGCCGGTATCCGTTTGCGGATTATGGGTATGGTTGCTGTCAAGCATGAGGAAGTCACCGGGGCCATAGTCGTCAAATTCATCTTTAAAATGCCCCTCAAGAATGAGAGTCAATTCAAAGCCTTTGTGTGTATGTTCCGGAACGCCTCCATCGGCTTCCATCAGGAGCAAGCTGGCGCGAATATCACCATCATTCATGCCGAGACGGCTGCGTGAGAGCCTGCCAAGGCTACTCCATTTACCCAAAGGAATATTGACCAGTGCCCTGGGTAATTCGAACTGCTTGCCTTGAACCTGAATGGTTTTGCTTTGATTTTCTGATGCCATATCCTGCTCTTCATCTTTGGTGATCTGTTCGATCATGGCATCCATGCTGCTCATACTGCGATAGCTGCAGGCTTCTGCATTCTCAGTTCGGCTGTCAAGTGCGCTGAACCCGTCAGTCGCTGCTTGTTTTGTGTAGGATTGAACGGTCTGGGCGCAGGAGCTGCACATTTCACAGTGGATAGAAGCAGCAGCGGCCAATGAGGCCGGAAGATCGCCCGTCGCGAAGGACTGCAAAAATGCATTGTCGGGGTGATACTTAATCATGCTTTTCTCCAATGTGATGCTTCAATTTTGTCATTGCCAGCCTTAACCTGGACTTTACGGTGCCAAGGGGGATACCCAGTTTCTCTGCGATTTGTGATTGACTGAGATCCTGGTAGAACATGCTTTCAACTACCTGCTTTTGATCATCTGGCAAATTATCAATGCCATTTTGAAGCTCCCGATCAGCCAGGTGGTCACGAAAGGGCTCCAATGATGAGTCCTCTTCCGCGTTGTCAATATGCCCCCACAGGTCGTCACTGAGGTTATCTTCTTTGTTGGCGCTGATTCTGCGTAGCATGTCGAAAGACACGTTACGCATGATGGTATACACCCAGGTGGTTGCCTGGCCTTTGGCCGAGTCAAACAAGTGGGCTTTACGCCAGATGTTGGTCATGGTTTCCTGAACCACATCATTGGCAAGGGTCTCGCTGCCAAATTTACTCAGTGAAATGTGGTAGATGCGAGGTGCGAAGTAGCGAAACAGGTCAGTGAACGCTGATTTATCGCGTTCAATGCCGACCAGCTCGAGCCAGGAAGCAAGTTCCGTTTTGCAGGGATCATCACTCATCCTGTTGAATTTAATGGGATGACCCGCTTTTGGCAATCGAATTGCGCGTTCAGCGTGCATTTTTCATAGTCCCGCCTACCTGTTAACTGACATCTGCGTTCTGATTTGTAGGGTAATACGCACAAGTGCGGTAGATGGATCATTTTTGGACGATGAAATTCTTTGTACTCGCTTTAGATCACTAATTATAACAGGCACAATGTATGACATGTGGCGGAGTGCGTCAGCTAGTGTGATTTAAAAATAATAAATACAATGAGATAGGGTGTTTTAGTAGGATTTTATGAGCTGGTCAGGAGTTCATCAAAGCCATACGCGTGAACTGCAAATTGCAGCCGTTACTGCTGCTGTTGCAATAGCTCTTGCCTTTCTGATGTATCGCCTTGAGCCTGGGATAGGCAGATTCATTACCGAAAGTACTTACCTGGTGCTTCATACCGTATTTGAACTGATCACCATCAGTATTGCGTTCATGATCTTCACAGTGTCATGGCAGGCCCAGCGCAGTCATGGCAGTAAAGCTGTGAAATGGGTCGGGGCCATGTTCCTGGCAGTGGCTACCCTGGATCTGGCTCACCTGGTTTCATTCCCGGGCTTGCCATTCATGCAGGGAGCTGAGCAAGCCAATATTAGTCAAGACTTCCGAACTGCTGCCAGGTTATTTGCTGCTGCCGGTTTGCTGGGACTGGCAGTACTGCCGGCTTCGCAAAAAAGAGGGGCGCCGTGGTTTTATTACCTGGCCCCAACCCTGGCTCTGGTATTTATTACTTTTGCCCTTGTTATTGTTCGCCCCTCCCGCGAAGCTTCTGTCCTGGCCGCTGATCAACGTCAATCTCTTCTGACGCTAGCCGAATTCATCATGTTAACCGTTTATCTGGTGGCGGCTGCCTATTTTATTCGTGGTACACGGTCCGCTCGCAGGTATAACTACTCCGCCCTGGCACTGGCTGTAGTTCTGACCACAGTCAGCGAAGTTTTTTTCATGATTTACAACCAGATGGATAGCTACTTTGCGCTAACCGCACATGTGTATAAAGTACTGGCTTACCTGGTGCTGTATCGGGTGCTTTTCGTTGAAACGATTCAGAAGCCCTGGGCATTATTACGCCGATCCGAGCAGCGCCTGGAGGCGACATTAAATGCCCTGCCCGATGTCTTGTTTGAACTGAATCACGAAGGATACGTTCTGGACGTGCGTGCCGAGAGGCAGACTGGACTCGTTGACGCCTTGGCGCGTTTTCTCAATAAAAGCCTTGCTGAGGCGCTGCCTGAACAGGCCGCTAAAGTCTGTGCGCAGGCCATGCAAGCCGCTATGGAATCAGGCTATGCCAGAGGATACATGATTCAATTGAACACATGGCAGGGCGAACGGTACTTCTCTCTTTCTGTCTCCTATCTTCAGGCCGGGCAACTTGATGAAGGCCGGTATTTGATACTCGCTCGTGACATTAATGAGTCGATTAGTCACCAGCGACAATTACAGCACGAAGCCCGGCTTAATGAGGGGTTGCTGCAACTGGCGCGTAAAGTATCTACTCAGACTGAGCTCGATATACTGAGTTTCGCTGTTGAGCATGCACGTTATCTCACAGAGAGCCAACAGGCATGTCTCTTCGTACTGGGCGAAAACAGCGGTTTCAGGGATGTTGTGTTTAGTGGGGGCAGCATTGATGTGCCCGAATCTTTTTTGGAGAGCGCTCTATCTGCAGTTGACCCCTTGATTCTCAATGAGCCGGGTACGGAGCTGTCAGATAGCCATGCGAGTGGTATTGACCGTGTGATTTGCCTGACGGCAAGGGAAGACGGGATAGCCAGATTATTATTTTGTGTTGTTAACAAGCCTGATCAGTATGGAAAAAGAGATTTGGAGACGCTTGAAATTCTTGCTGAGGCTGTTTGGCAGTCCATACGTCGTAAACGTCAGGACTCTGCCCTGGGGAACTTATCACTGGCTTTGGAGCAGAGTCCAAACTCGGTGATGATCACGGGACTTAACGGCGCCATAGAATATGTCAATGATGCTTTTCTGCGTAACACCGGGTTTGCCAAAGACGAAGTGATTGGTGCCCAGCCCAACATCGTCAAATCAAACAGGAATCCTCCTGAAGTCTATCATCAGATGTGGGACCTGCTGATGCAAGGCAAGCCCTGGCAGGGAGACCTCATTAACCGGCGCAAGGATGGCAGTGAAATACCTGAGCGGGTCCTGATTTACCCGGTTAGGGATAATGATGGCAATATTATTAATTACATCTCTCACAAGGAAGATTTAAGTGCGCTGCGAGCCGCTGACGAGAAGATAGAACAACTGGCAAATTATGATCACCTGACTCAGTTACCCAACCGGGACATCCTCGATCAACAATACAGGCACGCTCTGAATATTGCTCGCGAGTACCAGGAATCGATCGCTGTCTTCTGCCTGAACCTGGATAATTTCAGGGCGATTAATGATGCGCTGGGTCAAAGTGCTGGCGATGAAGTACTACGACTGGTTGCCAGCCGGTTGCAGCTGGCACTGGCGGTGCGTGATATTGTCACCAGACAGTCCGCAGATACCTTTGTTGCGATGTTGCCCGGTGTCGGTCGCGAGCGAGCGGCTACTATTGCCTCCGGGTTGCTGAATGTCATTGAGTCGCCGCTCTGGGTTCATGACAGGGAGCTTAATCTGACGGCCTCCGTTGGCGTTGCGCTTTATCCGGGAGATGGTGAAGCGCTGGAAATACTGTTGATGAGAGCTGAAGCGGCCATGTTTGAGGTTAAAGCATCGGGGCGTAACAGTATCAGGTTTTTTGAGCCGAAAATGCGATCGCAAACGAGCCGCTTTCTGGAGATAAGTAATCACCTCAAGCACGCGATTGATAACAATGAACTCGAGCTGGTTTATCAACCCCAGTACAGTTTTGCGGAGCAACGGGTTGTGGCGGCAGAGGCCCTGTTGAGGTGGAATGATGCCGAGCTCGGCCGGATTTCGCCCGCTGATTTTATCCCGGTTGCAGAAAGTAATGGGTTTATTATTCCGATTAGTGACTGGGTGGTGAATACAGCCAGTCGACAGTTGGCTGAGTGGCGTTCGCAAGGCTTAAGTGATCTGGTATTGGCTATCAACCTGTCAGCAGTGCAGTTCCGTCAATCCGAGTTGTCCAAGCACCTGGCAGCTATCGTCTCTCGTCACGGGGTTGACCCTGGCTCGATCGAGTTTGAATTGACGGAAGCCGTTGCACTTCAGGATCCCGTATTGGCCAGTTTGACGATGCAGAGGCTTAAGAAACAGGGGTTTCATCTTTCCATTGATGACTTTGGCACCGGTTATTCATCAATGAGCTACCTGAAGCGCTTTTCCGTCGAGAAACTGAAAATTGACCAATCCTTTGTAAAAGACCTGAAGGATAGTGAGAGTGACAGGGCTATCGTAAAAGCCATTATTGAGATGGCACACAGCCTGGGCATGAAAACCATCGCAGAAGGGGTGGAAACACAGCAGCAACTCGTGATTCTTGAGGGCTACGGTTGTGATGAAATCCAGGGGTATCTATACAGCAAGCCTTTGTCAGCTAAAGATTTTCTTGAGTTTTTAGCAACTAACAGCAAAATAAGCCTGGATGGTTTAAGGCATTGATGCATAGCCGGTTTTTAGTCCTGGCCCAGCAGATCGCGTCGAATCCTTGGTGCACTGGTATCGGGTGAAAGCCAGATATCGGTAAACAGCTTGCCGAACCTGGCATCTTCAATGGCACCAATGACCGTTTCGTTGTGATAGAACTGACTGCTGTCAGGTGAAACCTTAATGGTCAGACTGTCACCCTTTTCTATATCCGGCCACATATCCTGCAGTACAGGCGCATATTGCGTTATCGTGGATTCGGGCACTTCCAGGTGCTGCCACTGATCCTGGGTCAGATCAAGCAGGCGTGTTGCGCTGACATTGCGGTGATACTCGATAGTCAGCGCGTACTGTTCGGTGCCCTGGTGATAGGTCCCTGTGTCGCTGTACAGAGCAGTGTCGTAGATATCGAGAAACATGACCGAAAATTCGGCTTCTCCCACTTTATTCAGATTGTTTAATGGACTCGCAAGGGCAAAAAAGACAATTAACGGCAACATAATGACCTCAGCTTATGATTCTGGACAGAGTTCAGGGGGTGTTGCATTCTGGATAGGGATACGTGAAAAAATTTCCAGCAAAATGAACCAGGTAACTGCAAAGACAGCGAAAGTCGCAGGTAAGCCGAGCCCTAGCTCCACATTACCGAGCTGGCTGCCCAGCAGATAGCTTGATGGCGCCCCCGTGAAGGCAACCAGGGTTCTCAGCAACCGTGAGCGGCGCAGGATAGCCAGGCTGTGATTCAGGGTAGTTGAAAAACTGAACCAGAGCGTGATCATCCACAGTGGCAGCCAAAATGCGGCTCCCTCAAACGTCAGCACGCCACTGGCGATCAGTAATGAGTCGGAAGCCGCACCGACGGCAACAACGCTGGCCATATAGCGCAACTCCTGCAGGGACTCTCTTTGCAGAGCAATATGTATCACTACCCAGGCCAGGGCAAAGGGTACGGCGGTATTGCCCAGCAATACCAGCCCGAACCAGCAGGCATTAAAGGCCATTGCATTTACGATGAGTTTTACCATTATGTTTGATATCCATGCCGGGCGTTGATAACGGGTTATAGGCTTTACGTTGTTAAGCCTCATCTGGATTGTTTATCGGCGCCAGATCAGCGAAAATAGTGCCCTTTCCTGTTTCATCCGATTTTCTGCCTACAAGACGAAAAGACATGTCCAACGCAATCAGCCAAGAGGTGGCCACGCGCCGCACTTTTGCCATTATTTCTCACCCGGACGCCGGTAAGACCACGATTACTGAAAAGCTGTTGCTATTCGGGCGCCTGATTCAGACGGCGGGGTCGGTGAAGGGCAAGCGCAATGACAAGCATGCCACATCAGACTGGATGGCCATGGAGCAGCAGCGTGGCATCTCGGTCACGTCTTCTGTGATGCAGTTTCCTTACCGTGATGCCGTGGTGAACCTGCTGGATACACCGGGACACGAAGATTTCTCCGAAGATACCTACCGGGTACTGACTGCAGTTGACTCGGCACTGATGGTGGTAGATGGCGCCAAAGGTGTTGAGGAGCGGACCATCAAACTGATGGAAGTCTGCCGCTTGCGGGATACACCCATTTTTACCTTCGTCAACAAGCTGGACCGGGATACGCGAGACCCGATTGAGGTGCTCGACGAGATTGAAACCGTGCTGAATATTCGCTGTGCACCGATTTACTGGCCGCTGGGTAACGGAAAAGGTTTTCAGGGCGTTTATAACCTGTACACGGATACCATCCATGTCTATGAGCATGGTCAGGGCAGCAAGATTCCGGAAGATAAGCGTATCCAGGGGTTGCGTAGCGATGAAGCCAAAGCACTGCTCGGGGCTTATGCAGACGACTATGCGGATGAGATTGAACTGGTTAAAGGGGCCAGTAACGAATTTGACCTGGAGGCCTACCAGGCCGGTGAGCTGACGCCGGTCTTTTTTGGTACTGCACTGGGTAATTTTGGTGTGCGTGAGTTGCTGGATGACTTTGTCCAGTGGGCGCCAGCGCCACGGGCACGAGCGACTGAGACGCGGGTTGTCCAGCCGGAAGAAGCACCATTCTCAGCCTTCGTTTTTAAAATTCAGGCGAACATGGACCCTAAACACCGCGACCGTATTGCTTTCCTGCGCGTGTGTTCGGGGCGTTACAGCAAGGGCATGAAGCTGCATCACAGTCGCCTGGGCAAAGATATCCGCATCAGTGATGCTGTGACATTCAAGGCCGGCGAACGTGAGCAGGCTGATATTGTGGTCTCTGGTGATATTGTTGGCTTCCACAACCACGGCACAATCCAGATTGGCGACACCTTTACTGAAGGTGAAGATCTGCAGTTCACCGGCATTCCGCACTTTGCGCCGGAACTGTTTCAGCGCATCCGCCTGAAAGATCCGATGAAGACCAAGCAACTGCAAAAAGGCCTGCGACAATTGTCTGAAGAAGGCTCTGTGCAGGTCTTTATGCCAATGCGCAACAATGATCTGATCGTTGGGGCCGTCGGTGTGCTGCAGTTTGAAGTGGTGGCCTATCGACTGAAAGATGAGTACAAAGTCGACTGTATCTATGAGCCGGTCAACATATTTTCCGCTCGCTGGGTGACAGCGGATGATCCGGCAAAGCTGGAAGAGTTCAAGAAAAAGGCATACGACAACCTGTCAGTTGATGGTGGGGACCACCTGACCTATCTGCCGCCAACGCGCGTTAACCTCAGCCTGATGGAAGAGCGCTGGCCCGATATTAAATTCCGTGCGACGCGAGAACACTAATGAAGTTCAAGGTTCATCAGACTGAAGGCAAGGCGCGCCGAGCGACTCTGTCATTTCCACGCGGTGATGTACAAACACCTGCTTTCATGCCGGTTGGCACCTATGGCACAGTCAAAGGTGTGACGCCTCAACAGGTGCTCGATACTGGCGCCGAGATTATTCTGGGTAACACCTTTCACCTGATGCTGCGCCCCGGCACGGATATTATTCGTGAGCATGGCGATCTGCATGACTTTACCGGCTGGGAAAAGCCTATCCTGACCGATTCCGGCGGATTCCAGGTATTCAGTCTGGGAGAGATGCGCAAAATCAGCGAAGAGGGCGTAGAGTTCCGTTCTCCGGTAGATGGCGCCAAGGTATTCCTGGGGCCGGAGTCCGCAATTGCCGTTCAGCATGCTCTGGGTTCGGACATCATTATGATATTTGATGAGTGCACCCCGTACCCGGCGAGTGAACAGCAGGCCGAGGAATCCATGCAGCTCTCGTTGCGTTGGGCCAAGCGCTGTAAAGCGGCGCATGGAGATCACGCTGGCGCGCTGTTTGGCATCGTGCAGGGAGGGATGTATGAAAACCTGCGGCTGCAGTCGCTGGATGCCCTGAAACAAATGGACTTTGACGGCTATGCCATTGGCGGACTCTCTGTCGGTGAGCCCAAGGAAGACATGATCCGGGTGCTGGATACGGTCGCCTGGAAAATGCCGGAAGACAAACCCCGTTACCTGATGGGCGTGGGGACGCCGTCCGATATTGTGGCAGCAGTCAGTCGCGGTATCGATATGTTTGATTGTGTCATGCCGACCCGCAACGCTCGCAATGGCTACCTGTTTACCAGTCAGGGGCTGCTGAAACTTCGCAATGCCCGCTACAAACGTGATACACGACCGCTGGATCCGGCCTGCGACTGTTACACCTGTCAGAACTTCAGCCGCGCCTATTTACATCACCTGGACAAGTGCAAGGAAATGCTGGGTGCTCAGCTAAATACCATTCATAATCTGCACTACTACCAGGCGCTTATGCTGGGTTTGCGTCAGGCCCTGGAACAGGGTAGATTTACGGCCTTCACTGAAGCGTTTTATCGGCAGCAACGCGTGCTTGCCGAGTCACCGGACGCCTGATAGAAGGCGATAACTCGGTAAAAAGGCAAAATAGCGACAGGAATCAGTTACGAGCCATTGAAATCAGCAATCAGTGGCCATACTTAATAAACAAGAACGCAATCGAGCCAGACCATCAAGAACAGTAAATATAAGAGATAAACAGAGAGAGTATTATGGATTTTTTAATCAGCACAGCACATGCACAGCAAGCCGGGGGCGGTGCCCAGGGTAGTGCCATTTTTAATCTGCTATTTATCGGCGGCATGTTCGTGCTGTTTTATCTGATGTTGTGGCGTCCGCAGTCCAAGCGCGCTAAAGAGCATCGTGAACTGGTTGCCGGCCTTGGCAAAGGTGATGAGGTGCTCACCAGTGGCGGGATCCTGGGTAAAGTGACTAATGTGACTGAAGAGTATGTCACCGTTGAAGTGGCTGAGGGTGTTCAGCTGAACATGCAAAAGTCAGCGGTTGCCGCCGCTCTGCCCAAAGGAACGATCAAGTCGATCTGACGAAGTCGGCAGGCTGTTAGGTCTGCTGTTGTTGAAAACGACCGGCTCAGCCTGCCTGGCAGTGACCGGTCGTGAGCTACAGGTTTAAAGTCAAATGCTGAATAAGTTCCCGCTCTGGAAGAATATCCTGGTAGTCACCGTGCTGCTGCTCGGATTGCTATATGCACTTCCCAACCTTTATCCCGATGACCCGGCCATTCAGATTTCCCACGAAAATGACCCTGTCACCCAGATCGATGTAGGCATGGCCACTGATGCACTGCGTGCGCAGGGCATCGATTATTTTGGTGATGAACTCAATGACCTGGGCGGCCTGATTCGTTTTTCCTCACTGGAGGATCAGCTCAGTGCCAAAGCGGTCATCGAAGACACGCTGGGTGAAGGCTACATTGTCGCTCTGAACCTGGCGCCAACCACACCTGATTTTCTGCAAGGTATTGGTGCCAGCAGGATGAACCTGGGGCTGGACCTGCAGGGCGGTGTGCACTTTCTGATGGAAGTGGACATGGACACGGCGCAGCGCCGCCGAATGGAGAATATCCTCAGTAATATTCGCCAGGAACTGCGTAATGAGCGCATTCGTGCCCGGAACATGGAAGTGCTCGAAGACTACAGCATTGAATTAAGTTTTGCGGATGAAGAAAGCCGTAGCCAGGCGCGCAGCATTGTTCGAGAGGGTTTTGCTGACCTGCAGGTGATCGGCCGTGAAAGTGGTGGTGAATACCTGCTGGATCTGGCGATGACACCTGAAAGCGTCGAACAGATGCGCAGCGATACCATTACCGCTAACCAGACCAGTATCCGTAACCGGGTGGACTCACTGGGTGTATCCGAGCCTGTCATTCAGCAGCAAGGGCCAAACCGCATTGTGGTCGAATTGCCAGGTGTACAGGACACGGCCCAGGCAAAACGTATTCTGCAACGTATTGCCACATTGCAATTTCACCTCTCTGCTGAAGTGGGTGCTCCCTCGGCAAGTTATGAAACCTATGAATATCAGGGAACGCCGGTCAATGTGAATAACGACGTTATTCTGCAGGGTGACCGGGTCTCAAATGTACGCTCCTCACTAGACCAATATGGTCAGCCACAGGTTGTCATCAATCTGGATGCACAGGGTGGGCAGCAGTTTAACCGGGTCACGCGAGAGAATATCGGTCAGCCGATGGATATTCTGCTGATTGAAACCCGCACTCGCACGGTTATGACAACGGATGAGAACGGCAATCAGGTGGAGGAGCAGGAGAGCTATGAAGAGCGTAGCCTGATCAGCCATGCCGTGATTCGTGCCGCCCTGGGACGTGAGTTTGTGATTACCGGTCTGAGTTCACGTGAAGCTAACGATCTGTCGTTATTGATACGATCCGGTGCCCTGGCTGCTCCAATGTATTTCGTGGAAGAGCGCACGGTTGGTCCGAGCCTGGGTCAGGAAAATATTATTCAAGGCGCTGAAGCTGTTGCGCTGGGTTACTTCCTGGTGCTGTCCTTCATGCTGTATTACTACCGCCTGTTTGGCCTGGCTGCCAACATAGCATTGATCAGTAACGTCATGTTGCTGGTGGCGATCATGTCGATTATCCAGGCGACACTGACCTTGCCAGGTATTTTCGGTATTGTATTGACCATCGGTATGGCGGTAGATGCCAACGTACTGATCTTTACCCGGATACGTGAAGAGATTGTCGCCGGGATGTCGCCACAGAACGCTATCTCTGCTGGTTTTGATCGGGCATTCAGTACGATTCTGGATGCCAATATCACTACCTTCCTGGTGGCAATGGTGCTGTTCACGGTTGGTACCGGACCGGTAAAAGGATTCTCGGTTACGCTGATGGTGGGCATTATCACGTCGATGTTCTCGGCGATCATGGTGACGCGCGCAGTCGTTAACCTCATGTACGGTGGGCGGCGGGTGACATCCCTGTCCATTGGACCTTTTATTAAATCCTGAAAACGGCTAGTCGTCACCGAGTAAGGTTAGAGTAACGTTATGGCATTATTAAAATCAGATTTAGACTTCATGAGCGCCAAACGTCGGCGTATCACCAGCATGATTTCAGGTACTATGCTGATCATCGCGCTGCTGTCTTTGGCGATTAACCGCTTTGAGTTCGGCCTGGATTTCACCAGCGGTACGCTGATTGAAGTGGGATACGAACAGGCAGTTGATCCAGCCGACGTTCGCCAGCAACTGGTAAATTCCGGTTATGAAGAAGCTGTCGTGGTGACCTTCGGGTCAGATCGCGACCTGCTGGTTCGCCTGCCGGTGGAAGCCGGTGAGGATGATCTGGCTGCAGCCAGTGCCGCCTCCACGCTGGGGGTGGAAGTGCTGGAGGCACTGCGCTCTGCCAGTGATCAGAATATTGAGATGCGCCGCTCTGAGTATGTTGGACCTAAAGTTGGTGCTGAACTTGCTGAGAAAGGGGCATTGGCGCTGCTGGTGGCACTGGGTATTGTCATGATGTACGTGGCGATGCGCTTCCAGTACAAGTTTGGTGTGGCGGCTGTGCTGGCATTGATGCATGACGTGATTGTCGTGCTGGGCGTGATATCCCTGTTCCACCTGACCTTTGATCTGACGGTGATGGCAGCCCTGCTGGCGGTCATCGGCTACTCGTTGAATGATACGATTGTGGTATTTGACCGAGCCCGTGAAAATTTCCGCACCATGCGTACCAATGATCCTGAAGTCGTTCTGAATACAACGTTGAATCAGGTCATCAGCCGAACCTTTGTGACGTCATTAACCACCATGCTGGCCTTGTTCTCAATGCTGATCATTGGTGGTGAGTCGATACGAGGTTTTGCGATTGCACTGATTGTCGGTGTTGGTGTCGGTACTTACACATCATTGAATATCAGTTGTAATTTCCTGATGCGCCTGAAAATCCAGAAGGAAGACCTGGCGGTACCCGTCAAGGAAGGCGAAGAAGTCGACTCGATGCCTTAATGCCTGGCAAGAGTCAGGGAGAGCCGGTCTGGCGCAAAGCCTGGCTTTGTGCCAGACCAGGACCGCGACACAGGTCACGTGTATAGATTGTATAGGTGGCATTGCTGGTAGCGGTTAACAGGACCGAAAACAGGCTCTTGCCAGCCCCAGTATTGTTTTAACATCATCACGGGTCGCCGCAATCTGGCGCTGCTCTTCCAGCAGGTCGCTGAGAATTTCTGTATTGGTTAGCGGGTTGGCTAGCACGGCCCGGAAGACAATAATGTCGTCCCCATCATAAAGCGCCGGATTCAGGCGGGTGCGGGACACAAAGGATTTACCCAGGCCTCGCTGGATTTTCTGGATGCGCTTGGTGGCCTTGTTCAGTTCTTCATTTACTGCTCTTTGCAGGCTCTCTGGAGCCTGTGCCAACGCTTGTGCGATATCGGCCGGGACATACCGGTAGGTCAGGATATTGAGTTCAGGCTCACTGACTAGCTCAAAGTCATCACTTTCCCTGATCATTTGCGCGAAGGCACGGGCCTTCTCTATGCCCTGATCAATTAGCAGCTCATATCCCTGACGGCCAATAATATGCAACCCGGAGTGAACCAGGATCGCCATGCCGGGCCTGGAGCCTTCTACTGTATGACTCCCCAGATCTTTGGAACCCTTACGGATAATATACTCCGCGTGGTGTTCCACACTGGTCAGGGTTTTGGGATCACGGAATACCGCGATACCCGCGCCCATTGGGACATATAGCTGTTTATGAGCATCCAGGGTGACTGAGTCCGCCCTTTCAATTCCTTTGAGCAAGTGGCGGTGGGTCGAAGAGAAGAGTGTGGGACCACCCCAGGCAGAGTCGACATGAAAATGTATACCCCGTTCCGCAGCAATGTCGGCCATGGTGTCCAGCGGGTCGACACTGCCCGTTTCAGAGGCGCCGGCAATACCGACAATGGCCATGACACGAATATTCTGGCGTTTCAGCTCGTCGCACTTGCTGGCCAGGAGGTCAGTACGTACCTTATTTCTGTTATCTGTGGGTATGGCAATCAGAGATCGTCTGCCAATACCTAAAATGTCAGCGGCTTTCCCCAGCGAATAATGTCCACGTTCCGAGACCAGGATTGCCAGGCCCTGGTAGCCATGATGTTGCATGCCTGCTAACAGACCATCCTGACCCAGGCCGCGAAAATCACCACCGGGAGGCAGGGCATTGTTGCGAGCCGCCCACAGAGCGGTCAGGTTAGCGATGGTTCCACCGGAACAAAAGCTGCCCAGCGCATGTGCCCGGTCATGCATCCAGTGCTCATAGAAAGCTTCGTCGTTGTCATAGACCAGTTTGTGAATCATGCCTACAACCTGGCGCTCCATGGGAGTAAAAGCCTTTGAGGTTTCGACTTTTACCAGATTCTGGTTGAGCGCCATCATGATACGAGACAGTGGCAGCATGAAATAGGGCAGGGCCGAGGCCATGTGTCCAACAAAGCTGGGTGCAGAAATATGCACAGACTGGGCAACCAGTTTGTCCATGACGAACTGTATTTGTTCAGAAACAAAAGTCGGGTGCTCTGGGATTGCAGCAGAATCAAAGTCACTTTCAATATCTGCCAGGTCGCGTTCTGAAGCGACAATATGCTGCTGGAGAAACCCCGCCAGGTCCTGCGATAACGACTGGTCAATGCGCCCTAACGTGGAGTCAGGTGCTTCCGGTACAGTAAAAATACGGTATAAGGAATCCAGGCTAGCCCTGGCCAGTTTTTTGTCATCACTCATTCTGGGGCCTGCTAACTCTCATGCAATTATTACAGTTGGAGGTCATTTTTGGGGTCAGCAATGCCGCAGGACCTCACTGTCCAACAGGGTGCGCAGTATAGAGTAAATGTTCGGATAGTAAAATGCTCACAGGACGGGCAGTGTTAGCAGCAGGTTGACAGGTGAGGCTCTCAAGGGCAACATCAGCGAATTAATGGTGAATCGTTCATACGCATATGAGTGAATATCAAGGCTTAGGCTGTCTTTGCAATACAACTCGACGCAGTATTCGCAGCCATGTGATTAAAGCAGGTCACTTAAACCTTCTGGTTTTACTGGCTATGCTGCTGTGGCTGACTGCCTCTCCGGTTCATGCCCAAAACGCCGGTTTTAGCGGCACCGATCAATTACCCAGGCCTGCAGCCCTGGAACCTGCCATTCGTTTCTGGACACGGGTTTATACCGAAGCTGATACCAACAGCGGCTTTTTGCATGACGCGGTCAACCTGGCTGTTATATATCGCAAAGTCGACTATAACCGAAGGGAAATTGAAGCGTACCGCAACCAGATTCGCCAGGATCTTCAGGTATTGGCCAGCGGCAAGCGCGATGGCCTGACGCTGAATCAGCAACAGGTGCTCGATGCCTGGCCGGACGGGGTCGACAATGCGACCCTGGCGGAAGCGGCCGGCAATGTTCGTTTCCAGCTAGGACAGTCTGACCGGTTTATTGCCGGATTGATCCGCTCTGGCGCTTACCGTGAGCATATTGAAGAGGTCGCTGCTGAGCGTGGCCTGCCGATAGAGCTGGCAGCATTGCCTCATGTTGAATCCTCTTTTCATCCCGGCGCTTGGTCGCATGCTGCGGCCGCTGGTATGTGGCAATTTATCCGAACAACCGGTCAGCGCTTTATGCGCATCGACAATGTGGTTGATGAACGCATGGACCCTTATACTGCCACTTATGCGGCAATGAGCCTGTTAGAGTACAACTATAACCTGCTGGGTAGCTGGCCTTTGGCTCTGACTGCCTACAATCATGGTGCCGGAGGGTTGGCTCGCGCAGTGCGGGCAACAGGGACTGATGATATCGCAACCATTATTTCGCAGTACAAAGGCCCATCATTCGGTTTTGCTTCGCGTAACTTCTATCCGCAGTTTCTGGCGGTGCTGGATGTAGAGCGGCGTGCCCGGGCTCTGTTCGGGGTGCTGCATCTGGATGTGGCACCAGAGTATCTTTCGTTTGAACTGGATACCTACGTTGAAGCCAATGTGCTGGCCGATGCGCTTGGCGTCAGCATGGATCAGCTCAAATTTGACAACCCGGCATTGCTGGCTGTGGTCTGGGAGGGCGGAAAACGGATCCCCAAAGGGTACTCCGTTAAAATTCAACGCAACTCGGTACGTGGCAACTTGCAGGCTAGACTGAGCGAAATCCCTGATTCGCAGCGTTACACATTCCAGACGCCGGATATAAATTACGTCGTCCGCAGTGGGGATAGCCTGTCACTCATCGCCAGCCGTTTTGATACCTCCGTAGATCAACTGGTGTCACTTAACCGGTTACGGGACCGGCACACCATCCGCGTCGGACAAACGCTGTTGCTCCCGCATGATACAGATATGCTCACGCATACACTGGCCAGTAATGATGAAGCGGTTATCGGTGATGAACAGGTTGCTGCCAATGTCAGTAATTCATCAACGGCATCACTGTCTGGCGAAAATGAATACATAGTCCGTTCCGGTGATACTGTTTCTGGCATTGCCCGTCGATATGGCATAGATTCAGCGGCGATCATTGCTCATAATGGACTCGACAGCCGGGGCCGGATTGCTGTCGGACAGGCCTTGCAGTTACCGCTGAACCGACCTGATACTCCTGAGCCTCAGTTCTCTAGCGTCTTTCCGGATGAAGAAGCCCGTCAGCCGTTATTGATGCCAGCCAGTTATCGCCAGCAAAGCGATACAGTACCGGCCGCCGAAAACGAAGTGCTGGCAATAGAGTCGGATACGGTGAACGTAGAGGAGAGCAATGAGTTGGCTGAGGTTGCGCTGACGGCGGACCCCAGTGATTATTCTATTGCTGGCGATGGCAGTATCGAGGTGCAGGCATCTGAGACACTGGGACACTACGCTGAATGGCTCAATGTCAGCGCTCAGGAACTGCGACAGCTCAACGGCATGCGCTTTACTGACCCGGTCATCATTGGTCAGCGACTCAACGTAGATGTGGCCAGTCTGGACCAGGATGCGTTTGAGCTGCGACGTCGTGAATATCATTTGCAGCAACAGCAAACATTTTTCAAACAGTATCGTATTCGCGACATCAGTCGCCATGAACTGTCGGCGAATGAATCCATTTCCCGGCTGGCTCGCCAGCGTTACTCGGTGCCTCTCTGGTTATTACGACAATACAACCCTGACCTTGATTTCAGTCGTGTCAGGGTTGGTCAGACCATCGTGTTCCCCGTTGTTGACCGTATTGATGGTGCTTGATTAATTATTGATACCCGCAATGGCATCGGATAACAGCCCCACTGTCAGCGCATAACGAAACGCAGGGTTGTATCGCATAATGGAGCAGAAGTTGCGATAGACCAGATACCCTTGATCATCCCCTTCGTCCGCTATTAATAATGCAGCGGGAAGATTGCGTGCGGGCAATGGTGAACCATCGGAACGGCGGACGCCCAGTTGCTGCCAGTCTTCAAGTGGGCGCCAGGCCCCCATCGTACGATAGGAACGGCAAGTGCTCTCTGGTGTCATGCCCGCACTTTGCGGTGCCGGCAATGATTGCTCTCCTCCTGATGGCAGGCTGACCGGTCGCCCCCAGGTCTGATCATCACGCCACCCCGTGGACTTGAGGTAGTTGGCTACCGTTGCAATAACATCCGGGCCCATGCTCCAGAGGTCAATTTTACCGTCTTCATCATGATCGACTGCGAGATTCAGATAACTGCTGGGCATGAATTGAGCGATACCAAGCGCTCCGGCCCAGGAGCTTTTCATCATTTCCGGTGTGGCAAAACCCTTGTCGACAATTTCCAGTGCAGCCAGCAGTTCACGTCGGAACATGTCGCCGCGCCGGCCATCAAAGGCCAGTGTTGCGATAACACTGAACAGTGGTTCCGTAATGGGGAAGGTGCCGTAGTTACTCTCCAGGCCCAGTATGGCGACAATAAAGCGCGGCTGGACGCCATACTCAGCAGCGACCTCCCGGATCATGCTGCCCTGGGTCTGCATTAAGTGCCTGCCAGCTTCTATCCGGTTGGTATTAACCCGCTGCAGGTAGCGATCGTAGCTGTTATCGAATTCTGCCTGGCTACGGTCCGCAGCTACGACCCGGCGTTGCTGTTGAATGGTGGGTATTACCTGTTCCAGCGTGTTCTCGCTAATACCCGCAGAGAGGGCTTCTTCCCGAAACTCTGTCAACCATGCCTGGAAAGCAGCTTCTTGCTCAGCACTGTCAGGTTCTGCCCCTGTGTCCTGAGCAAGGACAGCAAGCGGGGCAGTGAAGGTGGCCATGATCAGGCAGAATGAGCAGGTAAAAGTAAGCAGAATGGAAAGTGGACGGGGCGTTTGCGATGAGAACATGAAGTTTTCTGGTCCTTGATTCGGGTGATAGGGGCTGATTATAGCAGTTTGTTCAGGTGATCCAGCCAATCAGCTCGGCAGTGACTTGCCCGAACAGCAGTCAGGTCAACAGCGGGCAGGGCTGATGATGATGCCTGCCGGGCTGCCACAATGCCAAGAATCCGCTCAGTGGCCGATGCCGCCTGTTGTTCAATAACTCCGCTATTATCATAACGGTAGTCGGGGGGGATAAATTCCGGGTAGGCCAACGCATCAGGCACAACAGGCAGGCAGCCCATGATGCAAGCCTCTTGAACTGAAAGTCCCTGGAAGTCATGCAATGCGGTGGAGAGCACAATGTCCGCTTCGCTGAGCTGCTGCAGATAATCATTCCGGTTTTCCAGCCAGCGGTTAATGCCTGGCGTTATCTGTTGCGACTGGTAGTGACTTTCCAGCAAGGAGTCGAGCTCGGCAAACTCATCAGGGCGCTGCCTGAAGCGCTGGCCCAGCAGGTGCAAACGAAAAGGCAGATTACTTTGTACCAAACGTTGCACGATGGCCAGCAGCAGGGCAGGACCTTTGTCGAATTCATGGCGATGATTCCAGACAATTTCCAGCGGACTGGTATCAGTCGGGTGGGAACTCTGTACATGAGGGGTAAGGGTGGTAGGGGGCATCAGGGGTGAGCTCTGGGCGTCCGGTGCGCGAGCAGATAAAGCGGCTTCAAACAATGAGTCGGGTAGCGGCACTGGCTGGACTTCCGACTTGCGAGCCATTAATTGACAGATACCCGCTGGCACATGGTCCGGTAATTTCCGTAACAACTGTTCGCAACCACTGAGGAAACTTTGGAAGTTCCATTGGCTGTTAAACAGCACCTGGTCTGCACATAACGCGCTGTAAATGCTCAGCATGGCAGCCTCAACGGATTCGGACGGAATGCCTTGCGCGGATGTTGGCTCGCCTCGCTTGCCTTTCCTGCTCGGTTTGTCGTTCGGTCCGGTTTTCATGCCGTTTGCGGGATAGGCAAACTGGTTCTCATGAAAGTACACTAGAGCAGGGACGGCCGTGAGTGCAGGGACGAGTCCGCGTAAGCCACTCAAATCAGTCAGTGATGTACAGACCAGCAAATCAAAGTGACGGCTGAGTATATCCTGTTGCTCAAAGGCCCAGCTAAGGCTGTTGCCCCGCACTCGCCATGAAAAATAACGGGGTGGCAAAGTCAACACTGTCCAGTCAAACTCTGGAAACATGGCGACAAGGGTCAACCGCCACTGCTGGTGGCTATAGGCATCGTAAGGGCTGAGGAGCAGTATCTGGCGCCGGACCGTGCGTGCGCGCGCAGCGGGTTTTTTGGCAGGATGGGGGATAGTCATGCGATTTTCACAAGTAATGAATCAGGGAATGATGTAATGCAATCTAATGATGAACAGTATCTGGGTCAATCGGTAGAGCAGATTCTGCAAACACTGCCGGCAAAAGTGAGCTCAGCGGTGAGTTACTGGGCTGAACATGCGCCAGATGCACCGGCAATCAGCGATCACCTGGGGCGTGACTTTAGCTATCGGGAGCTGGCCGGAGAAATCAGTGAAAGTAAGGCTTTTCTTGCTCAACAAGGTATTGAGGCCGGTCATCGTGTCATGCTGGTAAATGAAAATTGCGTACCATTGCTGGTGGCGATTCTGGCACTTAGCGAACTGGGTGCCTGGCCCGTCATCGTCAATGCCCGTATGGCCGAGGATGAAATTGCGCGAATCGCTGGACATTGTCAGCCTGTGGCTGAGCTGTTTTTTCTCGATTCCGAAGCTGCCAGTCGTCACTGGAAACGACTGGATACCTCAGGCGTGACCGATACGATTTCCCTGGGTGGCGGCCAGGCAGGCATGGTGATGCATGACGCCAGTGACTCCGGTATTGAGCCAGAGCCAGGGATGGAAGACGTGTTTTGTCTTATCTACACCACAGGCACTACGGGGGCGCCAAAAGGGGTGATGCTCACGCATCGCAATATCATGTTTATTGCCGCGATCAGCGGTGCGTTGCGTGGTCTGAGTCAACAGGATCGTATTTATCTGGTGTTGCCGGTCTCGCATGTCTTTGGCCTGTCTGCCGTCTTTCTCTCGGCACTGCATTATGGGGCTCACTTTGTGGTGGCGGATCGTTTTGATCCTGAGATTATGACCCGGACGATTCGTGAACAGTCGGTGACCGGCATCTTCGGCGTCCCGGCCATGTATGCCAAGCTGACGGATTATATTGCCAGTGCCGGTCTGTCAAAACCGGTCGCTCCCGACCTGCGCTTTATGTATAGCGGAGGCGCACCTCTGGACCCGGCCATAAAGCAAAATGCGGAGTCGACTTTCGGTCTGCCGTTACTCAATGGTTACGGCATGACTGAAAGTGGCCCTACCATCTGTCAGGTGCGTCGCTTTGACAGGCTGGCTTCCAGCAGTGTGGGGCAGCCCTTGCCCGGGCTGGTAACGCGAGTGCTGGGAGCCGACGGCAAGGAGGTCAGGCGAGGCGAAATTGGTGAATTGCATGTGCGCGGCCCCAGTATCATGCCCGGTTATTTCCGTAATCCCGAGGCAACCCGGGCGACACTGGATGAAGCGGGTTTTCTCAATACCGGTGATATGGTCTGGGAGGATGAGGCAGGCAATCTCACTATAGCTGGCCGCAGCAAGGAACTGATTATTCATTCCGGGTTCAATGTATACCCGCCTGAAGTGGAGGCTGCGATCCTGGATCATCCTGATGTGCTGCTGTGTGCGGTTGTGGGTGAGACCGTGCCAGGGAATGAAGACGTGGTTGCCTGGGTACAACCCCGGCCGGGTTGCCAACTGAGTGAGGCGGGCCTGCTTGCTTTTTTAAAGCCCAGGTTAACGGCTTATAAACGACCGTCACGCGTTCATCTGGTATCGCAATTACCAACAGCCCCTTCGGGTAAAGTTCTTAAGCATAAACTGGGTAAAGCAGATTAATGTCATGGGGAATTTGGTTACTGAGTGAGTTTTTCTGAAAATTGTAAAGATTCGTCAAGAATCGTTTACTGCCGTTGCTTGCTTCATCGTGTGTAATTGTTTAGAAACAGGTAGGCAGATATAACAATAATGAGATTCGGGCACTATGAATCGAGCTCCGGCGAATCCAGCTTCGACGAACCCGGCACCGGCAAGCACGGTGATATTGGTCAGGCAATCACCCGCAGGCTCTGGTCATCTGGAAACCTTGCTTCTTCTGCGTAACAAGCAGATTGCGTTTGGGGGGACCTGGGTGTTTCCGGGCGGTTGTGTTGAGCCTGATGATTATCCGCAGACCCGTGATAGCCAGGAGCTTGTTGATACTGACAGGGCGTTCCTGGCCGCTATCCACGCAGCAACCCGGGAAACGTACGAGGAAGCCGGGTTAACCCTGTCACCAGACGCGTTATTCAGTATTGCGCACTGGACCACTCCCGCTGGATTCGCCAGACGATTTGCGACCTGGTTCTTTTTGTGTCCCGTTCATGAGCAGACTGAGGTTCGCGTCGATCAACAAGAGATACTGGATCATAAATGGGTAAGACCAACCCTGGCCCTGGCTGAACATGACGCCGGGAAACTGGCTCTAACACAACCCACTCGTCACACCCTGGAAACACTGCAGCACTACTGGAGCCTGGATACATTATGTACAGACCTGCAAGCGCGTAAAATCCATGTCTATCCGGAAAATTGTGATCACTATCGCGCGGTGAAACTCCGCAGACTTTAATTGGCCTGCTTCGCTCAAATGAGTCCGGCTGCCGTCAGATTCCCTTGCGTCACAGTGCCTGATGATGGGATAGTTGAAGAGTCGGCATTACAATAACGATGAGCTGCCTATGGGAATTTCCACTGACACAGACGTTGAAAGCGGACATCAGGTTGGCCAGATGCGGGTGACCCTGGCCGGGTTGCGTCGTCGTCAATGGTTATTGGCTCTGTTCGTTCATATTGCGGTGGCTGCCGGCGTTCTGTTGCTGGGGTTGACGGCACTCGCCGTGCTTGCTTCGGCATTACCTTCCGGCCCGCTCTGGACCGCATTGCTTATCTCCCTGTGGATTATTCTGCTGCTCGGCACGGTGACGATTGTCACTGCCAGACTGATACGCACGCGTGCTGATGACCAGGCAATCGTGCGCCAGATTGAGAAAGAATTGCCGGATTTCGAGCAACGCATTCTGACTTCCATGGAGTTTTCCAGTACGGATGACCTTGCCTCACGTGGTGTTTCGCGCCGCTTTGTGGAAAAGCTCTGGGAAGATGCAGAAGATCATCTCAAACAGCGTCATGAATTGATTCAACGCCAGGTCAGTGACAGTAGAGCACCACTATTGATTGTGGGCCTGGCCGCAGCCGGGTCTTTAACACTGGTGATGTCTTTGCTTAGTGTTGAATTCCTCCGTCTGGGGGCGGGGCGTATCGTGTGGCCTTTTGCCGGGCCAGCAACGCCTGACCTGGTCACAGATGCCACTCCGGCCCTGCCGGTTAATCTGGCAGTAGAGCCAGGGGCCATGCGGTTACAGCGTGGAGACCCTGCCAATATTTCGGTTCGTATCGAGAATGCCATCCCCACGCAAGTGACCCTCTGGGTGCAGGGCGACCAGGTTAACTGGCGCGAATTACCCATGCAGGAGCAGGGAGCCGGCAGTGATAGCGCTGTTTATGGCTATGAGCTGGCGTCAGTCGAAGATGATATGCGCTATTACGTGACCGCCAGCTTCAGTGCCGGTGTCGCGGATCCGGCGCAAAGCCAGGAGTTCGATATCAGCGTGTTTGATTTGCCGCGCGCTGAACAGATTGACCTGGCGTTCGACTACCCTGATTACACCGGACAAGAGGATGACAGCAGCGAGGATACCGGTGATGCGTTGGTACCGGAAGGCACGGAAGTGGCCATGCAGTTGCAGTTCAATAAACCGGTCGCCAGTGCATTTTTACGCCTCGAAGATGGTAGTGAACTCCCTGTTAATGTGGATGGCGACACCGGCGAGGTTACGCTGACAGCCGAGACAGATATGTCTTACCAGGTGTTTGCCAGCGATTTCGAGCAATTGCAAAGCGAAGATCCGGAGCCCTGGTATATCCGGGTGATTCCGGATATGCCGCCCGAGCTGGCCTTGATCAGTCCCGGTCGAGACCAGGATGTGATGCCCTTGGAAGAAGTGGTTCTGGCGATAGATGCCAGTGATGATTACGGATTGACGGCTTTCGACCTGCACTACAGTGTAATAGGCAGCGAAGAGCAACGGGTAAACTTCCTTCCCGAACCAGGGTTGCAGAATGTCAGCGGCAATCAATTGGTCTATCTGGAAGATCTACAGGTTCAGCCAGGCGATTTTGTCAGCTATTACCTGACACTCTCTGACAATAATGGCCTTGATGGCCCACAGGAAGTGGTGTCGGACATCTACTTCCTGCAGGTCATTCCAACAGACCAGGTGTTTCGAGAGTCGGCTGGTGGTCAACAGGGCGGCGGAGGCATGGGCGGGAACGACAGCTCGAGCGCTCTCGTGACGCTGCAGAAAGACATCATTGCGGCGACATGGAGGCTCAGGCAGCAGCAGGCCGAGTTGAGTGCTGAGCAGTTCAGTGATGATGTGGCGGTAGTGGCAACATCCCAGCGAGAGGCGATGGAACGGGCATCGATGTCGATTGATCGCCTGTCTGAGCGATTGAACTTTGCTGATGACAGTTATGGTAACGCGGTGACCTATTTGCAGCAGGCGATCGAGCAGATGGAGCTGGCGGCAACAGACCTCGATGGCGAAGCCCTGACCAGCGCCATGGCACCTGAGCAGCAGGCCTTGCAATATGTATTGCGTGCCGAAGCAGAAATTAATGAAACGGATGTTAATTTTCAGCGCACTGCTGGCGGGGGCGGTGGTGGCGGACAGCAACAGGAACGCGAAGATTTGCGTGAGTTGTTCGATATGGAAATGGGGCAGAACGAGAATCGTTACGAAAACCCGCGCCAGGCAGGTCAATCCCAGCAAGCCAGCGAAGAAGCGAGTCGCCTGGAGCAACTGGCTCGTCGCCAGGAAGGCTTGAGTCAGGCACAGCGAAACCTGTCGCGCCGCCTCGACCAGATGTCTGAAGAAGAACAGCGACGCGAACTGGAGCGGTTGCGTCGGGAGCAGGAGCAGCTGACTCAGGAGCTGGCGCAACTGGAACAGCAAATGAGCCGGCGACGCCAGGCGCAAGGTAATCAGTCCGGGCAGCAGCCATCTTCGCCAGCCAACAGCCAGGGTGGTCAACAGGGCGGTCAGAATGATGGTCTGGCTCAGGTCAGGCAGGCATTGCAGCAAATGCAGGATGCCTCAGAAGCAGCAACACCTTCACAGGCGGCGGCACGCAGTCAGCGTGCTGCGGAAAGTCTGCGACAACAACAACAGCAGTTGGCCAGTGAGGGGGAACAAGCGGGTAATCAACTGGTCCAGTCTCTGGCGCAACGTGCTGAAGCATTACGACAGCAGCAACAAAGCCTGCAAAGTGAGTTGCAGGATCTGAACCGCCAACAGGGTGTGGGGCAGTCTCGTCAGTCCAGTATGAATAACGAAGATGTGCAACGGTTGCTTAGTGAACGCCAACGCCAGCAACAGGAACTGGAATCCCTGGAAGAAATGTTACGTGCGGTGATTGCCCGTGCCGGTAATGATGAACAGGCATTGATTCGCCAGGCTCAGGAAGCCAATCGTGCCATTCGCTCGCTGGAGGAGAGAATGGAAGCCAGTGGTCGGGTGTTGCGCAACGGCATGGTTAATCTGGCTGTTGATATTGAGGAAGAAGTGGATGAGTCCATGCAGTCCCTGAGTCAGCAGTTACAGGCCTTGCAGCCAGGTGCGCCGGGTGCAGGGCAGCAGGGTCAGTCAGCCCTGCAACAGGTAGCCGGTGATGCCAGTGAGTTGCGCAACCAGCTTGAAGCATTGCGCGAAGCGTTACAGAACAACGGCCAGCAGGGCCAGCAAGGGCAACCCGGTACACAGAATGGAGAGTCTGTCGCAGACATGCGTGAGCGTCTGGCCCGGTCTCAGCAACTGGCCCAGCAGGTACGTGAGCAACTCGATCCGCAGGCACAGCAGCAAGGTGCTGGCACGCAACGGGGGCAGCGTGCCAGTCAGTCGCGTCAGCCTGGCTCTCAAACAGGTGAGCAGCCAGGTGGTCAGCGAGGTGAGGCAGCTGCACAGGCAGGCACACAGGCTGATAGTGGGAATGCCGGACAAACAGCTCGCGGAGGCCAGCAAGGTGAAGGTATGCCGCAACAGCCCTGGCAGGGCCCTCAGTTTGGTGACGCGGCGTTATGGGGTAATGCCCGGTCGGTCAGTGACGAAATCAGCCAGCAAAGTATTGAGGATTTTCTCAGCCAGCCAGAGCTGCTGGAGTCGATTCTGACCCCACTGGTGGAACTGGAGTCACAACTGAGAGCGGCCGCGGAGCTCTCGGCAGTCAGCCAGCGTTTGTTTAACGTCTCCGAGGAAGATATACCAGAGCGGTACCGGGATCAGATAGAGGATTACTATCGGGCCCTGTCAGAAAACGGAGGCAGTGCGCAGTAAAACATGAACGGGGTTAGTGGTATTCAAGGGTTTTGGCAGGCAATAGCAGAAGGGCGGCTGGTCTTCGCCAGTGGTGTACCCGTTTTCATGGTGTTATTACTTGTTGTACTTGTTCCCCTGCTGGTCTGGTATCTGTATGGGCGGACCACCCGGCCACTGACACAGAATGACCGGATTGCCCTGACCGCCATGCGCTCAATGGCGCTGGTGATGTTACTGCTGATGCTGTTGCGACCGATTATTCAGGAATGGGAAACCAATCCCCAGGAAACCTATCTCGCGATTCTGGTTGATGACTCTCAGAGCATGCAGATCAATGATGGTTCCACTTCACAACAAAGCCGTATTCAGGCGGTTCAGAACGCCTTGTCACCCTCCGTTTTATCCGCTTTGCGCGAGCAGTATCAGCTCCGGACATTTGCTTTCGGCCGGGATGTCAGGCGACTGAATTCGCCGAATGATCTGACGGCTGCAGATAACCGCTCAGATATTTCCACGGCTATCAGCCATGTTGGCGAACAGTTAGGCAGTTTGCCCCTGAATGCGGTGGTCGTCATCAGTGATGGTGGCGACAACAGCAACCTGGACCCGGCAACAACTGCTGAAGTACTGGGCGGCAGGGAGGTGCCGGTGTTCACGGTTGGTGTCGGGCAGCCGGAAGTGACCCCGGATATTGCCATCAGAAATGTACGCTCGGATGCCACACTGCTGGATAGTGAACAGGTGGATGTTGAATTGTCGGTTTCACAAACCGGTTTTGCGGCCGATGCGGTTCAGATTTCTATCTGGGATGGTGATACTCAGGTAGCATCCCGACAGGTTGCATTGGGTAATGATGGGGAGACGCGGCGTTATACCCTCCCGGTAGTGCCCGACAGAAATGCCGCGATTCGTTATGAGGCCCGCATCGAAACGTTAACCGGTGAGCGCCTGGTTGAGAACAACCGTTACCAGTTCCTGGTTGATAATAGCCTGCCGGAAACCAGAAACATTCTTTACGTCGACGGACACCCCAGAAATGAATTCAAGTTTATTCGCCGTGCACTTGATGCGGATGATGATCTGCGGCTGGCCTCTTACCTGCAGACCGGGCCAGGTCGATTCTATCGTCAGGGTATTGAAAATGCGCTGGAATTGAGCACAGGTTTTCCCGAAGACAAGGAAGCGCTCTACGCTTATGAAGGCTTGCTGATCGGTGATGTAGAGCTGGATTTTTTCTCTGAAGGTCAGTTGGGATTGATTCGGGATTTTGTGGCCGAACGCGGTGGCGGGCTGCTGGTCAGCGGCATGGTGGATGATGCCTTTATCGATACCCCGTTGTCTGATGTGCTGCCGCTTGAACTGGTGCGCAGCAACAGCCTGCCAGGACAGCTCCAGGGAGGGATTCGCCGGGGTGCCCATGCGACCGGTACTATGTTTACGCCGGTACTGACCACGGAAGGTGAATTTGCTAACGCGCTGAGGCTGGGCAGTAGTGACAGTGAGAATCGAACGCGCTGGCAGGATCTGCCAGAGCTGCAGGGCATTTATGTCACAGGCCAGGCCAAAGCCGGTGCTACCGTATTATTGGAGCACCCCGATCTACAGTATCAGCGCCAGCCTTTACCGGTGCTGGCAACTCAGCGTTATGGCAGTGGTCGCAGTGTTGCGTTGACAACGGCCAGTACCTGGCGCTGGCAAATGCTGATGCCCTCAGAAGATGACAGCCATGAACGTCTCTGGCGACAAATGGCCAGATGGCTGACAGATGAAGCACTGGCCCGGGTTGAAATTGAACTGAACCAGGAAAGCTACCATGCCGGTGATGAGGTGGATGTTTCAGTCCGTGTGCGCGACAACGTGTTCGAACTGGATAATAACGCTTCTGTCTGGTTACAGGTCACAATGCCCAATGGCGAGATTGCCGAGCAGGCCATGAGCTGGGACATTAATGACGATGGTACCTATCGCGCCACTTTGCCAGCGACAGATGAGGGAGTCTATCAGTTGCTGGTGGACGTCACATCCACTTCCGGTGATGGGGCGACACTCGAGCAACAAGGCTCATTTGCAGTCACCCCGTCCCTGCGCGAATACAACGATGCCGGGTTGGACAGACGACTGTTGCAACGCGTGGCCGGTTCGTCAGGGGGACGATATTACGAACTGTCAGAGCTGGATAGCATGTTAACGGATCTGGCCTCTGCGCCAACGCCTTATGCCCGCCAGGTTGACAGAGATATCTGGCATCATGCTTTCTGGCTGGGGTTGCTGCTGTTGATGTTGTTTGCTGAGTGGGCTTATCGACGTTATCGGGGGCTGTCATGAGCATATCAGCAGAATTCATAAGCCAGTGCCGAGTGCTCGGGATGCACAGTAAAGCATCTGTTTTCAGTGTTGTGCTGTTTCTTGCCGCCATTGCATTGCCTGCTCAAGCACAGAATGAGTTGCAAACCAGTACAAATTCACCTGACTCTTTTTCTGTCTCCGGCAGCGAACGGTTTTTACAAACTGCAGACACGGGCAAGTTTGCCCTGATCATTACCGGTGCTGCCGCCTCGCCGGAAATTCGTCAACGCTTTCGGGGCTGGACCTCGCAGTTAGATGAAATTTTACAGCGCGATTACGACTACAGTGCCGATCACGTACGCATACTGCTGGATGATGGCGATAATGTCGGGGGGCTGGGAGCCCGTGTCGCTGGCGCATCGACTGCGGATGCGATAGAAGAACATCTTCGGGACTGGCAGTCTGATATGACAGCTGGTGATTTGCTAAGTGTGTTCATGATAGGTCACGGTGCGGCTACTTTTGGTGATGCCAAATTTAATAATGTTGGCCCGGACATGACTGGCGATGAACTGGCACTGTGGCTTGAACCTTATCAGGAGCAGGACATTGTCCTGTTCAACATGACCAATGCCGGGTTTGAATTTGCCCGGGCATTGTCTGCGCCGGGGAGGATTGTTATTTCTGCCACCCGCTCTTCTGCCGAGCGATTTGATCCGATTTTTCCCCGTTATCTACTGGCCGGGCTGGAAGGGAGGCAGGCAGACCTGGATCGCAATGAGCAGGTCTCCATACTGGAGTTGTTCAATTTCGCAAGCTCACAGGTTGCTGCCTGGTATGACGAACAGGGGCGACTGCCAACCGAGCATGCCGTTCTGGATGACACGGGAGACGGCTTGTTTAGTTTGAATCCTGGGATTGAAGAATCCGATGGCCTGCTGGCCGAGGTGGCGTACCTGAATATTCTCACGCCAGATCCGGACAAACAGTCCCCGCAAGCGCCAGCAATGCTGGCTGAAGTGCAGGCGCTTGAGCGCCAGGTCATCCTGCTGAGAAATCAGAAAGCGAATTATCTTGAAGCTGAATACTGGCGCCAGATGGAAGATTTACTGATTGCACTGGCCAGAACAACGGAAGCCTATCATGACTTACCCTGATAACGCTCACAGCACCGGCTCCAGCCGCAACTGGCAGGGCTTGAAAGTCCGGCATAGCTCGCGTTCGCTGATAACCGGCATCGTGTTCGCCTGCGCTGCTGCCAATCCGTTTGCTACCTCTCTGGCACAGCCAGGCGGCAGTGACCTGGATTCACTGGAGCGGGGTCAGCAATTACTGGAAAGCGGATCGTACCTGGCTGCTGTGGAGGCGCTGGGCTCCGTGAGATCTGACCCCTGGCTACAAGATGCCACCCTGGGTCTGGCGCGTGCGCACCGTGAAGTGGGACAGTACGAGCGGGCTGAACGAGTTCTCAGTATAGCAATTGAGGAGTCAGGCGGCGCAACACTGGCTGCTCCGATAGCCACGCGCCTGGCAGAACTTTATATAGAGACTGGACGTTCCGCAGAAGCGCTGGAATTGCTTCAGGAACTGAATGATAACAGCATGCCTTCTGTCCGCGCACTGGTACGTCTGGGTGAAGTGCTGGCACTGAGGGGTAACCCGGTTGCAGCCAGGGAGCAATTTCAGCAGGCGCTGGGTCGCTATGATGCTGGGTCTGTCTATACCTCGGACGAGGTTGCCATGGTGGCACTGGCTGCCTGGGAGCTGGGGCTGTTTCATGATGCCAATGCCCTGTTTGATGAAGCAGTACGGCTGGATGATCAAAACCTGGAAGCGCTGGTACTCTGGGGTGAACTCTTCCAGCAGAAGTTCAATGATGAGGATGCGCAGCGTAACTTCAATGAAGCGCTTGAGGTTAATCGACGTTATGGGCCTGCTTTGCGCGGTCTGGCCGAGATTTCCGCGGGCGAACGCTACCTGACGCGTGCACTGGATATCAATCCGCAGGATACCATGGCGCTGACCCGCTTCGGGGCACTTCTGATTCGAAACGAGCAAGAAGCCGAAGGTCGGCGTATGCTGGAACGCGCCTTGGAGATCAACCCAGAACTGATACCTGCTTTGGCGACGCAGGCCGTGCTGGCGGTTCTGCAGGATGATGGTCAGGCTTTTCAGCAAGCTGAGCAGCAAGTTACATCTTTCAGTCCAAATAACAGCGAATTCTATACTTTGGTCGCCGAACAATTGGGTAACCGTTACCGCTTTACCGAAGCTGTGTCGCTGGCTAGACAGGCTCTCGATAACGATCCGCGCAACTGGCATGCGCACACGGTCCTGGGTGGTAACCTGATCCGCTTGGGAGAGGAAGAAGAAGGTCGGCAGCACCTTGAACTGGCTTTTGAAAATGATCCTTTCAATGTGCTGACTTCCAACATGCTGCAAGTCTTCGATGTCATGGATGAATATGCCACGCTGGAAACAGAACATTTCCGTGTTCGCATGAGTCAGCATGATGCCACGGTCTTGTGGCCCTTGATGAGCACGATGCTGGAGGACAGCTGGGATCGCCTGGTAGACAAATACGGGTTTGAACCTGAGGTTCCCGTTACCATTCAAGTGTTTGAGCGAACAGAAGATTTTGCTGTGCGTTCGGTGGGCTTGCCGGATATCGGTCCGCTGGTCGGTATCTGCTTTGGCAAGGTGATTACGCTGATCTCCCCCGATACCCTGTCCGCCAACTGGCAGGAAATTTTGTGGCACGAACTGGTCCATGTCTGGACCTTGCAAATGACCGACAACCGGATGCCACGCTGGTTGTCGGAAGGCATTTCCACCTGGGAGGAAGGCCAGGGGCAACCCGAATGGGGACGACGCCAGGGGCTGGACCTGGTTCGTGCCTATGAACAGGGACAACTGCTACCTGTCGGCGATCTGGATGCCGGATTCCTGGGTGCCAACAGTAATGCGGACCTGAGTTTTGCCTATTTTGAATCCTATATGGTGGTTGACTACATCGTTGAACGGTTCGGGTTTGAAACGTTACGCGAGCTTATTCTGGCTTATCAGGATGAACATGATGAGAACCGGATTTTCTCTTCGGTATTTGACCAGGACCTGGAAGCATTCGACGCTGACTTTCAGCAGTGGGTGACAGGTCGGGTAGAGTCAATCAATGTTTATGTGCATATGGAAGACAGTCCGGATGAAGGTACCGGGCACGGTCATGGTGTACGTGAGAACAGCAGTGCAGTCCTGGCTGAGCTCTACAATAATGAAGCGCTTCGTGATTATATGCAGTCCCGGGTCGAGGAGCAGCCGCGCGACTTTCAGGCGCATTTGCAGCTTGGTATTGTGCTGTTCCGTGAGCAGCAGTATGAACAGGCACTGGAGCACTTGCAGCAGGCACAGTCCATTCTGCCAACCTATTCTGGTTATCCCAGTCCGTCGCTGGTGATGGCGCAGGTTTATGAGGCGATGGGCAACGAAGAAGCCAGGCTGGCTCAGTTGCGTATCATGCTGGAAAACCAGCAGCACGATGCCAATACACCATTGATTCTCGCCAACCATGCTTTGGAAACCAATCAGTTGGACCAAGCGAAATATTATATTGATCGTGCACTCGCCGTGGACCCTTATCAGCCTGAAGTCCAGCGGCGACTGGCAGATTTTGCCAGTGCATCGGATGACAGCGCACTGGCTGTGCAGGCGTTTGAAGTACTGATGGCCCTGGAAGTGAGCGACCCGGTCGGCGCCAGAACAGATCTGGCGGCAGCCTATCTGGCCAATTCGCAGCGAGACGATGCAAAAAACACCGTGTTACGCGCATTGGAACAGGCGCCGAGCTATGAACGTGCCCAGCAGATTCTGTTGCAGTCAGTTGAAGCAACACCGACAGAAACAATGGGGGATGCTCAGGAGGAAACACCCTGATGAGCCGGGTAGAGCGACAGCAGGTATGGCAGGCAGGCGTGCTGACAGCACTGATCTGTTGCAGCCCGATGTTGCACGCGCAGTCCCAGGATCCCTTACAGTCCTCTCGTGAAGCGCTGAGTTTTCCACGGGATTTTGATATCACCCGTATTATGTCTGATGAGGAAGAGAGTGTGAGTCGCCGTCCCGGGCTCGGGGAACAGCCGGAATTTGTCTGGCAGCGTGGCCGGTACGAGAATTATCCGGCCGGGCGTGGCCGGCGTGGGGGGTGGTGGGATACTGATTACCCCGATGCAGAACAAAACTTTCTCAGAGGCGTGCAGCGTTACAGTCTGGTAGATACTGCCACTGACGCGACGCGAGCCATTGATCTGACAGATCCGGCTTTGTTCGAGCAGATTTTTCTGTACATGACGATGAAACGTGTACCCATTGGCAGTATTCGCAGCGGCCCGAATTTTACTGAAGCTGAGCTGCAGGCACTCAGGGAGTTTATGCTCAGAGGCGGCTTTGTGCTGTTGGACGATTTTTGGGGCGAGGCTCATCTGCAGGACTTTCAGATGGAAATGGCAAGATTATTCCCCGAACGGGAAGTTGTCGAATTGGGCGTGGATCATGAGATTTTTCATACCTTCTATGATATCACTGCCTTTCCGCAAGTCCCGGGCCGGGCGGTCACCTGGAACTACGGTCAGTTCAATCTGGACGACCCTCAGTTTCCACCGGCAGTTTATGCCATTCTCGATGATGAAGGTCGCGTAATGCTGGTTGCCAACCTGAACTCCGATATGGGTGACGGCTGGGAGCATACGTTCCATGAATACTATCCGACCTTTTACAGTAATGAAGCCTACCGGCTGGGAATTAATTATCTGATTTATGCCTTTACACATTAAAAAAGCCATCAAGAAATATTGGCCGACAGACAAGGAAACCACTATGAGCGAAAGCGACGTACAGGAAATTGATCAGGAGCAGGATCTGGCAGGTCTTGAAAATGAGGATGATCTGGCGCTGGTTGCAAGAATGCGTGAAGGACGCGAACAGCTCGTTGAGGAAATCCGTAAAGTCATTGTTGGCCAGGACAGTGTGGTCGAAGAGTTGCTGATTGCCCTGTTCAGTGGTGGCCACTGCCTGGTCACTGGTGTGCCCGGGCTGGCCAAAACACTCCTGATCAAAACAGTTGCTGATATTCTGCAACTGAATTTCAGCCGCATTCAGTTCACGCCGGACCTGATGCCATCAGATGTAGTGGGTGCGGAAATTGTCGAGGAGGATGCCGGTCACCGTAGACTGGTTTTTGTCAAAGGCCCGATCTTTACCAATATTCTGTTGGCCGATGAGATTAACCGGACGCCTCCGAAGACACAATCATCCTTGCTCGAAGCCATGGAAGAGAGGCAGGTGACAGCAGCAGGTGTTACTCACCAGATGTCGGATCCGTTCTTTGTGCTGGCAACACAAAACCCGATTGAGCAGGATGGTACTTATCCGCTGCCGGAAGCCCAGCTTGACCGCTTTATGTTCAAGATTGAGTTGGGTTATCTCAGTGAAGCGGAAGAAGTGGAGGTGGTATCGAGCACCACGCGTGTTATCGACAGAACGGTAGCGCATCCTTTGAGCGGTGAGGATATCCTGGCGTTCCAGCGAGTCGCCCGGCAGGTGCCGGCGGCCAAATCCGTTGTCGAGTACGCAGTCAGGCTGGTACATGCGACACGCCCACAAAGTGACAGAGCGCCCGAGTATGTTAATGACTGGGTTTCCTGGGGGGCAGGTATCCGGGCCTCACAGAACCTGATTCTGGCTGGTAAGGTCAGG